>TARA_R110000764_G_scaffold51156_2_pt1 | contig 13104 bp, 14 predicted proteins | sample TARA_R110000764 | Tara Oceans TARA_R110000764 (sample SAMEA4398111) | marine metagenome | biome: Polar Biome; feature: [SRF] surface water layer (ENVO:00010504); material: water (ENVO:00002006), including particulate matter (ENVO:01000060) such as... | depth 5 m | reverse complement strand
CGGAACAGGCTCACGACCTCTTCGCTCTCATTGGCGCGCATCAGGCCGTGATCGACATAGACGCAGGTCAGCTGCTCGCCGATCGCCTCATGAATCAGCACGGCGGCCACCGACGAATCCACGCCGCCCGACAGGCCGCAGATCACTTTGCCCTTGCCGACCTGCGTGCGGATCTTGTTGATCGCTTCAGCCCGGTAGGCGGCCATCGTCCAGTCGCCCTTCAGACCGGCGACGCCATGCGTGAAATTGCGCAATATCTGTGCGCCATGCGTCGTATGCACGACTTCCGGGTGGAATTGCGTGCCGTAGAAATTCCGCTCCGGGTCCGCGATGATCGCATAGGGCGCGCCCGGCGACTTGGCGATCACGCCAAAGCCCGGCGCCATCTCGGCGACATGGTCGCCATGGCTCATCCAGACCTGCTCATGCTCACCGCTATCCAGCAGGCCTTCGAGAAGCGGGTCATCCGCCACTTTTTCAATGAACGCCCGGCCAAATTCGCGACTCGTACCGCTTTCAACCCGCCCACCCAGCTGATGCACCATCACCTGCTGGCCGTAGCAGATGCCGAGCACCGGGATACCCGCCTCGAAGATAGCCATGTCAGCCAGTGGCGCATCGTCCCATGTCACGCTGGACGGACCGCCCGACAAGATCACGGCCTGTGGATCGTAGGTTTCGAGAAAGGCCTTATCGACCTTGTTATACGGATGGATTTCACAATAGACGCCGCTTTCGCGCAGGCGCCGGGCGATGAGTTGCGTCACCTGGCTGCCGAAATCGACGATAAGGGCGCGTTCGTGTCTTTGCTCTGTCATGGCGCCGTTTAGCTGAGTCCCGCCTCACCGGGCAAGCCTCAAAGGTGTGCCCGGTCATGAATCTGCAAATCAGACATAGGATTCACCCGCTTCGAACCGTTTACGTATCTCTGAAATCTTCCTGTAAGGGCTCGCCAGCTGGTAATGTGGTGGATCGGGGTAATTCTTCCAGGCACCGCCCCATTCCAGTCCGTCTACCAGCGCGCGCCCGGCAAGGTCGCGGTAGGCCGGGTCGTCCTGCGGCTGCTCACCATTCATGTAACGGCCGTTCTCGAACAGGGCGACATCCCAGGCGATCCCGAAATTATGGTTGCTCTGGCCGCCCTTTGCCTTGGTGACTTTCGGCCCCGGCGGACCGCCCCATCGGCCCTTGGCATAGAGATCGTCCTGCTCGGCATATGTCCGCGTGCCCGAGATAATCTTGACCACATGCGGTTCGGTGGCCGCCTTCGTCAGGAATTCCCGCGCCATCCGCTGGGCCTTGATGTGAAGGCCCAGGATATTCCCCTCCGAGCGCGCATCGAACGTGCCGAATTGGTCGCGCAGAGTGATGCTTGCGGCGAGAAAGGCATCGTCAGCTGCGCTTGTATTCCTGCCCCACACCCCGTCCAGGCCTTTCGGGTCAAAGCCCGAAGCCTTCAAAAGGCGTTGCCGGAACAACACGTCTTTCTTGTTGAACTGGTAGCTCATTCTGGTCCCCTCAGCGTTTTGTCTGCCCGAGTCGGCTCGCTTGGATGATACACGATCATGCCGGAATGGTCAGCCAAACGTGACGCGCGGCCAGTGCGCCATCAGACCGTCGTTTCGGATTGCTCTGGTAGCGCCCGAAAGGTGGATACGCCCAGCAGCAGTCCAGCAAGGCCGCCCGAGGCTGCGCCAAGTAGGCCAACCTCCTCCAATCGCCAGTCAGCGCCTGCAGTGGATGCCGCCAGCATGATAACCGGCATGGCCAGCGCCCAGCCAATTGCATTTGCCAATAACCAGCTTTTCGCGCGAATGAGTGTGCGCGCGGAAATCCATTGGAATGCGCCCATCAACACTCCCATGACGATACCCAGCGTGACACCAAATCCGACAATCAGAATCACAGAGGGTTCGCTTCCCTCTCCTCCTCCGGCGGCACTGCCAGCCAATGAACCGCTATAGCCAAGCACGGCCGCGAGCACGGTCATCGGGATCCAGCCTGACCTTCTGACACCGCGCGGGCCGAGGACCCATGCCTGAGAGGTGCCGAGACAGAGGCCTTCCCACGCCCCGCCGGCGAGTATCCAGACGGACATTTCCAACAACCCGCGATCAAGCGCCGCGTACGCCAGCGCCACACCCGCCATCCCTGCCGCTTCGCCAATCAAACAGGCAAGGAGCCAACGCGTCATTTCATGCCTCTCCGACGGAACAAACTGCAAATCTCGCCGGAAAACCGAAGCGCATTGCATCGGACATGACCATGATTGAGGTCAAGGCGCCCTATTGACCTTGTCGTACCAACCAGATTGTCTGGCGACCATGTCGCCACCCCAGACCCTCGACGCCCGCAAGCAGGCCGCCTTCAACCACGCCCGCAACGGCCAGTTTGCCGAAGCCGAAGCCGCGCTGCAATCCGTCCTGCAGGAAGCCCCGAGAGACCTTGGTGCCCTCCTCCTTCTCGGCGACGTCCAGCACACCGCCGGCAAGACCCAGGATGCCAGCCGCGCCTATGGCGGCGCCATGCAGGTCGCCCAGATGCAGGGGGGGCCGATTCCGGATGTCTTCAAGCCGGGCCTCCAGCGCGCCGCTTCCCGGCTCGGTGAGTATGCCAGCCAGTATGAGGCCTTTATCGCCGCGCAGATTCCGCCTTCGTCCCGCTCGCCGCGCTTCGGCCAGTCAGTCAGTATCCTTCTCGGCAAGGCGCAGATCCACCTCCAGCAACCGACAAAATACTATTTCCCCGAACTGCCGCAGATACAGTTCTATAACCGGTCCGATTTTGACTGGGCCCCGGCCCTCGAAGCGCAGACACCCGCCATCCAGCAGGAACTCAGTGCGGTCCTCGCCGACCATGCCGCCTTCCGTCCCTATCTCGAACGCGACGAAAGCAAGCCCCACGTCAAAAGCCACGACCTGGTCGATAATGACGACTGGAGCGCCTTCTACCTCTGGAAAGACGGTGCCCGCGTTGAGGAAAACTGCGCCCGCTGCCCGGTCACGGCGGCCGCGTTCGAAAACCTGCCACTGGACTACCTGCCCGGACAGGCGCCGTCGGTGCTGTTCTCGCTGCTGAAGCCCGGTGCAGCCATCCCGCCGCACCATGGTCTCATCAATACCCGCCTGATCTGCCACCTGCCGCTGCGCGTACCCGGTCCCGCCTGGCTCCGGGTGGGCAACCAGACACATCACTGGAAGGAAGGCGAACTCGTCATCTTCGATGACAGCATCGAGCATGAGGCCAAGAACGAAGCGAGCGAAACACGCGTCGTCCTCCTGTTCGACATCTGGCGCCCGGAACTCTCGCTTCAGGAACGCGAGGAAGTCACCAGACTACTCGGCGCCATCGCACAATATTCCGGCGAGGCGGTCGTCAGCGGCAACTAGGCCCGGCGCAGCACCGCAAAGAAGAACCCGTCCGTCCCGGCCCGGTGCGGTGTCAGGCGCACGCTGCCTGTCGGCATCCGGAAGCGCTGGACCACGTTCGCGCCCTCATCCGTCAGCAGACCCGATTCAATCGCAGCAGCGGCAGCATCTTCCTCGGTGAACTCCGGATGGGTCTCCAGGAATTCCGCCACGCGGTCCTCATCCTCTTCCATCAGGAAGGAACAGGTCGCGTAGACCATCCGCCCGCCCGGCTTCACAAAGGCAGCCGCGCTGGCAAGGATGTCGGTCTGCTCGGCCATGCGCTTTTCCATCTGGCCCTGCTTGATCCGCCATTTCGAATCCGGCCGGCGCCGCCATGTGCCGGTCCCCGTGCACGGGGCGTCGACGAACACGCAATCCATAAGCCCCGTCAGCGTTTCCAGCTGCACCGGCTCGCTCGGGTGCACCAGTTGCACATTGGTCGCGCCAGACCGTTTCAGGCGCGGGATCAGGGCGCTGAGACGCTTGCCATCAATATCATAGGCAAAAATCTGTCCCTTGCCCTTCATCTGGGAGGCCAGCGCAATCGTCTTGCCGCCGCCGCCGGAACAATAATCCAGCACCTGCTCGCCCGGCTGGGCATTCGCCGCCGCGGCCGCAATCTGGCTGCCCGCATCCTGGACTTCCACCCAGCCCTTGGAATAGGCCGGTATGCTCTCGAGGCTTGCTTCGCGTTCGCTCGGGTCCTTGGCCGGTATATGAAACGCATTGCGCAGCAGGCGCGATGGCTCTGCATTTGCGCTCTTGAGCGGGAACGCCGCCTTCTCCGCATCCACTTTCAGCGTATTGACCCGCAGGTCCACATCCGCCCGCATGGCCATGGCCTGCGTTTCGGCGGCCACATCGTCACCGAAGACGCGCATCATCATCGGCGTCATCCATTCCGGATAATCACCCTGGACATGCAGCGGTGCAGCCGGGTCGGCCTCGCCAGTCAGGCGCGCACGCTCGTCCGGCGTCAGCGGCTCCGGGCCGTGCTCGTCGCCCACTGCGGCGTCGATCTGGTCCATATCCCAGCCCCAGGCAAAGGCCAGCGTGCCCAGCACCAGCGCGCGCGGGCTCGTGTCATCCATACGATAGGCCACTGAATTGCGCTTGCGCAGCGCATCCAGCACCAGGCCGGACACCATCGCCCGGTCCTTGCTGCCAGCATAGCGCGCGCTCTTGCCCCAGTCGCGCATGGCCGTCTTCACCGGCTGGTGCCGCTCCAGCACGTCCGTCAAAACCTCGATTGCTGCGCTGATCCGACCGCCATTCCGCATGTGTCACCCTTTTTTTCATCGTCTGGTGGACGCTTTACGCGCGCTTCACTAACAAGGAAACAAATAGACACTGCATATTGTGTAATCTTGCACTGACGCTTTACTGCATTGAGGAGCCGCCGTGGCCGTCTATATCGTCGCCCAGATCACGATTACCGACAGGGAAACCTACGGCAAATACGAGCAGGGCTTCATGGACGTGTTCAACCGCTATGACGGCCGCCTCCTGTCCGTCGACGAAAACGCGCATGTCCTGGAAGGCGACTGGAGCTGCACTCGCACCGTCCTCGCCGAATTTCCCAGCAAGGAGATTGCGCTGGAGTGGTACAATTGCACCGAATACCAAGCCCTCGCCCCCTTCCGCCACAAGGCATCCTCCAGCAAGATCGCCTTGCTCGAGGGTTTCCCCGGCGCGCCCCGCTAAAGGCGCTAATCCGGCGCTGACCGCCGTGTGAGAAGGCGTGCCGCCATTGCCTCGCCACTGGCGACGGCATCGGAGGCTAAAGAGCCGAGCGCCCAGTCGCCACCCGCCAGCAACGTCGAGTCGCTGTGTGCAACGAAGGGCCGGCCCAAAGCACGCCCCACCCGCGCGTAGCGCCAGCGGTGCACGGCGATATAGGCCGGGTGCACCGTCAACTGTGTCGTCGTCCGGAACGCCGCCAGCAGGGTCGCCTCAGCCTCGGCCTTGTCGATATCGACGAACGTCGCAGACCAGTCCGGCTGCGCATAAACGGTCCATCGTTCCGCGCCGCTCTGTCCGGGCTTTGCCAGCATTGGAATGGCCGTCATCAGCGGCCCGCTGAAGTCTTGCACGCCTTGCGGCAGACCGGTCGGGACATCAAAACCCAATAGCAGTGTCCACATCGGCAGCATCTCGACCAGCGCGAGTTCCGCGACCATGTCGGGCGATTGTGCGAGCAGGATTGCGGCCTGGGGGGCCGGGACGGCGAGCACCACCGCATCGAACACGCCGCGATCACCGCCATCGGAATCCGTCAACTGCCACCCGCCAGGACTCTCGCCCAATCCGACGACAGCTACGCCGGTTCGCACGTCAATTCCGGTCGCCATGCCGCGCGCCAGTGCGCTCATGCCTGGCACGCCCACACCGCGCGCATTATCTTTGCCGTCGAGCCAGAACGCCCCGCCCAATCCGAGGGCGAGTTCCGACGGCACACCGGGCGCACCATGATCAATCGGCCCGAGATCCGTCCGCCGCGTGGCAAGTCGGCCTCCCAATCCCCGGCTCTTTTCAAACACGACTACATCACAACCGGCATCCACCAGCGGGCGTGCCGCCGCCAGCCCCGCGAGCCCGGCTCCGATGATTGCTACCCTGGTCTGCATGTTTTCCCCGCGCCGCTGTTCAAATCACCAATTAGGGCGCGATCCACGGTTGTCCCGCTTTCGGGCATCATTCCGGCGTGTTAGCGTGGCGCCACGCCGGAACGCTGGCAGTTGAGGGGGAAACGATGGACATCAAATTGCCAACCGGCATCCGCGCTGCAACCCCCGCCGACTGGCGACAGCTTGGCGACATTACCGCCGAAGCCTTCTTCGAAGACCCGGTGAATGAGTGGATTTTCGGCTCGCCGCGCGCCATCCAGTCCGCCTTCAGGGTGCTGGCGCGGGATGTCTATTCAAAGCGCGGGCAATGCTATCTCGCCGGTGATGGTGGCGCGGCCATGTGGTGTGCGTCGGAGACAAATCGCGACCTGCCGACCCTCTCCATGCTCGCGCTGGCTGCCGGCGTCGCACGCTGGGGCACGAAGGGCGCCGTCAAGCGCGCGATCACGGCGGGCGAAACCATGGACGCCAATCATCCGCACGAGCGGCACATGTATCTTTTCACGATTGGCACACGGAAATCGGCGCGCGGCCAGGGCGTTGGCAAGGCGCTTCTCCGCCCCATGCTCGCCGCTTGCGACGAGGCCCGCCTGCCCGCCTATCTCGAAAACTCAAATCCCGCCAATACTGGGTTCTATGTGAGCCACGGTTTCGAGCGGAAGAAATTGTTTGAAGTCGGAGACAATTCGCCACCGCTGGAAGCGATGTGGCGCGCACCGCGCTGAGCGGGCTTTTTGCGCCAGTTCCATTCCGGATAATTCTTCAGCAACGCGCGCGCATCCTGTTCGTCCAGGATGGCTGTCCGCAACCCAGCCATGGCACATTCGCTCTTGGCCAGCCGTTCGGTCATGCCAAACGTCTCGTCGATCCAGACGACTTTCTTCAATACGCCTCCGGCATTGTAGCCAAATACGACACGCACGTCTTGTCTTCGGCAGCCCATCGGATTCCCTCCTTTGTGTCGCGGCACACCAACCGATCAAAATCCCGGTATGGTACGCCGCGCCAGACCGCCGCAAGACCGACGCCAGACCCCGTATTTTTACGTAAGTTTCATCTGTGAGGGGATTTAAAAACGGCAAACCGCCCGCAATTCGCTCATGGGGGGAGCCGTCGGTGCGCGGAAACACAAATTGGACCCGCATATGCCACCCAATCCGCTATCCGGTTGTGAGTCGAGCATGCCTTCCAAGGAGCTCATCCTGAGCGAAGTCGAAGGACGAAATCTGTGCGCGTTGATCCAACGTGCCGCGTTTTCCTGACAATCGCAACGCGGGCCACATAACCGATTGGCGTTCGCCTTTCGATTTGCCGAAAACTACCCCCTGCTCACCGAATAGTTCGGCGACTCGCGCGTCATCATCACGTCGTGCACATGGCTTTCCTGCAGGCCTGCGCCGGTGATCTGGACGAATTCGGCCTTCTTGTGCAGCTCGTCGATATCCTTGGCGCCGACATAGCCCATCGCGGCGCGCAGGCCGCCGACCATCTGGTGCAGGATCGGGCCGACCGGCCCCTTGAAGGGCACCTGGCCCTCGATGCCTTCCGGCACCAGCTTGTCGGCTGCTGCATCCTTCTGGAAATAGCGGTCGGCGCTTCCGCGCGCCATCGCGCCAAGGCTGCCCATGCCGCGATAGGCCTTGTAGCTGCGCCCCTGGTACAGGAACACTTCGCCGGGCGCCTCTTCGGTGCCGGCAAACATGCTGCCCATCATCGCGGTGGCCGCGCCGGCCGCCAGCGCCTTCGCAAAGTCGCCCGAGAACTTGATGCCGCCATCGGCAATGATCGGGATACCGGATTTCTGCGCCGCATTCGCGCACTGCTCGATCGCCGTCAGCTGCGGCACGCCCACGCCCGCCACGATCCGCGTCGTACAGATCGAGCCCGGCCCGATCCCCACCTTTACCGCGTCGGCGCCAGCATCGATCAGCGCCCGGGTGGCTTCCGCGGTCGCCACGTTGCCGGCGATGATCTGCACCGCGTTCGACACTTTCTTCGCCCGGCGCACGGCGTCGGCCACGCTGATCGAATGGCCATGCGCGGTATCGATCACCACACAGTCAACGCCCGCCTCGATCAGCGCCATCGTGCGCGCGAATCCGGCATCGCCCACAGTCGAAGCGGCAGCCACGCGCAGGCGTCCGGCGGCGTCCTTGGCGGCATTCGGGTTCACCGCCGCCTTGTCCATGTCCTTGACCGTCAGCAGGCCGATGCACTTGCCGTCATTGTCCACGATGACCAGGCGCTCGATCCGGTGCTTGTGCAGCAAGACCCGTGCTTCGGCCGGGTCGGTGTCCATTTTCACCGTCACGACATTGCGGGTCATGAGGCTGGCAATCGTTTCGTTCAGGTCGTCGGCAAAGCGCGTGTCCCGATTCGTGATGATGCCGACAATCTTGCCGTCCGTTTCCACGACCGGGATGCCGGAAAAGCCGGTGCGCGCCTTCAGTTCGCGCAGGTCGCCCAGCGTCGCCGTAGGCGAAATCGTCACGGGGTTCATCACCACGCCGCTCTCGTATTTCTTCACCATGGCCACTTCGCCCGCCTGCTCTTCGATGGAGAGGTTGCGGTGGATGACGCCAATCCCGCCTGCCTGCGCCATCGCAATGGCAAGGCGCGCCTCGGTCACCGTGTCCATGGCGGCAGAGATCAGGGGAATGTTCAGGCTGATGGACTTGGTCAGGAACGTCGAGACGTTCACTTCGAGCAGGTAAAACCTCGCTCGCGCCGGGCTGCAGCAGCACGTCGTCAAAGGTGATGGCTTGTCGGATTTTCATGTGGGGAGCTCCCTTTTTGGCCTAGTAAGGGAGTCGCGAGGGGTTGTGAAGCCCCCACTGCAAATTCCATCCACAGCACAACCACAAGTTTATGACATCCCGATTTGGAGATGTGTTAGGCCGCTATTGGTTTCAATTGAAATCAATATTCTCTGGGAGGAGAGCGCTGATGAAACTCGAAGATTATGGTCTCAGCCGTGAACGCGGCTTTCTCGCCGCGACCGACCCGTCCACCACCATGCTGCCGCCCCTGCTCCACCCGGCCCGCGACATGGCGCTTGACCTGCCGCGCATCCTGCCCACCGGCCGCGCCCGCACCCTGCTCGGACGCCTGCCGCACATTGACCTAACGGAATTCTGCGCATCGGCCTCCGAAGCCGAATTGCGCGCCGCCATGATGCATTACAGTTTCATGGTCCAGTCCTTTGTCTGGGGCGAACCGGACGCGCCCAGGGCCCTGCCGGCGAACCTGGCCGGGCCGATCTGGCAGCTCGGCCAGCGCCTCGGCCAGCCGCCGCTCCTGCCCTATTCCAGCTACACGCTCGACAATTGGGGTCGTTATGATTCCGACGGCCCGATCGACCTCAGCAACATCTACACGCTCCAGCATTTTGACGGTGGCATGGACGAAGCCTGGTTCGTCATGGTTCACGTCGCCATCGAGGCGCGTGCCGGCGAACTCCTCGAAGAAGTCACCCGCCTGATCGCCTCGGCCCATGACGGAAATGAAGCAGCAGCCGAACAAAGCCTCACCGCCATGATCGCGGCCTGGGACGATGTGAATGCCATTTTCGACCGCATGCCCGAACGCTGCGATCCCTATATCTACTTTCACCGCGTCCGCCCGTGGATCCATGGCTGGAAAGACAATCCGGCCCTGCCCGACGGCCTCGTCTATGAAGGAGTCGCCGAGACCGGCGGCCAGCCGCAGGCTTTCCGTGGCCAGACCGGTTCACAATCCTCCATCGTCCCGACAATAGATGCCCTGCTCAGTGTCGGCCACGCGGCGGATCCGCTGCGCACCTTCCTCGATGAACTCCACATCTATCGTCCGCCTGAACATCGCCGCTTCATTGAAGACGTCCGTGCCGCCAGCCATGTGCGCCCCTTCATCGAGGGCGCCGGCAACAAGACGCTGAAGACTCTCTACAATGACAATGTGCGCCAGCTCGCCCGCTTCCGCACGCGCCATCTCGAATATGCCGCCAGCTATATCAACAAGCAGTCAAAAGGCGGCGCCGGTAACGACCCGGATGTCGGCACCGGCGGCACGCCGTTCATGAAATACCTGAAGAAGCACCGCGACGAGGCCGAGGCGCACCTGCTGCCCGTCTAGCCAGGCTCAGTCGATGCAGAGAGTCCCATGGACGGTGCCATCGTCGACCTGTGTCATGCAGCCGAACGCGCTATCCGTCGCCTGGCACACGCCATCCTCGGTTGGCTGGCCCGTTTCGGCATCGGAGTCCGGAGAAAGCAGGCATCGGCTGAGGCAATCGTCGGCCGACTTGCACGCCGCGCCGGCATCCGCATACGGCTGAACGCACTGGTCATAGCCCAGCATGCCGCCCGGCCCGACCGTACCACCGGCCGCCTCACATGCGGTTCGCTCCGCCGGTGTCGCCTGCTCGCCAGCGAAGGCGATTTTGACATGCGTCGCCGGCCCGGCCGTCTCGCCCGACCCGTCTGGCGCCACGGGTGCAGCGGGTCTCGTACAGCCTGCCAGCAGCGCCAGGGCGACGCACGCGATGGCCCAATGCCGGATCACGTCGGAAACCGTTCAAAGGCCGGAACGCCGTCAGGAATGTGATGGAAGCTCTGCGCATCTGCCGTCTGCAGGATCATCTGCGGTTGTTCAAAAAGGGTCGGATCATCAAGCGATCCGACTTTCAGGATCACGGCTCCCGGCAATGCCGGTGACCGTGTCACGATATGCACGCCGCACTCCGGACAGAACTCGCGTGTCGCCGCGTTGGCCACGTCCGATTTCGTGAAACGCTTCGGCTCGCCCTTGGTATATTTGAATCCGGCCTCGGGCATCGCCATGAAATCATTCGGCTGGCCACCAGTGAAATACTGGCATTCCCGGCAATGGCACTGGGCCTTCATGATCGGATCGCCTTCGGCCTCATAGCGCACGGCCCCGCAATAACATCCGCCTGTAATCGGCATATTCTTCTCCCTGAGTGTCTGTCTGCCCACTGTGGGACCAGCCGGCGGCGGGAGCAAGCAGCTGCACTATTTTTGGAACGTCTCTGCGAATTTTGCATAGATTATGCATCACCCTCATCAAGGAACGGGAAATTCGAGCGTTAAAAATGGCTTCAGCACCGCAATCACTACGTCAAATTACTGGTACATCGACAGAATCCGTCGACGATGCCATTGACCGCGCGCTTGTCGTTGCCCGGGACCAATATGGCGAGCCGGACTGGTTCGAAGTGGTAAATACCCGTGGATTCATCAATCATGGCCGCGTGAGCCACTATCAGGTGTCGCTGGAACTTGGCTATGCAAAGCCGGATCAGGGCCCTCAGCCCGATCAATATCTGGATGCGGCCCTGTCGGCCCGGCGCCACCGCCATGTAAGCCCTGCGATCGTGCGGCGTTTCTAGGCGCTGTCAGGGGCCTTCGCCCCTTTGAAACCCTTTGCCACCACGAAGATTTCCGGGCTTCCGGCGCGGCTCGCCGGCGGTTTGATATGTTTCACCGTCGTGAAGTTGGCTTTCAGCAATTCCAGCACTTCCTTCGTTGTCCCACCTTGGAACACTTTCGAACAGAACGCTCCGCCCGGCGCCAGGTGCTCGACCGCGAAAGCCGCCGCCATTTCCACCAGCGCCACTGTCCGCAAATGATCGGTCTGTTTGTGGCCGGTCGTGTTCGCCGCCATGTCCGACAGGACGAGATTGGGCTTGCCTGTCAGGCCCTTCATCATGCGCGCCACATCGCCTGGCTCATTGACGTCGCCCTGCACGATATGGGCGCCCTCAACCGGATCGACGGGCAAAAGGTCGATGCCGACCACTTCTGCCGCGCCCTTGGCCACCGCAACCTGCAGCCAACCGCCGGGCGCGCAGCCTAGATCGACGACCCGGCAACCGCGCTTCAGAAGCTCGGCCTTCGCATCGATTTCCAGAAGCTTGTAGGCGGCACGGGCCCGGAATCCCTCAAGCTTCGCCTTGCGGACATAAGGATCCGACATCTGGCGCTCGAGCCACTGCTTTGAACTGTCCGACTTGGCATGATGCGCACGAATCTTGCGCTCATTCATCTGCCGGCCGGACGAGCCCTCCTTGCCCGTCGGGCCTTTCCAGCGGCGCTTTTCCTCATCCGACATTGTTGGTGTCCTCTTGCTGGCCAGCGCCATTGTCCGGTCCACGCCGTCCGCGCCGCCCCCGGCGACGCGTCTTCGTCCGTTTCGGCCCGTACATCATCGACAAAAGCAGGCCCTCGCGCAGGCCCCTGTCCGCAACCCGCAGTCGCCCGGCCGGAAACGCCTCCCATACGGCCTCGACAATCGCGCAACCTGACAGCATCAGTCCCGCCCGCTCGTCGCCGATCGTCGGCAGCTTCATCCGGCCTTCAAGCCCGACATCGCGCAGCAATTGGATCGCAGCGGCGCTTTCGTCGCGGCTCAGCCATGTCCCGTCCACCTTGTCGCGCCGGTAGCGGTCGAGCTTGAGGTGAACCCCGGCAAGGCACGTCACCGTGCCCGACGTCCCGATCATGTGCGCATCATCAACGCCCATCGCATCGCGAACGGCATCGATCCCGTCCCACGTGCTGATCGCCTGCCGGGCATGTTCGAGCATCAGCGGATAGGCCTCGACCTCGTCGAAATGCTGGAACGCTTCCGACAGGGTGACAACGCCCAGTGGCAGGCTGGTCCAGCCCAGGATCGGCGCCTTCTCCAGCAGGCCCTTGAAGCCATTGTCGCGGGCCGCTTCGGCGTTCACCCAGGACAGTTCGGTCGACCCGCCGCCAATATCGACGACCAGGACAGACTTGGCCGACGGCTCGATCAGGTCGTGGCAGCCAATCGTCGCGAGGCGCGCCTCTTCATGGGCGCCGATAATCTTGAACGTCAGGCCGGTTTCTTCATGCACGCGGCGAATGAACTCGGCCCCGTTATCCGCCTTCCGGCAGGCCTCGGTGGCGATGCACCGCACCCGCCCCACGCCATGCTGTTTCAGCTTTTTCCGGATGTTCTGCAGCGCGTCGATCGCCCGCTCGATAGCCGCATCCGACAGCCGCCCCGTCTCGTGCAGGCCCTCGCCCAGCCGGGCAATCTGG
>TARA_R110000764_G_scaffold79268_1_pt1 | contig 13108 bp, 30 predicted proteins | sample TARA_R110000764 | Tara Oceans TARA_R110000764 (sample SAMEA4398111) | marine metagenome | biome: Polar Biome; feature: [SRF] surface water layer (ENVO:00010504); material: water (ENVO:00002006), including particulate matter (ENVO:01000060) such as... | depth 5 m | reverse complement strand
TACTGTGGGCTTCTTAATGCTATGTTTGGCATAATTTACTTTTTTTGATTTTCTATATCTTTTGCTATTCCTTGTAAGAAATCATCTCCATATTTAATTTGACCCTTTTCAAATGGTTTACTAAAGAAATCTGTTGACTTAATACCTTTTTTAAATATACTTCTAGCTATTAAGAAGTTTAATGTTTTTCTTTCTAAAAATCTTCCTTTACTATCTCTTGGCGCTAAACCTTTTCTAACAGTCCATTTATCAAATGCTTTTGGTGGTGGCATTCCTTTTAAACCAAATTTACCACCTTTGCTTTTATATGAAAAAGGAGATTTAGAATTTTCAATATAATTTGATTCTGTTCCCTTAACTCCTTTGTCTTGAAATATCCCATAATTCTCCATAAAAAACCTAACAACAAATGAGTATGCAGTTGAGCTTATTTTATAAGATAAAGAATTATATAGCTTACCATCTTTGTTATTGTTTTTAGTTAAATTAGTTCTTGCTTGTTGGATAACATAATTAGCATATTTTTCAATTGATTTTTCAAAGTTTTCTAGTTTCATTAGCAAATGTATATATCATTATAAATTAATACATTAAAAGTAGCTGTCCATCCTGCAAGTTGATTTTCAAATCTATCATAAAAAGGTTCTAATGAAGGATTTCCCTCAAGCTGATACATATCACTATATAAAGTTCCTTTTCTTAACCTTTGTATTAATCTATTTAAAACTGCTAATTGAGTATTTAATATATCCTGCACATCATTATTTCCTGTGAACCTATCATATGTCAACTCCTTTGATTGGTTTACTATATCACAAGCTAATATGCTAATATTAAAACTTAAAACATTTTCCTGATCAATAACGTTATTTATTATAATATGTCCTAAAGGAAATATGTCTTGCTTATTTAGATTTACATCCGTAATGTCGCCAGTTGTTACTGTATTTATATTTTGGTCTTTTAATAACTCCTCTTTAATAGTTTCAGTTAATTGATAAAACCCTCTTACTCCTTGTTGGCTCATTTGAAATTCTTTTTAATTTGTTTTGCTTCTATTTCATTTTTATCTTTCATAAATGATAGCATCATAAAACATTCGTGAAAGTTTAATTTAGTGATATCTTCAAATCTTGTAATGTCTCCTTGAGCGAGTCCATAAATTGATTGATACCATCCCCATTTGCTTGAGAATTGAGAAACTGCGTCAAGACTTCGTTCTCCTGATTGTCCAAAGATTTCGTCATAATTGTCGACAGTTCTAGACCTAAATTCCACAAAAAAAAAATTGATGACATAACTGCATCCATAGGCATATCAATTAAATTTTCTTCTAAACCAACTTTATATTCTTCAATACTATACTTTTCTTTTAATTTAACTAATATAGGTCTATATAAAACATTCATTGCTTTTTCCATATTATCCCAATCGCCAATGAAAGTATCAAGGTCAATATATTCTCCCAAAGTCAAATCATCTAATTGTGGATGAAAACCATATTCAATGCCATTTAACTTAAATTTAGAAACCAAACTAGGCTTTGTCTCAAACATTTCAGAAAGTATATTAATTATTTCTTGTGAGTCTTTTAATTTTAATAACATAACTTTTTCTAAAGTAACATTGCAAAAAATCTCAATCATTTTAGAGTTTAAAACTAAATCATCTTCAGTCTGTTTTTGTACTTCTAAAAACCTTTTATACTGTCTTAAAGTAATTTCATTTAATGATGTTGGTATTGTAATCTTGATTGCCATATTTATATAACGTATTTAAAGTTCATTTTTATAATAGTAAAAGTAATAAAAAAAAAGGTAGCCATTTACGACTACCTTTATATCTAATATTTATATTATTTTAATTACATAATATTAATTATTCTTATTTTCTTGTGCATATTCCCAAACTTGTGTATTTATAGAATCATCTATCCAATCCCAATAAAAATCTGTAATATCCATTCCATTTAATTTTACTTCTAATATTTCCATATCAGCTTCAGGTGGATTATTATAATTTCCATCATCCCAATAATATTCATAATATATTTCTAATTCATAATTATCATCTGTAACAATATAATTTCCGTTTGTTGTCATATTTTATATATTAAAAATTAAACTTAATAATATTCGTATTATAAAATAACAAGGTATTACTATCAACATAATGCCTTGAAACTTTTTAAACATTTTACCTAACTTTCCTGCTTTACTTAATTTTTTCATCTGTTTTATTTTTTATAATATTTAAATATACAAAATATATACTTATAAACAAAACATTTAATAACTTACTTTATTGAATTGCATATTTACCAAAATTAGGTCTTGATAATATAGAATAAGTGGCATATCTGCAGGGGTCGATAATATGATTGTTCTTATCTTCAGGACTATTAGTCAACATCCCTGCCTTGTCTTCCTTCCATTTATAGTTCCTAAATTCACTAATAGCATTAGTTGAGTTTGATAGTATATGTATTTTATATCTTTTTAATAAATCAATTCCTGCATTTACTGAATCTCTACCTTTAATGCTTGGGAATATATTATGACCCATTCTTCTTAATTCACTAATTAATCTTGGTTCAGCACTATCTGCATAAATAGGATTAGCTAATAATTTTTCATCTCTTAAAAACAAATTAATATCTTGAGTCGTCATTTGCGTTCTATATAAATGTTCTTTTATGTAAATATTATGTCCTTGAGTATATACAGAAACTAATGTTGTTGGGTCATTAGTATATCCAAAATCCATTCCATAAGCAATTAAATTAGCATCTTCAGGTATTTTATTTACTTCAAAATATTTAAAAATTGTACTTTTACTGGATGCTCTTTCTCCTAAACCATATATTTGCCAGTATTGTTCATCTGTATCTTTTAATCGTTCTATTTCATCTACAATAGATTTTTCAATAAAAGGATTATCTAAATAAGTTGTTTTATAAAAAACACAATCATCTCTTGTAATAAGTTTATCATAAATCCAATGGTATTCATCTGATGGATTAAAATCTAAAATAATACGCTCTTGAGTTCTAAATAAAAGCTGTTGCATATCTTCGTAATATAATTCATTACCTTCATTAACAAATAACAAATCTCTTTTACGACCTCTAATTTTTTGTGGTTGGTCTAATGAAATAAATTCTACAAGATTATTAAAAAGATGATATTCTGAATTAGATTTATTATGATACTTTTCGTGATAAATATTATGCTTTTGAACAATACTCATAAAATCCCTCATAACTGTTGCTCTTAAGCTTGGAAATGATTTACGACATATTGTTATAATTTTATTATTATTATTAGTACAGTACTCAAATATAATCCACAATAGTATATTGTAAGTTTTTCCTGAACGAGTACCTCCTTGCTGTACTACAATTTTAGAATCTGTATTTGATAATTGTTTATAGACCTTATTGGTCTGTATCTTCGGTTTTGTCAATTATCTCTATTTGAAAATTAGTTGGCATTCCATCTGCACCTGTAATTTCTTGCCTTTCAATATAACCTCTATTCTTACCTTTTGTCTTTAGGTAAAATATAGTTGCTGAAGTATTACCTCCACCTATTTGAGTATGTAATTGACTTTCTGCAAAGTCTAGTGCAATGTTTTCTATATCCTTAACCTGACTAGCAAAGTCTTCGTCTTCATTCATCCACTTATAGAATGTACTTCTTGGTACATCTGCACTCCTACAAGCTACTGTTACAACCCCTAGGCTTTGTTCTAATGCCTTTAATATTGATTCCTTTTTTATGTGTCTACTTTCGTCCATATTATATTAATTCAAATGCAGCAGTTATTCTATTTGCTGAACTTATTTCTTTAATTCCTCCTTGTTTATTTGCTTTGTTTCTACCAAATCTATTACATCTCCATTTCTTATTTTTCTTTAAAGCATATATCAAACTTGGTGCTGAAGTTGTTATTGTAAATCTATATCTATCTTTTTTATATATATTACCAACTTCTTGTAAAAATTTAATTCCAAAACCTGCACCTTGAAAATCAGGCAATATAACTAACCTATGTACTTTTTTTAAGTTCTTTGACTTTGGATGTGGAAAATGCAATACACTTAAAAAACCTGCTATTTCATCGTTTATAGTAGCTATAAAAACTTTTGCTGCATTATTATGAGTATGACTTAAATAGTGGTGTTTAGAAAACATTTTCCAAATCTGTTTATTTGCTGCTTCGTGGATTTTAAAATTAATTTCTGGTCTATTTTTTTTTTGCCCTTCAAATGAATGAAAGGTCATAGTATCTGTATTAAATACCCAATCTGGCATTAACCAATCTTCTACATCATAATGACAACCAACTGCTATAAACTTTTTATCACTTTTTCTGATTGCTTTCTGTATTGCAAAACTCCCTATTTTAGCAACATTTCTATCTACAACACTTGTAAATTCATCAAAAACAAACATTTCTTTTTTCTCCAATATTGCTCTTGCTAAATCAACTCTCATTTTTTGACCATTAGATAAAACAGCATAAGGCTTTAACCAACTTGGTGGACTTGAAAACCCAACAGAATTAAATGCATTTGTTATATCAGAAACAGAACAATATTCAGGCATATCATCTAAAATTGATTTATCCGTATATTCAAATTTAGTAATATAAAAATCTTCAAATAATTGTTTAGCTATTGTAGTTTTACCACTACCGCTTTTACCTACAATTAAACCAATTTTCCAGTCTTTTGATAAGTCTATTTCTCCTTTAAAATGTTCTGTTGATTCATTAGATTGTAAATCAAACTTTCCAATAACAGATGAAACTCTAAAAGTTAAATCAGTTTTATTTGTTTTTATAATGTCAAAATTCGGCATATATATCCTTTTTCTATTAATTCGTTATATAGTTTTTCTTGTTCTTCTTCTGATTCTGTTTCAACTTCTAATCTAAACATTGAAGTTAATGTATCTGACAAGTCTTCTATTTCAGGTGCATCAAATTTAGGAACATCCATACCCCAATCATTAAGCAATTTTACCTCCCATTCATTAGCTAATGTATCCCAATCCCATTCTCCAAAACCAACATTATCTTTAATTAAAAATTCTTTACTCCATTGTATATATGTTTTAGGTTTTTGACCATAAGCAATAAGCTTTTCATTTGCTTTATCAGCCATTTCTTGAGTAAATATTATAATAGGAACTTCAGTCATATTTAAATGAATACAAGCTTTTAACCTCATATTACCTCCTAGTACAACCATATCTTCATTTAAAACAAGTGGTCTTAATTTAAGCATTTCAGGGAAATCCCTTATAGAATTAACTAACTTCTTAAATTTATTGTCTTTTATAAAACGAGGATTATCCTCATTTAAATTTATTAAATCAATATTTACTATATCCATTATATTCTATTATGTATTTTACTTTCAAAACCTAATCTTGACATTATATCTATAAATTGTATTTCAACAGGTTCTTTTATTTTAAATTCAGTTAATAATCTTTTATTATAATATAATTTTCCATTATTTTTATAAACAACTTTTTCTAATTCATATTTTCTTTTTTTATGAACTATAATTAAATTACAATAAACTATTTCTCCTAATGCCACACTATTTATTTCCATTTTATTATCTTCTTTATATATAACGTATTTAATTAACATTTTTCCACTGCCAACTCTTTATAAGCATATCCATTCTTTCATACATTTCATTATATTGACTTTCTGGAATTCTATTCATTAATTTAATTAATGGATTTGCATTTGACTCATTATATAGCTTTTGATATTTAGCATCTAAAATTAAATACTTATTTTGAATATAATTTAATTTATTAGCTTCGTATTTATCTTGTATGAAATCATCATCTTCTAACTCTTTTAATATATCTTCTGATTCAAAAGCAAAACAAAGCTCATAGTCCTCTAACATTGGATTAAACTTTTTATATATAGGGTATTGTTTTGTTAAATGAATTGCCGTAGCGTGGTCCATATTTTTACCTTTTGATTCAAAAAATCTTGAAATTTCAGTCCATCTAACATTTAACTTATTTCGAAGAATAAAACAAACTAAAGCCCTCAATTCTACATATTTTCTTTTCCTTGTATTTTCATATATATTTACTCCTGATAATTCTATTACAGATGTTGCAATTCTATCAGCTACTTTATTAATCATATTTTATTTTTTATTTCTTAATAATTGTATTTCTCGTTCTAAATAATCCTTTGCTTTTAATAAATCTTGTAATTCATCACGTTTCTTTCCTGCTCTTATAACATACTTTATTATGTTACCTCGACAAAAATTTATGTTATAATCATTAATAACATCAATTAAATCATAATCTTTTCCATTTTCATAATGTGGTTGCGTTCCTCTCATTCTGTTCTTAATTTTAGTAAATTATAACATTCAACATATTTTTGTCTTGCTTTTCCTTTATATTCCTTTTTAAACAATTCATACATTTTTCTTGTATATTGATATTTTGTTTGACAATCTACTAAATATTTTGCTGCAAATCGTTTTCCCTTTCCTTTAAAGTAATTTACATTATCTGCACTATCACCGATTATAAATTGCTCATATAAATTAAACATTGCTTCATCTTCAGATATATCTAATATCTCTTTATGCTTATAATGATAGTTATATAATAAACAAGGAAATTGCTTGTAGTCTTTATCTATACTAACAATCATAACTTCATTTCTTCCAATATCTTGACTTATAGCATACCAATATCTAGCTACCATATCATCTGTCTCAACTCCATAACCATAAATACTATCATATTGTTCTTTTACATATTGATGCATTTGATGTAACAAAGGAGGTAATTCTTGTTTTTTTCTATTTGCTTTATAGTCTTTTGTTATTAATTTTCTAAAATTACCTTTACTTCCACTAAAAGTTATAACTTTATCAATATTATAAATATCTTCTAATTTATTTACAATCTCCATATATTGACTATGAAACTTATTTGTTGCATCTGAAATATCTGTATAAAATTTTTCATCTTCAGGGTTTTCTCTTTTCCTATAACAACTAGCAAATATTAAACTGTCTGCATCTATAAGTAAAATCATATATTTTTAATTAATTTCCTTATTCCTTTATAAGCAACTTGGCACGACTCATTTTCGTTTGACCCCCTTTCAATACTGTTTTTTGTTATACTATAAATTTCTAGTATTAGCTCTCTAATTACTGGGTATTTTTGTATGTTGTAAATACAACAATTAGATAAATGATAGAGTCTCATAATTCTTTTAATTCATCTTTTATTTGAGTTAAATACATATCCTGCATTTTTTTATTTTCTTTTACTACTTGATTAATTATAAAAGGAAGGTCTTTAAATAATTGTTCTGTATTATATACTAACCACTTTTCATCATCTACATCATTATAACCAATATGCATTTCTCCATCTTGACACCATAAATTATGTGTTTCGTGTATATATGTATAACTTATATTTTCGTGTAATTTATCTTGTAATTCGCGTATATATTCTTCTAATTCCTCTTTTTGTACTTTTAATTCTTTATTTTCTTCTTTTAAATCGTATATTTTTTCGATTAAAATGTCTTTTGATGTTCCCATTTATATTAATTTATATATTGTTTGCATTTCACTTTCCAGATATAATGATGCAACATAAGTTAATTCCTCATTGGCTATTTCTACTTTTAAATGTTTATTTGGTAATATATATAATTTACCATTATCTACAATAGTAGGTATATTTTGTAATTTAAACCATTTATTTGCGTATTCTAATATTATTTGCATTTGTTATTGTTTTATTAATGTTATTATTATTGAAATAAATATTACTATAAAACAAAACATTATTATTTTTAATGATGCTTTATATTTATTATCTGACCTTCCTTGTCTTGAACGAAATTGTCTTATTTTTCTATATTTCATCTATTTTAATATTAAATTTTGCGTATTTTTTTTGATATTTAGTAAGTTTTATTTGATAATTAATTGATATATCCGTAATTGATGAATCAAACTCAATCATTTCTTCAATCTTACTTTTTAATTCTTCCCAAGCTGCTTTATTTAATTTCATATATCTCTTAATAAAATTAAATCTAACTGATTAGCTACATAATTAATATGCTTTTGAGTAGTTTGTGACCAATAACCCAACTGGATTAAATCATTACCTTGTATTGTTGCAACGTGTGTAGAATAACTCCATACTTGATTACCTATAATAGATAAATTTTGCTTGTACTTTTCTAATTTTACCATAATATTCTGTTTGTTTTAAATTATATATAAATATACAAAAAAAATACTTATAAACAGAATACTTAATAACTTACTTTAAAACATTTATATTAATTCTAACAGCTTCATTTTCTTTTAATAAATAAACATCTTTTAAAATTCTTTTTTTTGTCCACATCGTAGTATCAGGACAATACTTTTTAACAGTAGATGGCATTTTTAAAGTATTAAGCCAATACATAAAATTTCCTTTAGGGTCATTAACAAAATATAATTTTATAATATCTTCATCTAAATTCATAAGGGCAGAATATTTATCTTTTTCAAGCATCTTTTCCTTATAATATTTATTTCTAAACTTCATTTCAATAACACACCTAAAACGTTTTCCATTTTTTTCAGGTGTAAAACCTTCAGCATCAAATCTAGACGAACCTTCCCCAGTCCATTCTAATTCCCACCCATCAAAGTTAAGCAGCATTACAACTGCTTTTTCCCATTGATTAATTTTCTTTATTCCCATTTTCCCAAATTACGTTCAAGTCTTTTATCCATTTTTTGATTGTTTTTGGGGAACAAGTACAGGGCTTATAAAAACTATGCTTGTAATATTTTGAGTGTAATTGGCAAACCATTTCAAATTCTTCAGCGGATAGGTATGACTTTGTATCCATCCTAAATTTTTCCCAGTCTTTTTTATCGAGTTTTTCAAATTTTACCATCTTTTAATTTTTATTTTATTTAACTTTTCTCGTCTGTCTGGACAATTACATTTGCTTCCTTTAAATTTATGATAACTATCTACAAGATATTTAATTCCTGTATATTTAGTAATATAAAAAATAATATCTCCTAATTTCATAATATAGTATTTATGTTATTTAATTTATGGTTTTCAATTAAGTATGAATCATATCCTGCTTTAAATGATGTTCCATTTGACCTTTTTACAATTGAACCCTTTTCACAAAAAAATGATTTAGTAAGCAAATCTTCTTTAGTAACCCAACCACAAATACTTAATTCATTTGTTTTTTTATTAAGTGAATTAAATATGTAACAATCACAATTAAAGTCTTTTTGAAAAGCTAAAAAATTATTTACAAAAAAAGGTTTTGGATTTACAGTTCTACCCATAGTTTTTACGTCAATTTTTTTTCCTTTATATATAAAGTCAAATCCACCATCAAAACCTGATTTCCATTCGTGTTTTATATTAAATAAATTTTTAGTCATTATTTCTCCAACTAATCCAACCAATTGTTCTTCTTTACTTCCATTGGCTGAATGTCTTTTACCCATATTATTATTTGCTAGATATTCCCAACATTTAATTTTTAAATCTTGATTAACATTTAAAATCATAATAATTTTTTTAATTTCTCTTTGACTTTTTTATAAGTATTATATAATGAATAATATTGTATGTATGACTTTCTTGAGAAATCAGCAATTGATTCCCCTCCATTTATTATTTCAAAAACTTTTCTATCATACCAATACATTTTAGAAAGTTCTTCTAATACTTTTTGATTAGCACCTTCATAATCAACTTCATTATAATTTAATTGTATGTTATCTAATGGAATAAAAGTTATGTTTTTATTTTTTCTTTTTAAATCTATAAAAATAGAATTTAATGTTTTGAATATAAAATAATAGTTAATTTCCTTTTCATACATAATATTATTATTAGTTTTTATTAAATAATTATGCATTTTTATATACATTTCTTGAACAATATCTTCTGCTGTTTGTTTGGTACATCCAAAACTCATAACAATATCAACCCAAGTTTTATGTTTTTTAGCAATTAAAATTATTTGTTTTTCATTCATTTTAAAGGGTCATAAATATTATTTACTATTTCAGGTAATCCATAATCATTTACTTTAAAGCTAAAAGTTTCAAAAGAATAACCTCTACTACGCTTACATTTTACTGTTACCCATTCTTTATTTACTGTATTAGCTTCTAATTCAATATGAGTTTCTACTTTTTTTTCTAAAAAACTACCAAGATGTCCTGTCATTTTTTGTGAGCCATAATTTTGATGTATTACATTTATTATATGTACATTATAAGTAGTTGATATTCTCATCAATCTTTGAACAATTAAATTACTTTCTTCTATATTATTAACATCTGCACATAAGTCAGCAATACCATCAATTATAACAACAGAAGGATTTTTAATTCTTTCTTCTAAATAATATTCTATAAAATCAAGTCTATCTTTATGTCCTATTGTTCTTAAAGCAAAGGTATGATATTTACTTGAATCAATATTTGAATCCATTTCAAATAATCGTTTGAATACTTTTTGACAATGCCATTGCCCTTGTTCGGTATCAAAATGAATTAAGCTTCCATCTCCTCTATGTCCTCTTATATCCCCTCCATAATTGTTTTTACCACTTAAAAATACTGAACCTAATAATGATATAAAAAAAGTTTTCTTTGTTTTAGGTGGCGCACTAACTACCGATAAATTACCAAATGTTCCGATTGGTATTGGATATAAAAAATCCCCTTTATCTGTTTGTGTTAATTTTTCCCCATAAGATAATGCTACAGGTGGATATTTAATTTTTTCTTTAGTATCAATGAAGCAATGTTCTTCAATAAACTGCATTAATAATCTTTGTTCTGTTTGTTTTTCTGTCATATATAAATATATAAAAAAAATGGTATAAGAAATTAAACCTATACCATTTTTAATAGTTAATTGTTGATTATTTTAAAAAGGTAAATCAGTAGTTTCTTCTTGTTTTATTTCTTGTTTAACTTCTACTGTTTTATTTTCTCTTTCTGCAAGATGAATTTTACCTGTTTTACCATCAGAATTTAATTCATTAATATAAACAACTTGACCATTTCCAAGATAATTAGGTTTTATACCTGCATCTCTTTCTTCTTTTGTTCTATCATCAACAATACTTACATTGTTTCCATACCTTGTTTCATCGTTAATGTTAATAGCAAACCTATACCAAACTGCGCCATCTTTACCTGTAACAAATTTTTCTTTTGGTAATTTAGCGACATTGATACTTGCATTAATTAATGCTCCCATAATTTATTTATTTAGTTATTATTTATATTAAATTTACTCTTGTTATTTAAACGTGTGTAATTATTACTGTTATTCATCTATAAAATTAAATTCAGCGTGTTCCCCACAATCTGAACATATATCTGATTCCCATAGTGGATATGCTCCACAACAATTAGATTCTTCCATTATTTTTTAAAGCTTTCTGATTCATCTTCTCCAAATACACCTAATTCGTAAAAACCTGTTAATTTTAAAACCGCTCTACTCATTGCTCTTTTTTCTGCCATTTCGGCAACATACCAACTATTTGTATTCCCATCTTTATATCCTTCTCCTTTTAAAGCTGACCCAAAAGTTTCAATTTTTTTACCATCTTTTTCAGCACTTGCTTTAAATACAGCAAAATTAGGTTCGCATTTTATTACTTCATATGCTACATTCATTTGTTCGTGGGCTTGGATTTTATCTATGCCTTGTCTAGTTATGATTGTATAATGTTGGTGTTTAAAAAAATCTTCTTTATTTAGATTATACTTATTATATAATTCAATTAATTTATTTTTATTCATTTGTTTGTTATTTAAAATATATCTTTTCTTATTTTGTCAAATTCTGCATCGCTAATATCTAATCTAGCTTGCAGTTCATCAATCTTATTTAATAATGATTGAACCCTCCACTCATATTGCTGAATGACTGTTGCATACGTCTGTTTTGAGTAATTCATATTCATTAATATATATTTATTAAAATTGATTTAGCAATCTCTAATTTTTTATAAATTTCAATTTGAGAAAATGCATCTTGATTTAATACTGCGTGTTGTAATTGAGCTTCTAATGTACTAATTTCTGCTCTTAATGTGTGTGCTTGTGTAATCATTTATTTTCTGTTTTATAATTAATATTTTATAAATATAAACAAAATAGTTAATAAAAAAAAATATATAACAAAAAAAGAAGGATAAAAAATTAATTAAATCCCTCTTTAGATAATTATAACAAACAGAACTCAAATATAGTTATTTAAAGTATATCAACCAAATTTTTATATTTTATTATTAATTCTTCTAATTCAAAATTAGAAAATTTTATAGTTTGACGACTTTTAAAAAGTAATTCATCTGAAGTTTTTTTACCTAAATATTTAGAAAATTTATATTGTTCTCCATATCTATAAACGTTACAACCCATACATTGTACACCAACATTAGTTTCATCCCATCGAGTAGCATAATGTTTTCTACTCATAAAATGACCTGCTTGAAGTTCTTTCCAATGTGCTTGTTTTCCACAAGTTACACATTCTGAAATATCATCTTTTGCATATCTTCGCCGTATATATATACTAAATATAGTATCAAGTTTTTTAACTATTGTTTTTCTACTTGCTTTTTTAGGCATTTTAACTTTGTATACCGTTATCTATTACTTCAAGAATATGTCTAAAAACACTTCTTTCTTGTTCTCCCATTACATCAACATCATTTAGCAACAATCTATAATGGTCTTTTTTTGTAGATACTAATTTTATTTTATCCATATTTTATTTTAAAAAATTATTAAAAAGTTTTTTCTTGTGGTATAAAAATAATAAATTTGAGATTTTAATAATAACAATTTTAAATAAATTATAAAAAATATATTTATAATAAAGTTTAAAAAATTACTTAAAAATAATGATTTAGGATTTGTACTCTATTTCTCCAAAGCTTTAAACTTCTCTACACCTCTAGAACCAAAGTAAGCCACATAAACAGTAATTAAAAGTGATTTAAGTAA
>TARA_R110000764_G_scaffold171317_2_pt1 | contig 13110 bp, 6 predicted proteins | sample TARA_R110000764 | Tara Oceans TARA_R110000764 (sample SAMEA4398111) | marine metagenome | biome: Polar Biome; feature: [SRF] surface water layer (ENVO:00010504); material: water (ENVO:00002006), including particulate matter (ENVO:01000060) such as... | depth 5 m | reverse complement strand
TTTACATGATGTTGAAGAAACTCGACTTTTTAGTTGGGTAAAAGACGAAGAAGACAAAACCTGGTAATATATTAATTATATTCCATGCAAAAAAACAATTAATTTAATATTTATAACAAAAAATGAAATCTACAGAACTTAAAAATATGATAAAGGATGCCGTAAGAGAAGCTATTCAAGAAGAATTGAAAGATATTCTTTTAGAAGCTGTTAAAGCTCCAAAAGCATCTACTGTAGCAGTTGTACAAGAATCAGTTGCTCAAACACCAATCCAACCCCAACAACCACAAATGAATGCTGACCAAAAAAGAGAAGCATATCAAAACATTTTAGGGGAAATGGGTAATACAATGACAACTAATAACGTTCCTCAAAGCTTTAACCCAGCAGGAGCTGATCCTATTAATGGTTCTTTACCTTCAGGAGAAGTAGATATGGCTCAAATAGCAAACTTAATGGGGAAAAGATAATTTAAATGGCTCAAATATTAGCAAATAAAAACCCAATTGATTCCAACCCTAGAAAAGCGGTTGGTTTTGGATTTCCTATAAATGGGGATGCTGTTTTTGTACCTACATATACTACTAGGGATCAAATTAAGGCTAATTTAGTTAATTATTTATTAACTAATAGGGGAGAAAGAGTATTTAATCCTAATTATGGAGCTAATCTAAGAGCCCAAGTTTTCGAAATAATTAATGAAGATAATTTAGACAATTTAGAATCTATTATTATTGCAAATATAGGTGAACGGTTTCCTTTAGTTGAGGTAAAACAAATTGAATTTAATCCTGAAGAAGATAGAAATATTTTATTTTTTACATTAAAATATACAGTAGTGTTATTAGGATTTGAAGATGAAATAAATATAGAACTTACATAATGGCTGAATTAAAAAGAGACATCAGATATATTGATAGAGATTTTAATGATTTTAGAAATCAATTAATTAATTATTCTCAAACATACTTTCCCGACACTTATAATGATTTTACTCCTGATTCTACAGGAATGTTATTTATTGAAATGGCTTCTTATGTAGGAGATGTTTTATCATTTTATCTAGATAATCAAGTACAAGAAACTTTTATTCAATATGCTCGTGAAACCGAGAATTTGTTTAATATGGCTTATATGCTGGGTTATAAACCTAAAGTAACAACAGCAGCTAGTGTTGATATTGATTTCTACCAACAAATACCAGCAAAAACAAGCGCAAGCGTAGTAATTCCTGACTTTAATTATTCTCTTTTAATTCCTGAGAATACTGCAGTTACGGCTAATAATGCAAGTGCAACTGGATTTTTAATTGAAGATGTAATAGATTTTTCTGCTTCAAGTTCATTAGATCCAACCACAATTTCAGTATATCAAATATCAGGAGCTACTCCAACTTCATTTTTAGCTAAAAAAACACGAAAAGCAATATCAGCAACAATTAACTCATCAACATTTGATTTTGAATCACCTGTTAGATTTAATACTATAGATATTTTCGACTCAAATATTATTGGTATTTTAGATTGTGTAGATTCTGAGGGTAATACTTGGTATGAAGTTCCTAACTTAGCACAAGAAAACGTGTTTGATACTATTAGAAATACTAATACAAATGACCCTAATGTAGCTGATGATGGTAGTGGAAATGATGTTCCTTATCTTTTACAACTTAAATCAGTTCAAAGAAGATTTGCAGCTAGATTTACAAATACAGGTTCACTACAACTTCAATTTGGTGCTGGTAATTTTGGAGATAATGATGAAGAAATCATACCAAACCCAGATAATGTAGGTTTAGGTTTACCATTTGAGAGAGATCAATTAACAACTGCATTTTCACCTTTAAATTTTGTATTTACAAATACTTATGGAATTGCTCCTTCCAATACAACTTTAACTGTAAGATATTTAACTGGAGGGGGTGTTGGTTCTAATGTTGAATCTGGAGTTTTAACCGGAATTGATGATACTAATATTAGATTTATTAATTCTAATCTAAGTAACTCAGTATTAGCTAATGAAATATTTAATTCAGTATCAACAAACAACCCAATAGCAGCTGATGGTGGTCAAGATGGAGATACAACTGAAGAATTAAGACAAAATGCTTTAGGTAATTACCAAACCCAATTAAGAACAGTAACTCAAGAAGATTATTTAATAAGAGCAATGTCAATGCCCTCTAATTTAGGAGTAATAGCAATGGCATTTGCCCAACCCGTTAAAGTAGGTGAGTATGAAACTGGTACTTTACCTTCAATATTAGATTTATATGTTTTATCATATAATATTAATACAAATTTAAAAACAGCATCCCCAACATTAAAAAGAAATTTAAAAACATATCTTTCTGAGTATAGGATGATAAATGATGCTATTAATATTAAAGATGCTTTTATCATTAATATTGGTATTGAATTTTCCATAGTAGTAAGACCTAACTATAATAATAATGAAACTATAACTAAATGTATAGCAGCATTAACTACCTATTTTAATATTAAAAATTGGCAAATTAATCAACCAATTATTTTACCACAATTAAGTGTTCTTTTAGATAAAATTGAAGGTGTTCAAACAGTTAAAAATTTAAAAATAGATAATTTAGCAGGTGAAGCTTTAGGATATAGTGAATATGCCTATGACGTTGTTGGAGCTACAATTAATGGTGTAGTTTATCCATCAATTGATCCAATGGTTTTTGAAGTTAAATACCCTGATACAGATATTAAAGGTAGAGTAGTACCACTATAATAAAAAAATAAAATGGCAGTATATAAACTTTTCCCAACTAAAGATGCTTCACTTTACAGTGAATTTCCTAGTACTAATACAGGGTTAGATCAAGTATTAGAAGCTTCTACATATTTAAAGAGAGGTATACCTTATGTTTGTAGATATTTAATAGAATTTTCAACAACAGAAATTACAGATATACTTAATAATAGGGTAGGTGATTCTTCATTTGCTACTTATTTAAGAAATTATTCAGCCCTAGTAACTGCTTTAAATACTGATTCTAAATTAGAAGTTAAAACAATTTCAGGTAGTTGGGATATGGGAACTGGGGTATTAGGTTATAACCCACCAGTAGAAAATGGGTGTAGTTGGTTTTGGAGAAGCTACTCAGGTTCAAATGCTTGGGTATCTACCGGCAGTGATTCATATGCTAACCCAGTTTACTCACAATCATTTAGCTATGGAAGTACAACGGATATAAATGTGGATGTTACGCCATCAATTCTATCTTGGCATAGCGGTTCAATTCCAAATGATGGTTTTTTAATTAAACAACCAGATGCAGTTGAATTTGTCCAAAACCCAAATGTTGTAACTACATTTAGATATTTCTCTATTGACACTAATACAATATACCCACCATCATTAGAATTTAAATGGGATGATTATATATTTAATACTAGTTCATCAACTAATACCATTTTGGGATCTGCTGAGGCTTTCATATCAGTTTATAATAATGAGGGTACATATTATTCTCAAAGTGTAGCTAGAATGAGATTAGCTGCTATTCCAAAATACCCATTACAAACATTTAGTACAGCATCTGAGTGGACTACAAATTTCTTTCTACCAGAAAACGTATCTCTTTATGCAATTAAAGATACGACAACAAATGAATTTGTAGTCGATTTTGATTCTGATTATACAAGAATTAGTGCAGATTATTCATCAAGTTATTTTGATGTTTATATGAATGGTTTAGAACCTGAAAGGTATTATACAATTCTTATAAAAACTGTATTAGATGGTACTACTAAAGTATTTGATGAAGATATAATGTTTAAAGTAGTTAACGGATAATTATGGCAAGATACTCAGGTGCAAAACCAAATTTAGCAAACCCATTTGGAAATCAAGGATCTGGATCAGGCTCAGGTATGGGAATGGTCAGTGTAGGTTCTGGTGGAGGAGGTGGAGCAAATAAAAATGCTCAATTTAAAGAAGAACAACAGGCCAAAATTCAAAGAAGAAGACAAGAAGAATTAAATGAAACACAAAGTCCTAGAGGATATGCTTTTACTATAAATGGTCAAATTGTAGGTGAAAATAGATATATAAATACCCAAAGGGGTTTTGGAGCAAGAGCTTCTTCGGGAGCAGGATCAGGAATCAATACACCACCTTTAAACATACAAGGTATTCCAAATCCTTCTATTGAAAATGGTCCTAAACCTATACCAAACCCAGAAATCTCTTTACCCCCAGATGTTTTAAGAACAGGATTTGAAACAAGCGAAAGACCTGCGGACCCATCAGAAGTTGCATCTTTAACACCAATTTCAATTGCAAACTTAACAAAAGAGGTTTTTGATAAATCATCATTTAATGAAACATTAGACATTGCCTTCTCTCAATTAGGACCAGAAAATCAATTAGATCCATCTTTCTTTGATGTTAGCTTGGCTACGCTAGAAGATTTTTGGACATTATATGATAATTTCTTCTATGATATTCCTAAAACAGGTCCAAACTCACATGAGACGTTGGCTCAAAGAAGTGGAGAATATGCAAATTATGAATTAATACAAGAACAAATACAGGCATTATTAGATGAAATTGCAGAAATAAGAGAAGAAAATGTAGAACTTAGAATTGAAAACATTAATTTAACTGTGTCTGGGTCAATAGCAGAAGCAGAAGCAGCATCGTTACGAGAACCACCTCAGTTACGAGCATCGACACAAACATAATTCTGAAGTTTTTACAAATTAAAATATTTATAGATAAATGGCATTATTACCTACAGCATCAGTTACACTAACAGACCCTAATTTTATAGGAGATGGGGAAGGATTTGAACTTTCATCCCAAACCCTTATACCTAATGCTGAAATTACAGCTACCTTCACCCCATTCCAGGATTCAATGGAGGTTTGGGTATATGATAATAATAATAATATAATTGGAGGAAATCAAAATTTTCAAAACTATACACTTGTTGATTCTCCTAGTAATGGAGAAGAAGTAAATGGTAGTACTAGTGAATTAAAACTCAACCCCTCAGAAGATGCAAGGGGTTTAGGTTTTGATACTGGTAATTTAAATTTAATTTATAATTTCCTACAACCCCAATTAGGTACTAGTACAGATCCTAGTTCTCAACTACAATATTATTTAGCAGAAATATCATCTGATAGAACAGAATTAAGATTAAAATCTAATTTTATTAGTAATGATATTATAACTTCAACATATTATGCATTTAAGACTCAATTAGATGAAAATAATTTTGCTGATGAATTTTACTTAAATTTTGGTTTAAATCAATATCAAGTAGGTATAAATTGTATACTAGATACATCAGCTACCAATGTTTCAGTTTTAGTAAAATTATATGATGCTTTACCACCCCAATTTTCATTAGAGGATACTTTATCAATAGTTACTAAACCTGCAGAATCATTAGCATATAGTGTTAATTTTCCATTTATAGATACTACTCCTGATGATTTTACTTATATTAAAGGACCTAATTATAAGTTAGAGGTAAACCAATTTTTAAATAATTCAACAAATTTAAAATCTAAAAATGAATTATTACAAACAGATTCTTCAGGTTCATTAGATGAATTACAAAATATACTTAATAGAAAAGGTATAACCTTAACACCTAATTATTCATATAACACATTTAATGAATTTGTTAATTTTTCATCTGCCCAAAAAAGAATAGAAAATTTTGTTGAAAAAGTAACTCAAATCCAAGCTTACCAATCAGATATAAATACCTTAGATGGTATTGGAGGAGAAACATCAGAATCCTTTACAGTATCTTCTAGTATAGCCTCAGCTTATACTAATATTCAAAATTTAATTACTAATTTTGATGGGTATGAATATTTTTTATATTATGGAACAGGCTCATTTTCATACCCAAAAACCGGATCGGCATATCCATTTGAACTATTACCAACAACAGATGTAAGTGTTTATGTATGGTTAGGTAGTGATGTAGAAAACTCTCAGTATTATGGAGGTATTCAACTTTCAGCTTCATTATATGATTATAATAACCAAAACTGGCTTTATTATACCATACCAGAATTTATTAGAGATAATAGTGACAATAACCAATATCTTGAGTTTTCAAATATGGTGGGTCAACATTTTGATGAAATATGGTTATATACTAGAGCTATAACTGAAAAACTTAATACTACTTCTCAATTAGAAGATGGTGTCCCTTTAGATTTAGCTGATGATGTTATTACATCTTTAGGCTATACAGGATTTGGAAATAATTTTAACAATCAAGATAATTTTATAGGTTTAACGGGTGAAAATAACGGTTCTTATGTTCCTCCAACGGGTAGTGAGTTAATAACTAATTACATTGCTGTTAATAATGGAACTATAATTAATTATTGGGATCCAAATTATTCATGGGAAAATTATGTAGAATCCCTAGAAGACCCAGGTTTCCCATATGCAATAGATAAAGTAAGTAGTGAAATTTACAAACGTCTTTACCACAACATGAATTACCTGGTTAAGAAAAAAGGTACAATTGCAGGTTTAAGACAACTTATTAATATTTGGGGTATACCAAATACAATTCTTCGAATTAATGAATTTGGGGGTAAAGATAGAGATAACAGTGATGATTATGATTTATGGTATAATAGATATAGCTATGCTTATACTCCTGTTTCTACTCAAAACGTAGCAAGCTCATCTGTTGTATTTCCTTGGATGCCCTTAGAGAGAAACCACATTGCAGATGAGAAAAATATTGTTCCTGATAGTTTCCAATTTAGATTTAAAACTACAGGTTACCCATCCTCATCTTTTGCCGGTGACTTTTTTACCCAATCTTTAGCAGTCAAAAAATCAGATGGTGATGATACATCAACTGATTTTGATTTTGGTATTTCATTATTTTATGACCCACCTACAACAGGTTCATACTCAGGTTCAGCATCTAGTGAATATGAGAATTGGGGTAATATGAGATTCTACATATCAGGTTCAGCTGCGGATGGTGGTACTATTGCGTCAGATAACATATACCTTCCATTCTTCGACAAAGGTTGGTGGACAGTAATGTTACAACGAAATCAACACGTATCTGCGAGTGATAACGATAATATTACAACATATACTTTATATGCTAAAAACACTATCTCTAATGGTAATGATGGGGCACAAATAGGATTTGAAGGCTCAGCTAGTTTTATTAGTGAAACAGGAGCGGGTGTGATTCGACCTTCATATAATGAAGCTTGGAATAAATTTGGAGTTACAGCTGCTGATGGGATTTATTTAGGTGGGTTTATTTCTGGTTCAACTGTAGGGGGTGAGATAACAGGTCTTGAAAGTAAAATACTTTCAGGTTCTTTACAAGAATTTAGATATTATTCAAACGATATACCAGAAGCTACATTTAATGATTTTGTAATGAACCCTGAATCAATTGAGGGTAATGCAGTTACAGGATCCCAAAGATCATTTGATATAGTTAATTTTAGAGCACCTTTAGGAAATGAAATGGAGAGTATGTTTACTTCTTCTTATAGTTCATCCTATTCAGAATCAATGCAATCTATGCACCCTGCAGTTCAAGGTCAAGCACCAATATTAATTACAGGATCATTTTGGAACCCTACAACATCAACAACATCAAGTGAATATAGAGTTTTATACTATGAAAATTCTTCACTAAGAACATTTAGTAAAACAAATACAGAAGTATACTTTTTAGACCAACCAGCTATTGGATTTAGAAATAGAATTTCAGATAAAATCCAATTAAGAGATGGTGATGATTATGGTAATATTTTATCAAATAGAATTAGTATCCAACAAGATTACCAAATTAGTAGAAGTTATACTGAAAATATTAATAATTTAGAGGTAGCATTTTCACCTCAAGATGAAGTAAATGATGATATTATTGCTTCATTTGGGTATGGAGTTATAGCAACCGCAATTGCTGATCCTAGATTTGTACTATCTCCAGATTCATATTACCCTAAATTAAAAGAAATTGCAGCATCTTACTTTGAAAAATATACAGAAGGTAATGTTTATGATTATTTAAGATTAATTAAATATTTTGATAATTCTATATTTAAAGCAATTAAATCATATGTTCCTGCTAGTACAAATGTTTCTACAGGTATTGTTATTAAACAACATATGCTTGAAAGAAGTAGATTTCAACCTGTACAAATAACAGAAGGAACACAAGTCGCTACTACACCTTCAGGTGCTTTAAATACTCCAATTATATTAGAAAATATAGTAATATCAGGTAGTATAGATGCTATTAACCAAGAAGCACCTTCAGGAAGTACAGGAGGATCAGCAAATAAGTTTAATTATTTAGACAGTTCATTTTTAGTAGAATCCGGAGAAGATCAAGGAAACCCACATGGTACACCTTTTGGTAAGATAGTAAATACTCAATCATATGAAATAATAAATGATACTGTGTTGGGAGCAGTAGAAGAAACTATAGATACCCAACATGAATTTTATGATGGTATATTTAGTGGTAGTGAAGAAGTAGTAACTTCTCAATCTATATTTTATAATCCATTTGCAAAACAATCAAACATAAATGTACAATATTTTACCGATGTTATTAACCTATCCCCAGAACAAACATTAGGGTTAGCCGGAGGTGGTGATGGAATTGAGCAATGGGTTGAAGGTCCTACTTTTGCAGGTTTAGATCCTGCTAAAAAAATAGCACTTGCTAATGGTTACAGATATATACCAACCTCATCACTATTAATCCCAACAGCATCTATTTTAGATATTAGAAATAATGCTATTTTTAATCCAAATATTACTGATAGTGGTTACTATACACAACCTGAACAGTTTAACTTAACAGCAACAACCAACTTCTCCCCAACAACCATACGACAGGGGAGATTTATGCAACCTGACAACAGACCAATAATTGTAGGATTGTGGAAAAATAGATGGGGTTATAAAGTTACAGAAGCGTTTATTGCTGAAGGATATGGAGAAGCTGCCATCGAAAGAGAGGTGATTATTAACGGTGTCGCGGACTATTCTCAATATTGGCAGTATTTAATCAATCTCCAACCGTCTGGATTTATCAATCCAATTTATCAATCTCCTGAAGACTATATGGGTGTTGCAGGATCACCGGGTGTAGCAGATAATCCAATTACTGGGTTTAATAATCCCTCAACACAATCATTTTATGTAAGTTATACAGGTATCCCTTATGTAAACAGTCCAAGTACAAAACTAGCAGGTACTAGTATTTTAGGTAGAGTAATATCATCTGATACTGTAGAAGGTGTAGGCTCATTAGCATTACATAATCCTAACATTGATAATCCAACCTCATATTTTCAACAATATCCTATATATTCTCAAGTTATAGGAAATTATGGAAATCAGGAAACCCCAACATTAAGATTAAATTTAGAAAAAGTATTTCCTATTTCTTCATCCCTATTATCAACCACCTATCAAGATAGTTATTTTGGTAGATTAGATCATAGAATTATAGATACAACAGCTATAAAACCAAGAACATCAATAGTATTTTACAATAGTGGATCTGCGACATCTCAAATTATCACAAATTTCGATAAGGGATGGACAGATTATGTTTTTCAATTATACCAAACTCAAGCAGAAAGTAATATTGGATCTCGACCAATTTATCAATTTGGCCAACGCCCCATAGAACAATCACAATTTGCTACCTTTGGCAACACAACATACCCTGCAGGTAGAACACTTAATACACCATCAACAGGAAGTGCTCCAATAAGAGAACTTTATGAGCAAATATTTTTAGTAACAGATGGAACACTTACAGTATGGGCAGGAACTACAAATACTAGTATTGGACTTCCGTATAAGGATGCCGAAGATGGAGGTAATATAAAATATAGAGTTTTAGGTGCCGGGATGGATTTATATGCTATTTCTTACCCAGAAGTTGGTGGAGTTAAAACATTTACAATTCAAGGTTTATATGAAGTATTAGATACTTCACAAGTGTTAAGGGTAGTTAATTCCTTCAATAGTTTAGGTGATACTGTAAACCAACTATTACCACCTCAAATGGTTAATTATAATGGTGTTGTGTTAGATACTGCTACTCAAACCTTAGGTCAAGAATTTTATATGTGTGATTTTGATAATCAAACCGAAGCGGAGTATGGGGAGGATATGAGTAGATATTATATATCTTTAATCGCACCACCTGTCCCAAACCCCATGAGTGAAAATGGAGGAGGTGAAGCATTTTATTGCCCTCTTCCAAATAATAATTATGCATTTATAACAGCATCTTGGGATACAGCACAAAGTTTTTCTGGAACCCAAAACAATTATGATGTTAAACCTATTCATACAACTACACTCCCCACAGCTGGGGGTGGCATAGCAGGAAATAATTATATGTTAAGCAATTTTTATGGTGCTCAACAAAATGCTATAGTAGATATTAATAGAAATATTCCAGTAATTGGAACAGCTAGTTTATATCCATTTCAATCAACAGTAACAGGTTCATTATCTCCATTAACTCTAGAATCAACATACCCATTTACATCATCACGAGCCGTAACTCCAACTGCATTTTCAATTAATAATCAAAGTATTGATCCAATAGATGGAGGTACCATAAATAATGGATTGTCTTTTTCACAACCTGGGGTTAATATAAGATTTACAATAGATACTGATGGTGTACCTAACCCAAGTTTACAACGACAATTAGTTCCAAATAATGTTATCCAAACCTCCCAATTAACAATTGATTCAAACCCATTCATAGAGGGCACGTATACTTCATTATATACTGCAGAATCAAGAGTATATTATGGTACTAATCCAGTATATGGTTTTATAGATACACCAACACAATTATACACTATAGATCCTTACATTGAAGATACTGGAATTGGTTTCTTTGAAAATACTATCTATTATGCTACCCCAAATAATTTCAATGAAAATAGACCTAATAAGTTTAAATATGTAATTGAAAATCAAAATGGGATAAACACAGTATCTAACCTTCAAGCAATTATCTCAGGTTCAGCTCAACAAGCTCAAACCCCAGAAAGTAATTATACAATGAAAGCATCTACAATACCTAGATACTCAGGTAGTAAAGTAACAAGTGCTGATTATAATTTTTACTCTGCCCCAACTGGTGAAAACGATGAAAGATTAATAATAGGTACCGGTAGTTTTGAAATAGAAAATACATTTAATGCGACAGGTTCTTCATTAGTAGCAACAAATATTACAGCTTCAACCACAACAGGAATTGGGGAGTTAGCAGAATTTACATTTAATTTAGCAACTACTCAATCTATCAATAGTATAATAGTCACTTCAGGAGGTAAAAATTACAAACCAGGAGATGCATTATCATTTACATCTCAATCATTAGGATCAACACTACCAAATGGTTCAAATTTGACTCTTAGATTAAATTCAAATAATTTTAAAATTTTAAAACCTACTACATTTGCTGATGGTACATCAGGTAGTTGGACGGGAGATGAGTCTTATGGTAAAACTGCAGCATTAGATAAAAACCCAATATACTTTGCACATTTTAAATCATCAAGAAATAATTTAGAATTAGATGATACTTACACATTTTCTATTGATCAATTAATTCTTGCTCCCTTTAATGATATTACAAATGCCTCATTAACTACAGGCCCACAAACAATAGATATTAATGGTTCAAATAATAGATTATTAGATGTAGTTAACACCTTTGAAAAAGGCAGAAAAGCATCTATAACTTATCAAGTTCCGATTCAATCATACCCAGTACTTGCAATACCAAGAAATGCACCTGGTGAAAGTTTAACACAATCACTTGCTATTACTCAATCAGTGACTACCAATTATCAAACATTAAAAATTGGAGATAATTCCATTTTTCAAGCTGGTGCTGAATTTGAAACATTATTATCTACACAACCCGATGGAATTGGTCCTAATTTTCTTACCTCAGCAAGTTTAACAATAGGACAAAATGTTAGTATAACACCTTTCTTTGGAAATGGTTCAGTAAATGGAAAAGAAACTATTAGTTATTTGGGAACATCTATATCTAGTAATTTCCAATTTGGAAAAGGATATTGGGCGTTTGCTTCAGGTTCAGATTTAAAAGGTGGGGGGTATATAGATTTAAAAGGTGGTCCTGCTTTATTATCTGCTAGTTTAGCTCCTGGAGGATTTGCTTCAACAGGTTATTATGGTGGAGATATATTAGCAATGACTCATAATTACAACTATTGGGTTGAAGATCAATTACTTTCAGAATTTACGGCAAGTGCAGGTACTCCAACATTAAAATTTGCAGTACCAGGTTTACCAACAGCAAGCTCAAACCAATCGCCAATTCAAGTTCCATCATCATCACTTTCAAATTATAGTAGTTTCAATTTCTCTGCTTCAGAAGCAGGAGCTAACATATTAGGTTACGAAGATTTTGATCTTCCATTTTTAATACAAAGAGGAGATGAAATTAGAGTTACATATGATATTAATTTTACAGGTTCAGGGTTTGAAGATATTACTAAATTAGTACAACTTCAATCCAACTTCCGAACTCAAGATTTTGTTGTAAAAAGTATTGGTGCTTCTAATGTAACAGATCCAGGATATGTAGATACTTCACCTTCAATGGTTTTTAATAATAATAGTGTATCAGCATCAATATCTGAAAGTAGAATGTTTGATAGATTATTTGTAGAACCTAATCCTGCTACTTTGTCTGAACCAATTCCAAACGGTCAAGTTTTCCAATTTACAGTTAGAAGAAAAATAAATGCAGATGATAGGATTATTATTTATCAAACACCACCAATTAATGCTTTAGGTTCTCAAACCCCTACAGGTGATGGGTATTTAATACCTAATGATTTTACACAAACACAAAAGAAAAATGTCCAAACCTTAATTAATCAGTTGAAGAGTCAAAATGCAGTTAATACAAGTACAACAGCACAACAATCACCAAATCAAAATTCCTAACAGCTTGATAATTATAACTTGGAATAGAAATAAAAAGAACGTATATTTATAATCAAAATAAACAAAACAATGGGATATTTAAAT
>TARA_R110000764_G_scaffold101331_1_pt1 | contig 13119 bp, 14 predicted proteins | sample TARA_R110000764 | Tara Oceans TARA_R110000764 (sample SAMEA4398111) | marine metagenome | biome: Polar Biome; feature: [SRF] surface water layer (ENVO:00010504); material: water (ENVO:00002006), including particulate matter (ENVO:01000060) such as... | depth 5 m | reverse complement strand
GGCCGCAAGAGCGGTTGCAGTTGCAGCGTTACCTGTAGTAGAACCAGAAGTTCCAGAACAGTTACCTGTCACGTTACCAGTGAATACACCAGCGATTGCTCCAGTACCAGTAATGGTTGGACTTGTTAAAGTTTTGTTTGTTAGTGTTTGTGACGCAGTGTTGAGGGTAACAGTATCAGCAGAAAGTGTAGAACCATCACCAAGTTTGGTGTAGATTTCTACAAAGTTGTCGTTGACCTTGTCGCCACCAGTGCGTAAAGAATCACCAGTGCCGTCATTTGCAACTGAACCTAATCCTAATGCTTGATATGCCATGTTAGTTTTCCCTTAATTTCTTTATATTATTTATAAGACTTCTATATTAGTTTGTGTCAAAAGTTCTTATATTATCGTCAAATTCTACATTATCAGAACTAAATTTCGTACCAGATGAGGTTACTAGTATCTGACTTGGAGGGGGAACATTCACCCTCGTAGTATATGCAGCCTGTGGTATGATATATTTATCTATATTATCAAACGTAGTATTTGCCGAATCCATTGTTGCCGTATTCGAATCGAATTCATTTGTATTTATAGACTTCACAGAAACTTGATTAATTCTATAAAGTCCCCACTGGTCAATAGTATACAAGTCACGACTTTCATCTGAACTTGCAGTTATAGTTCTACTTAGGCCAGGATAGTTTGGTATAGTTTCACTAGTTGTAATTGGAGGAACTGCAAATGCATACTTAGGAAGGTTAGATAATCTATTACCAGATGTATGAGAACCACGATTAGTTCTTAAAATAACTGTGATTTCTCTTGTTAGTGTAACGTCCCTCTTCCCACTTGTCAAGTCTGAAGCGTTAGCAACACCAACTCTTGCATTGACTCTTGCAGTGGAATCGTCTATAGTACCCAATCGTCTACCAAATACGGTAGTGAATAGATTAGTAAATGTAGATGCAAGTTCTGGTGAGTAAGTATCGTCACCATAGTAATCACTAATTCTACCAGCAGTTGGTGTTTGAATAGTAGCAGATATAAGTGTGGAGAATGAAACTTCACCGAATACGTTCCAACCAGCAGGGTGAACAGAGCGTCTAACTGACTCTCGCCACTCATTAATTGATTGTCCAATACGAACTACATACGAGTAGTCTTGATAATAGTATGAGTCTTGAACCTTCATTTCAGATTCAGATACTTTACCTTGGTCGTTTACAAAACTTCCTACTGTCTGTCCAACTGTTCCGATTGTTGAACTTGCTTCTGCATGTGTAGATTGGAACACTGTTGCAGTTGCACCAGTTATGGATGTAATGCTATCACCCTTGTTGAAATCAACACTTGTTGATAGTTCTAAAATATTTGTTGCTGAATTAAAGTTAACGACTGTACCAGAGTGGCTTACTAATGAATCACCAGCAGTAAACGAACCACTAACATTCTGTACAAGGATATTTCTATTTAATACAAATTCTGGTGCAGATGCATAATCCAAACCAAAGTTAGTAATAGAGATACCCTCAACATGTCCAACCATTGGAGTTTGTGTGGATGCTGAGAATAGACTTGAACCTGTACCACCAGATGAAAGACTGTCAGAAACTAAAGGTAAAGTTAAGAAACCATTACCCTTGTTTACCATTTCAATCTTTGTAATCTCTCCAGCCTCAGATGCAACACCCAAGTCTGTAAAGGTTTGTGTTTCAAGAACAACCTGTCCGCCATCTTCCATTACAAGATGGTCTAATTCACCAACTGTTTCTTCTTGGTTGACATAGAACCTATCTTCTGTTATAATAGCTTCACCATTTTCACTTATGAAATGGTCTGGAGCAGTTGATTGTTCTAAATTAAATCCACCACCAACTACAGCAATTCTTGCACGAACATCTTTACCTTCAGTGTTATCAACATTGAAAACAAGTTCTTCACCAGCAACGTATCCAGTACCACCACTCTCAATAACAATCTCATCAATAGAACCAGCACCAGCAGATTCAACACGAGCAGTTGCTGCATTGTTTCCGTCACCACCACTTACTACAACAGGGTCACTTGTACTATAATATGCACCACCAGTTAATACGTTTCCTAGAACCACAATAGATTTAATTGTACCAGAGATTTCTAAATCTAATCCAGTATCAATTGTAGTTCCTGTTTCCCCTGCTTGGAATGTTCCAGTAACAGAGTTTGCATCCAGATTCAACTCAGCAATTTGAGTTGCACCTTCTCTAAATTTAATTACTGCTGCAATGATTGCTGTTGCACCAGATATTGAACCAGTTACAGTCTCGCCGATTGCATTATTAAAATCTGAAGTTCCAGTTTCAACAATACGAATAACTTTATCTGTAGTCCACTTACCATCAGATGGACGAAGTAGATTATCTCTTGGATAAGTAATAGTTGCTTCTTCATTAAAGAGAATACGGAAGAATAGTTTGTGTCCATTCTCTGTACCCTTTGCAGCGTACATATCTTTAATGTTTTTAATTAATTTTCTTTTAGATAAACCATCTGCAACCGTATTAGGCATTGCCTCCATAAAGGAGTCTCTGAATTTATCAAGGAAAGAGTATACTGTATTATCAACATCTGCGTAATCAAGAAGTTGTTGTATGTTCTGTACAGGGTTTGCACGATAAGAAGAAACAGTTGATGTTGCACCAGAAGTCTGTCCAGTAATAGTTTCTCCAATCTCAAACAACTGTTGAGATGTTGTGAACAATCTATTATTTGAATCAAAGTCATCTACAAGAACACGAGCAGTTGCTTTAGTTATTGCACCAACGATTGTTTCACCAGCAACAAACTTTCCTACAGATTCCTCCAAGACAACATTGTCACCCTGTTCATCTAAGATAAAGTTCTTTGTAAGAGTTTCTTCTACAAGGAATTCATTAGAACCAGTAAGAGTAAGTTCTCCTGCTTCTAAGAATTCATAATAGTATTTTAAAAATAAAGAAAAGAGGGCATGATCTTCCCGAACAAAGTCTGGAAGTTGTGACTCAATATGAGGCGATACCTTATTCTGTAGTGTAGGTGTACCCGACATCTATTATACCCTAATATGAGGAAGTAGTATTATATCCAGTTCCAGCAGACGAACCGCCAGACTCGATTGTATCTACTTCAGCAGTTACCGTTGAATTTGCAAAATCTATTTCCAATAATTGATTTCGTACAGGGACAATATCATTTGATTTTGGTTGCGTTACTACTTGAATGCTATTTGTGTTTACAGTCGTTGCAATAGTCAAAGATGGAATTGTAATTAGTCCTGTGGAATAATTAATAGTACCAGCAGTTGAATTCACATATGTTCTTGTAGTACCACCAACATTGTAGTATGTACGAATATTACCAGCGCCATCATCATCAAGGTATAGTGTATTTGCGTTTCCAGCAATTGTAAATCCACTTGAGGAAACAACACCACCACCTAAAGTATTATGTCCAGAGTGTGGATTGTATAATGCATTAGAGAAGTCTAAAATGTATTGTGATGAAGTATTAAAAACTGGAGTGATTGTTTTTTCTATCTTCAGCGTTGTGATGTTAGATAGAATAGAACTATCTGTTGCATCAATCAAACGTGAAAGTTTAGAAAATCTAAAGAGTCCATCAAACTGTGCTAAGTCACTTGTGTTATAACTAGTCAATACTGCTGTAACATTTGTTCCTATTGTTGTTGCAGTCTTAGTTGTAGCATTTGCGTTATACTTAACATTTACTGCCAATCGCAATTTAGTTGTTTCTGGGTCGACAATAGTAGGTCTAACAGATGCAACATTATATTTGTCTAACAGTTTAACAATACTATCCTTTTGTGCTTGTGTTAAAACAACACCAGACTTTGTTTTTATTGCAAGATATACTTGTCCGTATCTTGGTGGGTTATTGTCTTCTCCACCCCAAACTTGAATTGCTTGTGCGTCTGCATATACTTGAGGTACGATTGTTTTATAATCTTGAGTTGTTACCGCTCTACCCTGTGAAGAATAATCCAGAGGAGCATTGTATTTAATTGAATCGATTGTTTCTGGTTCTGCACCACCAGTTGCTTTAACTAGTGTTGTAATTGTTACATCAGATTCACCAGAAACGGTAGTGCCACTAAAAGTGGATGCACCGTTTGCCTTACCTTTGTTTGTAACAATGTATTCTAGGATTACAATATTACCATCAGATGGTTTTGTTCCTATAACACCGTCACCAAAATAAACTTCATACTTTCCCTTTTCACTCTCTTGTAGAAAGTAAACATTGGATGCAGCAGTGACTTGTGAAATATCAGTTGCAAGAGTATAAGTTGTTGTTGTAACATCAGATATAGAATTTTGAATTGATACTTTTAATGTAGTCGTGTCTGCACGAGCATCAGTTACCATATACTTCTTATCTAGGTTTGCAGTGTCAGTAGTATACTTTGCTGTTACAAGACTTCCTTCATAGATTGGAAGATTAACAAATCGTGTAATACCATTAACAGGTGAAACTGTTTGAGATGCATTTACAACAAATCCATAAGTCGAACCGTCTATCTGTGTAGTGAACTTAGTTCCCTTTGCAATAGTTGCTGAACTTCCAGTGAATGAATTGAGTGATACATCAACATATGCAATTGAAGCTCTAGCAGAACGTGGAGTATATCCCAACGTCTTTGCATGAGATACAACTGAAGAACGTAGAGTTGCAGTATCCAAGAATGCTTCATTGATTGCCATGTTTGCATTCATTGCTAGATAATGAGTATTGTATGCAAGCAAATCAATAATAGTAGAAAGTCCCGAACCCTCAAAATCGTAGTCCGTAAACTCTGTTTGGTTTTTCATATATGTCTTTAAGTTTGATTTGATATCATCAAAGTCCAACTCAGTGACTTGTAGTTTAGTTGCCATTTTACGCTCTCTTACCTTAATCTATCCAAATGAATATCTAATGTCTGTTGTTCCACAGGACTGTTCTCTATATAAAATTCAATAGTAACATCATATCTGTTCTGATCAATATCTCCTGTTACGATAACATTAGATAGTTCCGCTCTTGGTTCGAAGTTAGTGATACATTCCTCAACCCTTCTTGCAAGAAGATTTGCTGTTGAAGGTGAGACAGGTTCAAACAATGTAGCTCTTATGTCTGAACCAATCTCTGGGTGAAACGGTCTTTCATAGAAATTTGTATTGATTAAATTCCTTACACTTCTTTTAACTGCATCAACATCTGACAGCTTTGCTATATCACCAGTAATAGGATGCCTTGCAAAGGACAAACTAATGTCCTTAAAAATATTCGTACTTCTGCTGATTGCGACTGCCATAGTTATCTCCTACAGTTATTTATAAGGAACTTACTAACCCACGATTGATAATATGCTGTTCTGCAATATCATCTTTAGACTGACCCATGTATCTAACTGCATGATGTTTCTCAATCATATACTCATTGATTGATTGGTCTGCAAGATCAGTAGTTCTCCACAACTCACCAAGGATACGTCCATATTTACCTTCTGCATCCTTATGTGTTTTAAGAACAATACCACCCTCATCACTTAACAAACCAGTGATAAAGTCTTTTGCCATAAGTCCATACTTCTTCTCATCTAAATCTCGTGTTCGACTTTCTGGTGTGTCAATTCCAAACAGACGAATACGTTCTTTCTTCAACCACACACCAAAGCCCAAGTCGATGTCCACATCAACAGTGTCACCGTCTATTATCTTTACTACTTTAACTCTATATTCGTACATACCCTTTTCCTTTATGTTTTGACTATCGGAGCCCATACCCACTTGTCATCTGCAAGTTCAAAGTTTATACTGTCTATAAACTGAACAGGAGTTGATTCTGCGATTACGTTCTCAGAAGTTATAGCCGCATTCAATACGACTACTGTTGCTATCAATGTATACCACATATGATTTCCTTATATTATTATTATCCACCAGCTGATACTGTGGGCGAACCAGAAGAAGATGCATTCGCAACCCAACTTCCATGTCCACCAGTAGCATCACCCACCCTGTGTACACCCAAACCATTAATCTTTACCGTACCACTTCCGCCAGTTGCTGGATCACCACAACCAGTTGCATCACCGATGCGAACCGCTGCAGCACCATTAACATTTACGTTAGGAGAACCAGACGCATATGCTGTTTGATGAAAAGGACTTGGTGTGGGAGATGCATGTCCTACATGTAAGTCCACCCCCACTCGACTAATTGCTGGCATACTCTCTCCTACGCAAGATTATAGAACTTACCAACATCACCGTATCTTCTGTGATTATGGAAGGTCATAAGTTGCGCTCTGTTACCACTTTCTTTTAATGAAATGTGAATCCAAGGATTACCACTTCCTGTGTTTTTATATTCCAATAACATTTGGTCATGTGGAATGTTTTCACTAATCCAAATTGCGATATCGTAATACTCTTTCTTAGATGCACCAGAGAATTGTAAATCCGCAGCATTACCTGTATTGTGTTGTGAACCACCAGACCTATTTCTGAATGCATTTGTTACCATAACATTAGGATACCTATCCTTAATCGGGTCAAGTACATTCACTGCTAGTGTTTTAAGATTGTTAATTATTTCATTTTGTTTCTTACCCATGTTACCACCGCTTGGAATAGCGGATTTCGCAACAATAGAATGTTTCGATAGTTGTCCAAGATTATAGTGTCTGGATAATGGAAGTTTATAATTCACACTTCCGTTGTAATCTCCTGCTTCATCATAGTTTGCTTCTGGAGTTACTTCAGCACTTGGAGTTGCGGTTGAGGATGTAGGTGCTATTGAGTAATTACTATCTAATGGGTCATTATGTTCAACACCTTCATCTGGAACACGAGGTTGTGATATAACTCTACGAGATGCACCAGAGGTATTAATCTTTCCTGTCAATGCATTGTAAGAATAGTCAGAGAACGAAGTTGGTTTAATAGTTCCATCAGCAACTGCTGCCTTCAATTCATCTTCACTCTTCTCTTCATCATCACTTGCGTAAAACTCATCTGCGTCTGCAAGAGGAACGAATGCAAGTGGTGTAAGAACTTCCGCTTGTTTTGGTGCTTCAATATTTGTAACGAATCCATCTGTGTCATACTCATCAATACTAATACTCCACTTCTTAACTCCGTTAGCAATATCTCCAGAATCATGGAACGTAGGTGCGGGCGCAATACCAATCCCTGCTGGGGTTGGTGTAGTACGAGGAACAATAGGAACAACTGCTGTAATTGTAACCGCACTTCTTCCATTAGTATTCAAGTCAACAGTAGAACCATCTAAGTTCATTGCACCACCCGAACCAATGTTGAAGGTTGCACCAGTATCATGCTTCATTGCACCAGTAGACGCAAGAGTGTAAGTACCTTCCGTAGACAATGCAGTTGCACCAGTAATTGTAGAAGTGAATGTACCTTCCGAATTGAATGTAACATTACCTGTAACATTAGTTCCCATTGTACCAGCGATATCTGTAAGGAAGTTACCATCCACTACCATATCATAATTACCAAGTACTGAGTTACTAAAGTTTGCACTTGTAACGATTTGCATATCATCTACAGATTGTTGTAAGAACTTTCCGACAGATGTTTGTGTCATTGTTGTTTGTGTTGTCAATTCCATAGATTGGTTTGCGAACATACGAATGTTTTCACCAGCATGGAAATCTATGTTTTTTCCTACATTGAACTTCAGATTTTCATCAACTTGTGCATCCATGTTGCCACGCACATATAAGGATGCGTCACCATCAACAAATACGTTTACATTACCACGAACACGAATCTCTTTCTTACCGTGTACAATCTCATAACCATCACCGACAATCTTTGTAACCTTTGTACCGTCTGGATGAATTTCATAGAAAGTTCCAGAACGATGATACTCATGTATACGTTCATGCCCAGGCGTGTCATCAAACTCTTGAATGTGTCCGCTCTCAGTTTCCTTTACATGATTGAAAGGATAAGATGCGTTGTAAGAGGGTTTGGGTTCTGTAGTTAAATCATCAACAGTGTCACGCTTGTGTTTGACTACTGGATGTTGGTTTGTTAAATCATTTACTGCAAGTCTATTTGTATCTGCTTCATTCACTCTACGAGGATAGAAGTTGTTAGGGTCTTTAAATCCTAATAGATTGTTTGTTGTTGAAACAATTATCTCAACCTCTGCACCTTCTGGGGGCGCTTCATCAAATACTACTCTTCCTGCTTCAATTTTATATGCCATTATGCAAGTCCCTTTTCTGCAGCAAACTCTGCTACAGTTATTGTACCATTACGCAATCGTCTATCTACACCCTTTCCAAATGCTGCTGGATAGAAGTGTCCGCTGTCATTTGCAATGTCGTTAATTAATCCATAAGAGGAGAACGCTGCTCGAGCAAGTTCAGTGTAATTGGAAAGTCCAGTACGTCCGTCATCGTAAGCACCGTCTTTGTATATAGTCAAGTCAATTGCAGATGCGAAGTTGTGCCAAGAACCGCCTGGCGAAGCAGCCTTAGGGCCACCCGACTTATACTTGCGATATAATTCTTTTTGTTGTGCAAAGGTTCTGTAAGAAAATGAAATGGAACAATCATATCCATTAGCTTTATTAGAATTAAGAAACTTTTTAATACCATTAGCAAATCTATCACGAAGTTCTGGTGCAAGTTTATTAATCTTATCTGCAATCTGATTACCAAACCGTTCACTTGGAAAGTCTGTACTAGAATATACAGTACCAGTACCATAGAAATCGTCTAAGGGTTGTTCAACATTGTTAGGGGATTCGGGAACTCTATTCGTTGCAGATTGTACCACACCATTAATCTTTACGAGAACTGTAGAATCTGTTACATCTGAGGGCGTGCTGAATGAAGTTGTTTTTCCATTACCAATTGCTTTGTTTTCTGTAATTGTTGGGGGGTCTAATTGTTGTTCTGGGGAAAAGTCATGTGGAGACTCACCACTTGGTGCAGCTGCAGAACTGTTGATGCCTGGAATTGTTCCCCACACCATTGGTTCTTGCATAAAGTCTGGATCTCTCCAGAACCCAATCACCCATGTACCTTCAATAGGCCCAGTTGGACTTGTACCAACTCCGCCAGAAGATGCTGAGTTAGCTGGTTGGACACATAATGCCCAAGGTAAGTCAATTGTAGGAAGTTTAGTCTTATCATCTGTGTGATATCCGTACACCCTAGTACGAACTCTTCCTAGTGCAAGAGGGTCATTTCTGTCCTCTACTACACCAAACCACCAGATAAAACCATCACGCCCTGCGAAGAATGTATTCTGCATATAAAAAAATCCCTTGTGCATCTATTTATAAGACAAACAAGGGATTGGTGTAGTGCTAATTATATGTTAATGTATATCATTGTGTAAGAATGATATGTTAATGTATATCACTAATGAGGTATAGTGTCTACAAGGTTAATAGGTTCTTCTCGTGTAATAGTGTACATCTTCTTCATTACACCTTCAACATTACTTTCGTTTAACCATCCTTGGACACCACCATTCTCTTCAGTAATGCCAGGCATCTCAATAATCTCATCATCCCTATAGACTGCAACCTCATACAATGAGGGCGAACCATAACTCATTTCATTTTGTATGATTGATAACTCATAGTCACCAAACTGTACAAGTGCTTGAATTCCTTTAGGAATTTTTGTTGGGGTAAACTTAATATCTTTAAACTTCATTTAGAAACTCCATAATCTCTGGACGCTCTCGTTCTTCACGCACCCATTTTGCAAATTGTTTATACATCTCTTTATATGTAGAGTGCGTACCAGCGGTTCGTAGTAATGCAGACTTAGCATAACTCCCACGTTTGTAAACACTTTGATCATCTGAATACTCATAGTACCAATCATGGTTACTAAGGTTTTCAAAGTAATCTCGGATGTTTACGCTGCTGACCACCCATTCCTTTTGACCTGCTAAATCCCCATCATCCCGAAGGTGCATAGGTACTAGAGTTTTATAAAAGTTAATTACATTGGCCAATTTCTTATTCATTTTGACATCTCCATCGTAGCCCGCATTGCAGCCATTCGATTGTATCCCTCTAACCACTTCAGAGGAGACATAATGTTTTGACTAACGGACATCTTTAGTTTACGAGAGCGAAACTCTTTCTTCAAGTCTTTCGCCATCTGAGTTCCCAAGAACCGACTGACTAACTTCACGAGGGTTTGACGAAACCCGACATCGTGATGCATATGGCCTGCGGTATGAGCCAGTTCATGGAGTATAACATATTTATTTGTTCCGATGCCAGGGCGGAGTGCAACTCCGTAGTAACTTGCCTGACCTGCAACACGAGGGTTAGAGGACGCTTTCATAAAACGTAACTGAGGGTCACTCATACCACGACTACCAGTAACAAGGGATTGATAGGTCTTAGACTTAACAATACGTTTGAAATACTTCTGACATTCCTTTTCGGAAATCATCTCAGAACTATCTGGATACTTGCGCTGTACGGCAAACTCACTCTGATAGACTTTAGAACGACCACTATCTGTACCCGATGCTTGTAGACGACCTGTACGAATTGCACGAGACTTCTTTGCATAGTAGTTCGCATACTTGTTCGCAAGGTCATTACCCATACGTTCAGTAGCGAGTGCAGATTGATATGCATCTGTTGAACTCATAATCATGTTGTACTCCACTTCACGTTAACACCTAAGCCACTGAGTCTATTGACTTCTTCTTGAAGTCCTTCCTCAGTAAGCACCCAATACTCAACATACTCATCTGGGAATGGGTATTCAATCTTATAAACTTTAATCATAATGTAATCCTCTCTCAATCTCTATATACATGATATCATAACAAGTAAGCAATGTCAAGGCAATTCGCTAAATAAATTTCGATTTAATATATTAGGGTAGTGCAATTGAATACCTCTCAGTTTTGAGGGTGGCATACTCACAATGTACCTTACATAGTACATTATCCTCTATAATGTTACATATAGTTTACAATGTACATTATAAGAACCATTGATTGATTCCGTATATGTCTACAAAGAGGAACATCAAGTTATTAGTGAACATAGGATAGTCTCGCTCTTTGAACCAGAAGTAATGTGTAAGGAGTGCATGTCCGAATAGGAAGATGATGAATCCATACCGTGATTCCTCTATGTTAGAACTTAGGAGTATTGCACTCACTAAGAAGGAGGCAGTCGCAATCCATTTTATCATAGTCTCTCTCTGGTTAATTAATTTATGCAAGCTGAGATATTGCTCTGTATCTTTATTGCATTTATAGATTAGATTTGGCTTGCCAGTTCTAAGGGCTGGCTAACCTTCTCTCCCATTCTCTATAGTTATTATACCATAGAGTGCTGCCAATGTCAAGGCATAATTAGAAGTTTTCTTTCTCTCCGTTCGGCCCACGCATCTCTAAGACAACATAGGGTACTACGGATTGTTTAGTCACCTTGGTTGCCCAATCACATGCATCTTCCCAATCTACGAAACTCATAGTCTCTGTAGTTGTAAGTCCCTCTGCGATACCACTGAGGTGATACTTGTCCATTGATATCATGTAACGCATACCAAGGTAATCTTGTTTAAGTATTTCTAATTGGTCTATAACACTAGTGTTACTATCTGATACCTTGAGCGTCTGCAAACGCCTGTCGTAGTTAGTAGTCCTCATGCACATGCCCTCACCAATCTCATTAAGTCCTTATCTTTAAAGTCTCCCTTACTACACCAGTTCCTCATAGCACTACACTCGGTAGCACCTTCCAGACACTTGGTGAACATATCACATGTATCACAGGGACACTCACGTTTGTTCTCTGGGCCAGGCACGAATGAACTCTCTGTGTCATTCTCTCCCTTACCTATACCACCATACGCTTCCATGTCTGCCCATATCTCTATATTCATATATCTCTCCTGTTGTTAGTTCTATTCATTCTCATACTCTACATAGCTATAATACCACTTGTCAATACATTTGTCAAGGCATTTAGCCAATTAAATGTAAAATAATACCCACAGTAACCCCACCATGACGATAGGGTATAATGCCAGTAATATCAAGCACTTAAACAACGTAGTGTACATACGGTTTATTCCACTTACCCACGTTGACGTTTAGATAATACGCAATGTCAAAGTAGTCAATCTGAGCGTCTGTGTTGTTATACCAACTCATACCCTTCATTGCCGCTATTAACTCTTTAAAGAACGTAGCAACCGTAGGGTCGACAGCATGCTCATCTGCATAGCAAGTGTTGACTTGGTAGTTATCACCTATCTGGTGACTCTCCTGTCCACGCCAAGCGGCATGGTCATCGTTATGCTTCTGTGCATCACCTATAAGGTCTAACGCACCACCAGCAAGGTTAACAACCAAGCTGCTATAATGATTGATCCCTATAGAACCCTTCATATCGTACTTCTTTAGCACAGCCTTGATCTGCGGTGCAAGTGCTTTCTTATCGTCCTGTGAAATATAAGCCATTTATTTAATCCCTCTTCTCATTGTCTATAATACTATTATACATGTTTTCATAACAAAAGTCAAGGCCTAATCGCCAAATAATTAATTCGGCCGTCCTCGCTAACCCTTGCTGGTCAAGGGTTTGGTCGCTGCCGCCAAAAAACTTTGGCCTTGACAACAGCAGCAAAGTATGGTATAATGAAAGGTCAACTGGGAGATTCCTCAGCGGCTCGCCAAGATATGCCTTGACTTTGGCTGAATAGTATGGTATACTATGGGTATAGAATGAATTATTGGGAGAATATTATGAAATATAGTTAGCGAAATCGCTTGTCAAGGCCTTGACAGCCGAAAAAATCTGTGATATACTCTGAGAGCCTGTGGCTAAAAATCTGGTCAGTCGGTCAATAGCAGACTTTAACCCACAAACATTCTAGCGTTTAGGCATTTAATTTAAGCTTTATTTAAAATGGGTAATAGTGGGGAAATATGGGATATTGTGGGTAATTAACTCCGCACTCCTATAAATGTCTTTATATGGCGTCTATACAGATAGTACGTTCTCATCTTACTCGGCACTATATTCCATAGTATTGATACCTTCTTACTCGTACCATTACAATATAATACATACCATC
>TARA_R110000764_G_scaffold230267_2_pt1 | contig 13136 bp, 12 predicted proteins | sample TARA_R110000764 | Tara Oceans TARA_R110000764 (sample SAMEA4398111) | marine metagenome | biome: Polar Biome; feature: [SRF] surface water layer (ENVO:00010504); material: water (ENVO:00002006), including particulate matter (ENVO:01000060) such as... | depth 5 m | reverse complement strand
GCGTGGTTGCCCCAGCCATGCGCTGTGTCGGCCTTAGTGCCCTGTGCCCCACTAGCGTAGCTTGCAGAGGCATGGTTGCCCCAGCCGTGCGCAGTGTCGGCCTTAGTGCCCTGTGCTGCTGTGGCATAATCTGAAGAGGCTGTAGCGGCTGCTGTGCCAAGGTCTCCAGGTTGCGTTGCTGTGTCAGCTTTTGCACCCTGAGCCGCTGTGGCATAGGCTGTGGCATCTGTAGCGGCTGCTGTGCCTAAATCGCCTGGCTGTGTAGCTGAGGCTGCCAAAGAACCTTGGGCAGCAGTAGCGTAGGCCGTGGCAGCTGTAGCGGCTGCTGTGCCTAACGTAGGCTTGCCGCTTAGGTCAGCATATACACCTGATGTGGCCACAGATGATAAGTCGCCTGGCTGTGTAGCCGAAGCAGCAAGAGTGCCTTGAGCGGCTGTGGCAAACTGAGAGCCATCGACTGATCCGTTGGCAAACGCAGACCCACTATATATTCTAACGATCCCACTGGTGGTATTGAAATACCAGTCCCCAGCAGTCAGTGAGGCACCTAAGCCATCGACGCTAGGGTCAGACGCTTGTGCTCCTAAGTATAGGCCGTCGATTGCATCCTTGGCTGCAACAGCGAGGTCCCTGGCTGCTTCTGCTGCGTTCTTTGCAGTAGTAGCGTCTGTAGAACTCTGTGAAGCCTCGTTAGCTTTAGTTGTAGAAATGCCAGCTTGTGTTGTTGCTGTGCCAGCATCAGTAGAAGCACTAGATGCAGAACCTGCGGCCTCACCAGCTTTATTTGTCGCAATGCCACCCTGAGCCAACGCAGTGTCCTTGTAGCCAGCTGCTAATGTCGCTGAGTCAGATGCACTGGTGGCTTGGGTGGTCGCTGTAGTAGCAGAAGCAGAGGCGCTGTCTTTTGATACCAATGCTGCATCCTCAGATGCCTTTGCGGCCTCAACGCTGCTTTGGATGGCATTGGTTTGGTTAGGTGTAATTGCGGAGCCGCTATAGAAGCTAGTTTTGTTGGCCATCTAGTGGTCCCCTTTTAATCTGAGAAGGTATGGGTGGGCCGCATTACTTGGGTGCCACCTGACTGTTCAGCAGTGTCAGCTTGGTCTTGTATCTCTGCAATGAACGCAGATGCCTTACTGTCGAATAGAGGGCCTCGTTCGTCTAAGAAGTAATCAGAAGCGTACCCAAGGGCAGTGTATATAACGCAATCCGAGGCAATGATGCTGAAGGCATTGGTGTCGGCGTCGTCAACTAAATCAGCAAGTTCTGAATAGTAGTTAAGGTACACCGTGCCTGTAGAGGGCATGGGAAACAGACGGAATATCCCCTGCTCCCTTGTAAAGAACCTAGGTGATCCTATTTCTCCAGTCTTTTGGTTTGCCAGCATCTCATGAAGCGGAAGACGAACAAGAGCGTCCCCGTCATAGTAGATGTCCATAGTCTCCAATAGATCGGCAGGTAGCACGATGGACTGAAGGCCCCCTAAAGAAGCCACAGCGTATGTCTGCTGCCGCTCCATAGATGGGATGCGAAGAGTTCTTCGGATACGCCCAATAGCTTGGTCTAGGAAAGTGTTAGCTAAGGCGTCCGTGCAGTCGCTTCTGTTTAAGAGGGCCAACATATGTGACCGTAGTTGACCTTTGTTCATCTATTTAGTCCTTTTTGTGGGCTTAGGCTTCTTGGCCGTCAGGGCCGCCTTCTTGAAAGCAGCATCGGTAGGTGCGCCTTTGGCACCCTTCTTACGCATAGGTTTACCGCTCTCGCGGCGCTTCTGAATGTTACTGTAAAGTCCCATTTTATACCCTCTTGTCGGTTGCTAGTAGCAGACCTAAGTCTTCATTCTTGAGGCGCTTGACGATCTCGCGACCATCGGCCTCCCATAAGTCAAAGCCCTCGCGCAGCCACTTCTCAGCAATCACGGTTGGGATAGAAGCAATTCTGTGGAACTCACCTGTTGGCTTCGAGGTACTTTCGTTCCGAGCGTCTTTCAGGTCGTCCAGAAATGCTTGTGGGATGTTCTGGGTGTGCTTCCTAGTTAGGTCGCCAGCGTCCATGATGAAGTCAGTCTCTGACTGGATCAGGTTAGGCTGTGGTTTGTCTGCTTTGTTATTATATTCGATGTCCATCGGGGTGCTGCCTTAGGCCCCCTTTGGATATTAGAAATGAAAAAGGCCCACCCAGGACTACACAGTAAGGAGAGCAAAAACCTGTGTAATCTAGGATGGGCCAGATAAGGCAGCCACCAGCCGAAACTGGTGACGCCTATAGCTTTATGACAAGCCTGTAATAGCTACAGAGTCGCCAAAGTTAGTATGCTTACATGAGACTTCGCCTACGATGTGATGACGATCTGAGTCGCCATTCGCGGCCAAAAGTTTGCGTGTGAACGGACGCAATGTGCATGTCTTGAACATCGTTGGGTCAATCAACAGAGCGTGTGTTGTCTTGAGCTCACGGTTCAAAACTACGCGATATTCGCCATATGGAGACACGTACAAATCAATCGCATTGACCAATGTCTTGCCTTGGGCAATCTCACGATTACGACCAGATGCTGCTGAGAAACCTGCAACGATCTGTGCGTCGCCTGGCTTAATCATAAAAGTATCTGGGTCTGAACCGTTGTCATATGCAGTTTGGCCAGCCAACAATAGCTTTGCCTCTGTAAGGGCGTCGGTAGAATTGGTTCCTGCATCTACGGTTGTAGAGATCTGGTTCAAGACAGACGTCATCTTACGTGCTGCTGAAGCTGTGCCAGCCACTGCGGCTTGCTCAACGCCAACCATAGCGCGTTCGTAGTCTTTCTTGATCTCTTTTAGCTTCTTAGCCAACTGGTGTGCTGTCTCTTTGGCTCTACCGTAGGTTGCAACGGCATCAGCAGTTGCGGACACCTGAAAGGCCTTAACTAAGATCTGAGTGTTCTGAGTACGCTCTGTGGCGTCTGTCAGTGCCAGAATGGAAGCGTCCGCGCCCTCGACTGCGGCGTTTACCGCTGAGTCAGCCAAGCTGTCCTCTAGGAATGAGAATGTCCGTGCAGACACTTTCTCGTTCTTGAACATGCTTTGGCATGGGGTAGCGAATGGGCTAATAGAGCTGATGATGTCGGAAACGTCTTCTTTTTTTCCAACTTGGTCGTATGTGGTATATGTTGTCATTATTCAATCTTTTCAATAGGTTATGGGGTTTGGACGATGTTAAAACTTAGACTTCCCATCGGGACATAAGCACGTCTGCAATATCATCGAGGTCCTTGGCACCACTCAGGGTAGATAAGGCTTGTTGTTTGTTTTTTGCCTTTATCGCCTTGGCAGACGGTGGGGACTTCTTGGAACTCAAGACACGGGTCTTGCCGCTCTTTGACTTCGTTACCTTGGCTTTGGCTTTCTTGCCTTCAGCTGATAGTTTCGATTGGTCATAAAGGCGGGCTTTGTTCAGCAACATGATGACCTGAGGGTCTGTGTACTGATCTACCGCTTCTTTTGGTAAGCCTGCTTGCACTGCGTAGCTGCGGATCTCGCCGTAAAGCTCGTTCCCCCAGTCGGGCAGCTGCTCCTCAAGAACCTTAATGCAGTTAGCTGCGGCTTCTTGGGTCAGCTGTGCGTTTTGCTGCTGTGCTTGAGCGACTAGTTGACCGCTTTCCTCTTTAAGGAATGTTAGGTCTTCTTCGGCTTGCCGTGCATCTAACCTTAGCTGGGCAAATGTCTCAGGGTCCATTTGCTGGCTTGCCACCAACATGTCGATGTCGGCGTATGGCTTAAACCTTGCTTCTGCACGTTCCATTAGTTTCTGATATGACAGATTAGCTGTCGCCAGGCTTTCGTCTGACGCTTTGCGCTGAGCTGCTAAATCTTGACTCTTCTTAGTAAGAGACGCTTCTTGACCATAGAGCCGCTTCAGATCTTTTACAGATACCTTCTTGACGTCGGAGCCGACCGTGATTTCAACAAGCTGATCATCAGATGCTTCCAAAGGCTCTTCGCCCTCTTCGTCATCTTCAGTTTCTTCTTCTTCTTGATTTTCATCATCGGTATCGCCTTCGACCTCATCAGGGTCCGCTTGACCTTCATCGTCTTCATCGTCGTCTTCTTCTGCGTCATCTAATTCACCCACGTCATCCTCTGTCTCGTCGAGGTCTTCGGGTGTTGCATCTGTATCGTCGGGTTCTGATAGGCTTTCACCGTCATCCCACCGTCCTAAGATTGCGTCTGCCGCATCATCAATGTCTAATGCTTGCGGCTCAGAGATACTTTCTTGCACGTTATTCATGGTGCTTGTTCCTCTTGGCTGTTGTCGCCATTCTGCTGTTCAAGGATACTGTCGCGCACTTGAACTCGCTGTTTCAGAGTATCCACCACGTCTACTAATGCTCGATAGTGGCTGTACGAATACTCACGTTTGTCTTTGTCTTCGGGCCCTGAGTTCACGAATGACTGGAAGGCGCGTTCGACAAGATCGTTGACAACGGAAGTGAAAGCAGGGGCCGATAGTACAGCCTCTGCCTCATCTCCAGTCGTCACAAGATGCTCTTCTTGTGTTGACATAGTTTCTCTCTTTTAGGGGTCTTGTGGCGCTTACCCGTTAGGGCTTGCGATTGCCCGCACGTCATCAGCTGTACGTGCGATCTCTAGCTCTTCGAGGTTCACGTATTCTTTGTGCTCGAATTGAGTTTCTGCGAGGTCTAGCTTGTCCGATTGGAGTGCAAAGTTGGTCTGAGCCTTCATCTGTTCTAGCTGAAGTTTCATCTGGGCCATCTGTGCGTCCATTTGGGCCTTCATTTCTGCGACAGAAGTCTGACGCTCTTGAAGTTCCAACTGCTTCTGCGCCATCTGCATCTGCATCTCTTGTGCTGGATCAGGCGGCGGCGGTGGTATCATCGCTGGGTCTGTTAGGAAGTCAGCAACATTCTTGATACCTGATTTCTCTAAGATAGACCCCAGCATCTTGAACTTGTTCTCTGGTGAGTACATTTGTTGAAGTGCTGGGTCCTGCGATAGCATAGTGTGAAAAGACAAGTACTTCTGTACCATCGTTTCTTGGTCGCCGTATCCCAAGTGGAACTCTACCTGAACGTCTCGCTTGTCAGCCCATTGCGATGGGTCGATAGGCACATAACGTCCTGCTAACTCAACAATCTTCTCTTTGCTCTCGTTCTCGACGACTAGCTGATAGACCATGCCAAAAAGAGGCTTGAGGAAGTTGTTCGCAAAGTTACGCGCAATGATCTTTTGACGCTGCTGACTCATTGTGGCCAGCTGCTCTACCATTGCCGCAGAGTTCTGTTTGCTTATAGCGTCTTTGTTAAGACCCTGGGATAAGCGGCTAACACCAGAAGTATCCTCTTTGTCCTCATCAAGCATCTGTATCGTTTGGAATACGTATGGGTTCAATGAAGCCTGAGGCATCGGGTTGATAGCATCGGGGCGTGTCACGTTGACAATACCGCCGACCCTGTTGTCGATCAGTTCTCGCGGGTTCGTAAGTCCACCTTTGACAACCGTATATCGTGGGTTGTTAGTGACCATAGCATGGTCAAGGATCGAACGAGTTAGGACTGTTCGAGCATTTTGAATACCCAATAGTTTCTCAGCAAAGTTATTACCGTGAAACGCATGTGGGATAGGGAGTGGAACAAAAGCCACGAAAGGACGTCGGTTGACGATCTCTTTCTCTAGCAAGACGTTAGACGCCTTCACGACCCTATATAGATCGACTGTTCCTGTTCCCTCGACATCAAGCTCAATGTAGGCCTCTACTACGGTTATCTGGCGTGTAGAACGCGAGAAGCCCTTAGCGTTGAAACCTCGGTCTGCTCCGATGTCGTCAAATCGTGATAGTATCTCTGGATCATTATCGAAGTCAGTGTCTTCGTTGTCTGCAATGTCCGATACTAAATCTTCATCATAGCCCATCTCGATTAACTCAGAGATAGACTTCTTGGTGCGGTGCGCGCAAAAGCTAACCGTGTCCAAAGACTTGGCCTGAGGCTCAATCAAGAACTCCTCAGGGGCAATGGCTTCCACCTTAACCTGGGACGTGTCGCGAGTTACACGGAGCTCACCAGAAAACAGACCAAAGTCGTCCTCAGCGATCTCTTCGATCTCTACACTGTCTTCGGCCAGTAAAGCGTCAAGCTCTTCTTCCGTGAGGTTCTCAACGTACTCAAGACGGCTCTCGTCCTGCATACACCAGTAGACCTTAGCGATACCTGCACGGGCAATAAGTCCATCGTGGATTACTGTCTGCATGGTCTCGAATAGGTTGTTCTGACGGTGCAACACGTAGTCTGTGTACTCTGTGCAGACCTCGGCCATAGCGACGTCTTCGGCACCCTGAGGTGAAAAGCGCAGCGTCTTGTTGCCTGTACTGAAGGTTTCCAGAAGTGCGGCCTTCATGCTCTCTACAGCGTCGTAGACGTCCTGAGACACATACTTGCTGTTACCATCGTGCGCTGGGCGAGGCAGCTTGGCGCTGTAGTAGTCCATTACCTTGCGACGCTCTCTGGAGAGCTCACTGTCATAATAACCGATAGACCGTCTCAGGTTTGTATCGACGATTGAGACAATCTTTTCGTCATCAAGGGCTTTGTATTCATCTTGTGATTTCATGTTTAAACCATCTCAATATAATATTCATCAACTGCTTCTATTGGTTCCCAAGCACCCTCATGGATGTGGTTTGCTAGGGCCAAAGACATTACGCAGTCATCGAAACATCCAGCTTCAGCTTCCATGCCGCCACTCTGGGTGACGATGTATGTGAGCATCTCGCGGATAGTGACTTTATCGTTTAGCTCGATCTTTCCCTCTCGAACTGAGGCCCTGAGTTCATCAATGATCAGGGGTTTTGTCTTGGAAGTCGTAGTGAAGCCCAACTTGAGGGTTTCTTTCTCAGTCAACTTGTCTACCTGCACTTCTGTGTAGAAGTTGGGATAGGCCATGTCTTTGCCAAGACGGGTACACGTCAGAATACCGTGACTGTTGTTCTCTACGATGATAAAGGCGAAGTTAAAGAACTCACCTAACCTATAGAGAACAGTAGCAAAGTAATCAGGATGAACTTGGGCACGATAGGTCGCAACCTGCCGCTTCTTGCTGTCTAAGACCTGCGCTACGGAGTAGTCCCCGCCTCGCACACCCATCGCGACGTCAGCACCGATAGTGTACTGCTCGCCAGGTACTAAGGTCTTATATAAGGTTAATTCTCCTCGGACGTTCTCAAGCCACTCTTCGCCCTCTAGTGCTAGACGTGATGTAGGCTCGTTTGTGTTCGACAGGCTCTCTTGTAAGCCCTCTGGATTGAACACTGGACGCCCAGTTGTCAGGAAGGCTTCATTTGGGTTCGCAGGGTACTCTTGCTTGAACAAATCTATGCCGTTCTGTGCAATCTTGCGACGACGGAACATAAGCTGTTCGTTATCTAGGTCATACTTCTCAGACAACTCTTCTTCTTCGGGTGTTATCTCGAAGTTCTCAGAGACTTCTTCGCGGTACTCTGGATCAAGGAACCAAGGAATGAACACTGGCACATAGCCATTGGTGCCATCAACAGCACCTTTCCAGAGGTCATAAAAGATGCCACTGACACCATTAGCCGTGCTCTCGACGAACACAGCAGTGCCAGGCTTGTTAGGTACAGCTTGGGTCATACCGTTCCAGTTCTCTAGAGCGGTGGACTTCTGCCAGAACGCGAGTTCTGAGGCATGTACGTGTGTTAATGTTTCTCCACGACCAATGCTTTCGCCTCCAGCTGTAGCCACAACATAAGAACTGTCTAGGACATCGAATGTGAGCTCTCGGCGGGAGGAATACTTGGTGTGGGGCTTCAGTAACTCAGGGCAGTTGTCGTGGTATCTCTTGGTCATATCAAAGAGGGCACGGGTACTGTCTGAGTGGTGCGTGACAACCATGGCCTTACAGGCCTTGCGCTGTGACACATTGAAATACAGGTAGCCGCCAACGTGGGTCGATAGGCCCTGCTGACGGGCTTTGAGGATGATGATCCGTACCTTGCCTTCTGATGCCATCTGCTTTTCTACAGCTTCGTGTAGTATCAGCTGGGCTGGCTTTAGCTTCAGAGGCTTGATGTCGCCATCTTTGGTACGGATCTTCAGTGCGGACTTACTGTAAAACGAGAAGTCGTCGTATAGTTTACGTCGTATCTCTCTAAGTTTCGGTTCCATCGTCATCAGCTTGCTCTTCTTCGGTGTCGGCTACTAAGAGCGACTCCAAGAAGGCTTCGGCTTTACCGATGGTCACTTCGCTCTTTGCAGCAGGTTTTGTCTTGGTAAAGTCCAAGACCATTCGTGCGGCTGTCAGTCTGTCCCGATTTTGGCCAGGCTCACGCATGATTTCGACGGCTGCTTTGAGAGCCTCAATGGCGTACACATCGTCGATCTTATTCTCTTCGGCCATGATAGCTACGATCCTTTCAGCATCTTGCTTTGCCTTCTTTCTGATGGGGGTAATTGCTTCCAACGTATAACCGTCAGGAGTACCTTTAGGGCGTCCTGAGTTCTTTTTTGGCTTTGTTGACCACTGCTTTCGAAGGGCTCTTCCCTCCTCTGTCTTCATCAGATTTGAGAAGTAGTGAGTTGCCTTTGGCGTTGCCTTTTGTGGATACTTTAGCTCGGCCTTTGGCGATTTCTTTCTTGGGTTCTTGGGTGCTCCGCCCATCATCAATTCCTAACATGCTAGATATTATCGCTAGTGTGCCTAAGCACGATGCACAGAAGACAGGGGCTGGCAGAGAGTATTTCATCTCGGCTAACACAGTGTCTTTCTGGACTTGAGACAATGAGGTGGACACCTTTATAGCCTCGATGTCCCTGAGAAAGGGCATCAAGTCATATGCTGTCTTGTTCATGTGTTTGCTTCCTTAACGGTGGTCAATACAGACCGAAACCAACAGGATTTAGGTTGTCCTTTGGTTGCTGTTCTTTGATACGATCCACGTAAGGCTTTAGGTACTTTTCAGACAGCTTACTGTCCATCAGCTTACCCTCTGCCTTTGCTACGATCTTTCCAAGACGATCAACGGGGTTCTTACCAAGGGGATTAGACAACTCCTTAAAGGCGGCGTTTAAAGACTTACGATCCTCTTTTCGTATAGAGGTGTCTTTAGCGGCTTTGCTCTTGAGAGTTGCTAGTGCTGCTTGGTTAGCTATCTTACCCGCTTCCTGACGCGCTGGAAGTTTTGGACCAGCCTTATCTTTTGGCTTGGCCTTAGATTTAAAGCCACTAGACTTACTGCGCATCATGGAGGTGACGTCATTTAGAGGAGAGCCCTCGATTATAGACTTACCGCCTTCTACTGTTTTGAAATAGTCTCTAATAGCCATCTTGCGTTCCGCAGTGACGCTTGCGTCTGATAGCATTTCACTCAAAGTTCTCTTGATCTCAGCGTCTAGTTCAAGTGTTGTCCTGTCTTGAGCACCGTAAGTGTTCTCAATGACGCTGTGTAGTATCTCTCTAGGAGAACCTTCCTTTGGACCCTCACCCGCAAGGTACTGCTGGACGTTACGTCTAGCTTCTAGTTCTTCATAGAATTGCTTCTTCTGGGCATCCTCGGTAGAGCGTAGTTCCTTAGCAGCCTTATCTTTAGCAATCTGAGGGTCTACAACTTTGGCCTTTTTGGTGGCTTTCAGCAGGTCCTTACGGCGCTGGGCAGTGCCCTCAATGTCAATTCCTGAGACAGGTCCAAGGCCTTCATTGGCTTTGTTCTTATTGACGAACCTGTTGACCTTTGAGCGTCTACCAGTGACGGCATCAATAGCACGACCACCGACAACAAGAGGTATCTGGGCAGCAAGAGACTGACCACCAGTTGCAATAGCAGCACCAGTGTTCAAGTTACCTGCAACAGCGCCCATAGGGTTATAAGAGCCGCCCATGATACGTGGGATAGGGTTGAACGTGTCTGTAAACTGAGAAACGCCGCCTTTGAGGCCAGCAGCTGATAGCTCTGTGGTGACATTGGCTTTATACATGCTTTGGACAAGCATTTGGCCAGGCTCTAGAGTTCCAAACTTATCTTTGAGGAACTTAATGTCTTCTTTAGGGACTGTACGAGCAACCTTGGTTCTGGCAGAACTGATGATCTGTTTAAAACGTGATTTGTCGGCACGGCTCATGTCAAAGAAAGCGTCTTCTACTAAGCTGTCCCTAGCAGTGTCTATGTCTGCTAATATCCGAGCACGAGCCTGCTCAAGGGCCTCTCCAGCGCCCTTTTTGGAGTTAGGGTCGATGTCTTTTAGATTGAAACCGTTAGTTTCTGCCATTTCCTGCATGATACGAGCGACGTCACCAGCAGCTTGGGCTGTTTCGGGGTCTACTTCCTCTTTTGGACGTAAGACCACCTTACCTGCTTTGTTTACTGTGGAAATGCCGACGTTTACGCCTTTGGCAATAGCGCCACCAGTAATAGCAGCGTCACCCATGCGCTCTAGGACGTCTTCGCCTACATACTCACCGCCTTGGACAGCGTTACCGCCAATAACGAGGCCCTCTTGGGCACCCTCTTGGACAGCTTCACGTACAACCTTGAGCGTAGCACCGCCACCTTTGAGGGGCGTGAGCTCTATGAGGCCAGAAGCCACCGCTGAAGCCAAGTCTGTGGCTGTAGCAGTTGGGTCCATGCCTTGGTCTTCTTTTTCTTGGCGGTTTGCACCTAAAGCGTTCGTTATTCCGTATGCAGTGCCGCCTAAAGCAGCCGCAGTGCCTAAGACAGGTGCAGTTGTTGCAGCAAGACCAGCGCCAACAGAGGCTACGACACCACCAGCAACCTGTGGGGCAGCTTCAGCAGCACCGTAGGCTAGCGACCTACCTGCGTTGGCCAAGTCGCCCTCGCGTAGGTTGCTGATTATACCATCGGCACCCTCAGGGCGCTGATAGTTGGACGCTTCGATCTCAGCTTCGTTACGGGCAGCCATCTCAGAGCCATAATTAGTGACAGCCTCGTTACCGATAAGCTCACCACCCGACTGGATGCCTTTGCCTACAAGAGCGCCAGCTTGGTCATAGCCTTGGCGTAAGGCCCCACTGTATGAAGTGTCGGGGGCCTCAGTTTGCTGTTCGGAAGGAGTATCAACTGTAGGCTGTGAGGTAGTTTGCTCACGGATAGCATTTGCCAGCAACTGTGCTGATTTCGTGTCCCCAGCTTTGTCTGCGGCCATAAATGCCCGTGTCAACTGTTCGATGTCAGCCATAGCTAACTACCTCTCTTTTTATTTGTATTTGTCTAAAGCTGCTTGGACGTCTGCACTTGGCGTGAAAGTGCCTGATGTAGTGTTGAAGTTGGTCGAACGCTCTGCGTCTGACAGGACAACGCCGCCATTCAACCTCTCTTGTACGCGCTGTAGAGCAGCCATGCGCTGATTGAGCCAATCCACCCAAACTTGCTCGTCTTGCATGTTAGTTGGTGCTGGGCTCAGGAATAGTTTCATCTCTGAGTTCGAGATTGCACCTTTAGTTTCTGCTGTACGGAGAAGGGCATCATTAACTTTCAAGCGACTTAGAGTAAGTCTTCGGTTTGCATCTGCGTCACCCGTAAAGTTGTCTATAAGACCTTTAAAGATGCCGCCTATGCCTGTGAGGTTGCCCCCAGCGGCTCGGCTTGCAGCAATAGCATCTAGACCCTGCTGCATCCCATACATGGCATCATTAACGCCAGAAAGGGCTTTAGCATTTGCAGCCGCAGCCTTCCCGCCAGCACCACCTGCTTTGGCACCCGCAGCACGAACCTTTGCCGCAGCTAGACGCTTTGCAGCATCCTTCTTTTCCTGCGCTTCATAGGCTGCGGTGTCTGCGGCACGTCGTTGGTCTTGTATCTTGCCGTACTCATTGCTTGCAGCACCCATAGCGGCTCCATAGCCGTTGACTGCGTTTGCTTGCATAACGCCACCGACGCGCATTAGCATTTCCGCTGTGTTTGCTTTTCCGTAGCCCATCTGAGAACCACGGGCGTTGCCTGTAGAAGGCGACATGGAACGAGACGTAGACTGTGCTGTACTGCCAGTTGTACGATTGCCACCACCTGAGTTACCTACATTAGATGAATTAGACTGGCTAAGGGCAGCTTTGGCTGCTGAAGGTGCGGCTGTAGGGTCTTCTAGTACGCCACCAGAAGAGGCAACAGCACGATTTGCAGCAGAACCATCAGCCATCAAAGCTGGAGTGCGCGGATCGTCTACACTTGGGCTAGTCAGAACAGGACCAGGTGTCTCCATAGAGCTATGCACTTTATAACCAGGAGCGCTTGCACGTTTATCAAGTTCCGCAACAGCTTCAAGATTACCGTTAGCGGCAAGCTCACGGAGGGTCTCACTGTCGAGACTTTTCAAGTAAGAGTTGTCGGATGCGGGCATCTCAATAGGATTTCCTGGCGCGGAACCAATGTGGTTGTCTCCAACAGAAGTTGTATTGGCACCCTCTGCGGCAATGAGGAAATCAGTTACACTTTTATCTTCATAGCTTTTAGGCTCCGCTTTAGGAGCACTAAGAACAGGACTTGCTGCATAACCTGGGGCTGGCTGGAAGTTAGCCATGTTCTCCTCAGGATTAGACAGGGCTGGAGTTTCTACAGGGCCATAACCTGGGATGTCTTGAGTACGATTGCCTGGTCGCTTTAGTAAGGCGTTACGCAAAGTCTCAGGGTTCTGCCCAGGTCTAGGAGTGACTATAGAAGCATCGCTTCGGGCAGGATCAGACAAAGCGCCAGGAGCATCCTGTACTAACATAGAATCTCTATTAGGAGACAGTGCTGGACTGACGTCTAAAGAAGGGCCAGACCCTGGATAGCCTGGCTGCATCGGATTACCATCGTAACCTGCAAGAACAGGATTATTCGATATAAAAGCGTTAGGACCACTGTTGGCACCAACCGCTTGGCTGTTGGCATACTGCTCCGCAGTTACATATGGTGCAACAGGGGCACCCACGCGAGACAGGTGATGCTCTTTGGCCTTGGGGTGCAGGGTCTGCCAGTATGCGTCAGGAGCAAGACCTGCGCGATAAGCCATCGTGGAATACGCTGGGTCGCTAAAGATAGACTGTAAGTTTTCCATGTTATCTACCGCTTCCTCCAAAAGATGGCCTTGTGTTAAAGCCTAAGCCGTCAAGTGCGTTGCGGAAAACATCGCC
>TARA_R110000764_G_scaffold215473_1_pt1 | contig 13152 bp, 7 predicted proteins | sample TARA_R110000764 | Tara Oceans TARA_R110000764 (sample SAMEA4398111) | marine metagenome | biome: Polar Biome; feature: [SRF] surface water layer (ENVO:00010504); material: water (ENVO:00002006), including particulate matter (ENVO:01000060) such as... | depth 5 m | reverse complement strand
GGTTCTGCAGTATTGACTGACGAACGAGAAGCAGCATGGCAAGAAGCATTGAATTCTCGTTGAGGTAAAACATGAGTGTAACTGTACAGAGCGTTGTAGATAGGGCTGAATTTATATTTCAAGATACATCTAATATACGCTGGACTACAGCGGAGCTTTTATTTTGGCTTAATGATGCTCAAAGAGAAATAGCTCTGTTAAAACCAGATGCAACTGCTACTAATACAACTATTACTTTAGCTACTGGAACTAAACAGTCTGTTCCTAGCGGCGGAAATAGATTATTAAAAGTAGTTAGAAATATGTCTGCGGCCAGTAGCGGCACTGGGAAAACTGCAATAAGAATAGTGTCTCGCGATGCGCTCGATGCACAAGAACCTAATTGGCATGACCCAACCGTAGCCGGGTATTCTAAGCATACTAATATAGTCAAAAACTATATGTATTCGGAAGAAGACCCTAGAACCTTTTATGTATACCCAGGAGTTGCGGGTAATGCATACATAGAATTAGTTTACTCCTCAAATCCAGCTACTGTTGCTATTAACGCTAATTTAGGCGTACCTGATGTTTATGCTAATGCAGTATTAGATTATGTGTTGTATCGTGGGTATATGAAAGAAACAGAATCTGCTAGCCAGCAACGTGCTACTACTCATTATCAACTGTTTATGGGGGCTTTAGTTAGTAAAACGCAGATTGATAATTTTACTTCCCCTAATGTTACTACTGGTGCAGCGCCTATGGCACCTACTGTACAGGGGCAAGTTTAATGGCTACTACTTACGAATCTTTACTACCAGAAATATTACCGATGGTTCCAGGATGCCCTGATGCGTTAGTTATACAACACATTAGGTCATCTGTTATAGAGCTATGCGAGAAAGCATCTGTATATCAACAGGAACTTGATGCAATAAGTACTGTAGCTAATATGTACGAATACGAGTTTGATGCTCCATTAAGCACAAGTGTGCATAAAATAGTATGGGGCGTTTTAAGTGGAGATTCTTTAGAGCCCGTAACTAGCGGAATGTTAGAGCAAAGGATACCTAACTGGAGAAACCAAACAGGCTCTCCTGCGTATATAATTAAAAATAACATTACCACTTTTTGGATTGCACCAGTTCCTAGCGCCAGTACTGCTAATAGCTTAATAGTTAGAGTTGCTTTAAAGCCTACTTATACTTCTACTTCTTGTGATGACACTATTATGTCGGACTATAGAGATACTATTATAAATGGAGCAGTTGGGCGGCTATTAAGAATGCCATCAAAAGAGTGGTCAGATGTTAGTTCAGCGGGTGTGTATTTTGGGTTCTATAATGAGGGCATTACTTCAGCAGAACAACGTGGCCGCCGTGGGGACACTCCTGCAGTAGGTAAAGTAAATTATGGGGGCATAGCTCCAAGTAACCGCAAAGCTCAAAAATATGCGGGCAAAAGATTGTCCTTTTAAAACATGGAGCTTGTAACTAATACTAATTCTTTACAAGAACATCTTCCTGAGTTTGTAATTAGCGATATTGCAATAGAGTGGGATTGGGTTAAATTAGGGGTAGAAGAGATAATTTCTTCTCAAGCTAATATTAAAAACCGCCCTGAAGATGTGTATGCAAGCTGTAAAACAGGAGAATCTTGTTTGTTAACTGCAGGCGGAAATAGGTTTGTAGTAGCACAAGTTATCCCCAATGAGTTTACGCAAGAAAAATCTTTTTTTATATGGCTAGCTTGGTTTGCTCCGGAAGTTAGAAAAGCCCATACTTTAAGTGACTATTTAGGATTTTTTGATGATCTTGCTAGAAATGCAGGATGTACACAGTTAGAAGCAATTACTACTACAAAACCTTTATCTAGGTTATATTCTAGTATAGGCTTTGAAATAGAAGAAATAACGTTTGTAAGAAAAATATAGGTTAGTTGTATGGGAGTCAAAAAAGCAAAACAAACAGAAGCAGAAAAAATAACAGCTGCTATGGGGTTGTATAAAACTAAAGAAGCTAATGCCTATATGGATAAAATTAACCCAGAGCTAGAAAAGTTTGCGGATACAGATTTTACATCAGCTATTAAAAATAGAAACCAAGCAGATGTGTTTCAAGGAACAGCTGCTAACTCTAACGTTAATTACAGTAACGCTTTATCATCCATGCCTAATATTGATATAGGTAATATTTTGGGGACTCAAAATTTAGACGCTCTTAGAAAAGGTTCTACTCTTAGTACTCAAGCAAGTTCTGATATTATAAGCAGACAGCTTAATAAAGAGGGGGACGCTACAAATATATTTTCTAATATAGGAATTAGAGATACTAATAACAGCATAAGGTCAGCGGCTAATACAAACGCTCTTAGAGATCAAGCAATAGCTGGTGGCATAGAAGTTGTAGGCAGCGGAACATCAAAGTATTTAGATAGAAAAAGGAAAGGCGGTAGTTTTTTTAAGACTAATGTTAACTATGACAAACAAAGGCTAGGCGTTCTAGATAGCACTAATACTCCTATTGGGGAAGATACAAGATTTAATTGGAAGAGGTTTGTAAAATAATGCCTTCTTTATCAGATATGAATAACGCTCTTATTGCGAGTAGAAATGCTAAAAATAGCGCCTATTTTGGTTTAGAGCAGACCAAAAACAATTCGTTTGCAGATCAGCTGGCTAAATTAACGCGGGATCAGTATCTAAAAAATAAACCTGCTAGTGATGCTAGGATAAATGATCTAATAAATAGTGCTACAAGTGGCACTGATATAATAGATGAAGCGAGAGAAAGTTCTGTAGTTAATAATAAGTTAAGCGAAGATGTACAAAAGCGCAACTCAGAAAGATACGGGGTAAAATTAAATCCTGCTATTATGAACCAGCGAATTACTAATCAAACCAATAGTAATACTTTAAACAGTATAAACTCTGCTAATAACGCTGAATTAACACAAGTTGAAGTTAACGCAGATAGGTTAAAAAGAGCAGCATCAGCAGTAGATAGTAGTTATTCACAAGGAATTAGTGCTCTACAAAACGCTTCAAATATGGAGGAAGCAAGAAGATCTGCGTATCAAAATGCAAAAGCAAGCAGGAAGCAAAGTTATTTAAGTGCAGGAATTAGTGCTCTAGGTTTTATGGCGGGGCTATAAGGAATATAAAAATGGCTGCTACAAATTATGGTGGGGTACTAGATAAGTATTTATTTAATCCTTTAGAAAAAAATGCTAAAACGGCAGACGCTCAAGAACTCCGGGGGTCGATGTTATCAGGTGGCCTAAATACGTATGGGTCTTCGCAGTTTAAAAATATTGCTCTTGAACAGCAAAGAAAACTAATAGATACAGTTGGTGGCCCATCGAGTTTTTCTGTAAGTCCTAGCGGCGGGTTTGAGATAAATGATACAGGCAAACAATATTTAGCGAGAGCGTTAGAAGACGAGGGCGGTCGCCAAGCAGTAAACCAGTACATTAACTCAAGTTATTTGTTTACTAAAGAAGGTGTAAATGATGAAGGAGTGCTTACTGATTTTAACGTACAAGGTTTAAGCCCTATTGGGGATGGAACTTATGCAGTAGATCTTAACGACGGAACTGGTAAATCAACAGTTGCGACGGATAGCAATAATGCCGACGGGGATAGTTTAGTCTCTAAATTAGATATACAAAGTATTGCAGATCAGTTTGCTCCTGCCTTGCGAAAAGCAATTGCAGATAGCGGCAAAATAGACCCTGGCTTGTCAGCAAACCAAATGACAAACAGCATGAGTGAGTTACCTGGCGCGGTTGAATATAAGCGGCTTGAGTTCATACAAAAACTTGATTTTGATGTAAATACAGCTAAAGGATACGTAGCAAACTTACTAAAAGATAAATATATTAACGAAGATCAAGCTGCGGGCCTTATGCAACAACTTAATGTAGCTAGTACGCCTTCTGAAGTAGCGGGGGCTATTAGTACAATAAATAGTACTAGGGATAGTGAAATAGGCTCTGATAGAGTTAAAGCGCTTACAAGTTCATTAGATATGGACGATGAAGTAAATCAAAGATGGACGGCTGAGTTAAGTAAAAATATAGATGGAATTACTGAGCTAGCTAAAACAAATCCACAATTTAATCAGTTACTTAAAAATTTCGCAAATACTGAAGGTGGGGGACAGCAACTTGTTAATTTGCTTAACGGTATATCTGGGTTAGATGACGAAACCCTTATGGAATTAGCCCCATCTACTACTCCTAAAGGTATTCGAGAACGTAGAAGAAAAATGGTGGATAAAGGTCTAATACCTGAAAATTCAATACTAATAGATAAATCAAGGGAAGGAAAAGCAATAGAAGCTCTTCTTAATCCTAACGTTGTTGATTCTTATGAAGCTATTGAGGCTTTATATAATCAATTACCGACAACTAAAAAACTAGGATACGATGCATCTACAGGAGCAGAGAAAAAAGCTATAGTTAGTTTTGCAGCGCAAGATAGAGATCCAGAACAAGTAGCTGCGCTTGCAGACACTACTAGAAATAATATAGTAAGCGGTAATTTTTTAAATAAAGATGGCTCTAGAGTTAATCCAGAAAGTGGACTAACAGCAATGCTGACTGATATACAAGAATCTCGCGATGCTTTAGCGTTAGCTACAACTATAGCGCATACTATGTCTGATAATCCTGCGGAAAGAAGAATTACAATAGCCGATCTTATGTCTATATATGAAACAGGAGCTCCAGTAGCTGTTATTGCGAGTAGAGATGATAGAGCTGTTGCAGCTGCTCAAATAAATACGGCGACAAGTAAGGGTCGTGAAGAAGATGATCTAAAAAGAGCTGAATACGCAACAGATACTGTTAAGACACTACTACCAATAAATGAGCGAAGCAAAAATCTACTAGACAAACTATACAGAGATGATGGAGAGTTGGGCACTTTTCTTTGGATCGTAGGTAATAACGAAGATAGTGACCAATCTATAGAAGCAAAACAGATTCTTAGAGAAGCTATGGGTGCAATTACGCCTTTACTTAGCGGCGAGGAAGCAGGCGGCGAGAAAACAGGATTAACTTATAAGTCTACAGAAGCAACTACTGCTATAGCTCACACTTATATAAATGCAGTAGGTCTAAATCTTATAAGGGAAGATGGGGATGAGTTCGGAGGCTTTCCATTAAGACCTGACAATCCTAAGCCTAGTCCAGGATATGATGGCGTAGGTTTACTATTTAAAGTAGAGCCCATGTATAAATTTAACGACAATGGCACAATAAAAGTAAATAGCTTTAAATTTAAAAGCCAAGATGGAACAGCTACTGATAGAGACGTAGATGCAGATAAGCTTAGTAATATAGTACCAAGCGATATGCAGGCGGCGACAATAGAATTAATGCTAAGAAATAAAGATACTAGTAGTGGTGGAAAGGCCTTAATTTTTAACAAGGCGGGAGCTCCTAAAATATGGTCTGAAACAGCTGGTAAATATGTAGAGTATAAAGGTTAATGGCTGAAGATAACCCTACTGATGTTCTTGCGGCTATTGAATATTACAATAGTCTTGCTAATCCTAATACAAGTCCGTTAAATTCACTTAGAGCAAACCTGCCTCAAGAAGAAGGTACTAATACTTCTTCTTTGTTTAATGTAGAAAATTACGAACCGACGCAAGATGTAAAAACTGTTCAGCTTAAACAAGGTTTTTTTGACGAAGTTGGAGCTGGAGTTGAAGCAGGAGCTATAGGTATAGGGGAAAGTTTTGACTACTTTAAAGCCTTAGGTAATACTTTATTAGGTGATAAACAAGGGGTTGAAGTAAATCTACAACAGGCTGCGTCTAAACAAGCAGCTGCAAGTGTTGCTCTTAAAGACAGTCAGTCTTTTGAAGATTTTATTAACGACGAAGATAAAACTCTAGATGACATACTTGGCCAAACAGGTAAAGGTTTTGGTCTTGTATTACCTTCTATTGCGGGGTCTGTAGCAGCTTTTGTAGTAGGTGGACTAACGGGGGGAGCCGGTGCAGCAGCTGCTCCAGCTATTGCCTCCGCAGCATTTTCTAGTGCTAGTAGAGCTTTTATAAAAAAAGCTGTTAAAGATGCTATAAACAAAAAAATTAAGAAACAGACTTTAACTTCAGCGGAAGAAGACTTACTAAAAGTGGGTCTTAAAATAGCACGAAAAAATAAACTGTGGTCTAAAAAAGGCGGATTTGCTGGGCAAGTAGCGTATAACTATCCTATACATTCGGGCTCTTCTTTTTCAGAGTTTAAAGAAGGGGGCGAAGATCTTACTACAGAAAGAGCATTTCAATCGTTACTTATAGGTGCTCCTCTTGCGGCTTTAGATATTACTGGAGAGCGAGTTATTCTAGGTTCTCTTAATAAGTTATTAAAACAAACAGTAGCAAAAACGGGTCAAACTTCTTTTACAAGACAGCTAGCAAAAGATATTGCAAAAGCTACTGGAAAAGGCGCATTGGTGGAGGCTCCTACTGAAGCGCTGCAAGAAACAGGTCTTGTGTTACAACGTATGTCAATTGATGACACTTACACTAAAGAGCAAGCTAAGCTTAGAATAGCAGAAGGTGCTTGGCTTGGGTTATTAGGTGGGGGAAGTGCAGGTGCTGTAGGTGGTTCTGCAATATCTAGTGCAAAACAAGTATTTAATTACTCCGATACAATACTTAAACAGAAAGCAGATTCTCTAGCAACTGCGCAACTTAATAATAGTACAACAGGAGTAAACGATGGTTTTGCTGCTACACAAGAATCTGTAAAAACTGTAGATGCTCAAATAAATGAAGCTACAAGCGCAACTGGCGGAAAAAACATTGCCTGGATTGCGGATAGTAATATTGATTACTACAAAGCTAATAACGGTAAATACTCTTCCAAAACTGGGTTTAATACGGCTAAGGCTAATCCTAGAGAAGTTGTACAGTTTGAAGCAAGCGGTCGTGCGGGTAACGGAGATTACATTACTTATATACCAGGAGAAGGGTATGCGATAAGTAAAAGTAAAGGAGCGGTAAACCGTGTTAGTAAAACACACATTACTGAGTTACAAGAAAGATTAGCATCAGAACTAGGATTTAGCGGGGTAAAACCCCCAACAGCAAACGCTGTAGTAGTCGTTAGAAATAAAGAAGGTCTATCTTTAAGAGAAGAAGCGGTAGATGCAAATGATAATAAAGCGGTTACAGCCGCTATAGCTGAAGCTAAAAAAGCGTATCCTAATTCTGACCCGCAGATTGAGTCTATAGAGCAATCTTTAGAAAAAAGAAAAGCTGAAGTAGTTGCAGAACAAAACCAAAAATTTCCAGAAGACGCTGATACTTTTGGTGATCCTTCTGGTCTAACTGTTCCGCCTAACACTACAGAAGAACAAGCTAAAGAGTATTCTGATCAGCAAGATATGTTTGAGCAACAGGAGAAAGATAGGAAAACAGCAGAAGACAATCAAGTTTTTCAACAAGAGTTTTTAGACCCCCCAGTTTATTCTAAAGGCCAGGCTACTTCTAATCCAGACGCTATAATAGATGCCAAGACATTAGCAAAAAAGAAAGTGATTGAGCAGCTTTCTAAAGTTGTAGGGGTTCAATCGGCTACTAAATTTGTTGAAGAAACTATACAAATTTTTAGTAACCCCATTGATGGAGACGCGCCTACGGAATTAAAAGCTGGCGTGATGCAAGCTTTAGTAGAAGCATATAAAGAAGCTAAAACCGGTAAGCGAATGAGTGATACTGTAGACCCAACTGTTGGAGAGTCGAAGAAGGCAGCTGCAGGAACTGAAACCGGTGCAACTGTTAACAATCCTGTTTTAGCGGAAGAAGATGTAGAAGGATTAAAAACAACTAACCAAGGGTTAACTGTAGACGATAAAACTGCTGAAATTATTCTACTTTTAAACGCTGCTACTGGGGATGGGTTATCAGCTGAGTTATTAGAAACAGTTAAACTATTTCCGCCTTCAGTTAGAGTATTTAATCAAGAAAGACACTTAAAATATACTAACAATGACGCTATTTTAACTTTTGGGCGTAATAAAGAAAATGGCTACGCTTTAACTACTTCAAGCAATATTGAAGGGTTCGATGCGTTGTATGAAAAACTTATAGAATCAAATAAAAATTTTTCAGTAGAAGAGAAAGAAGGTTTTGCTAGGTTAAAAGGGTTTATGTCTGTATCAGCTTTAACAGTTCTTAGTGATACAAAAAAAGCTTATCCAGATTATTACTTATCTATAGACCCTATGGAAGTAAGCTTTAACAAGGTTAAGTTAGTTATAAGCACTATAGTTCCCTTTATAGGAGCTGAAGCGCTTCCTGTTTTTGTAGACCCTTCTAACCCTCGTGAAACAATTACAGGCGTAGAATCTTTTGTACAGCAGTTTGTTGCATCAAAAATTAAAAATACTAAGCCTCAAACTTTAAAAGCGATAGAAAAAACTTCTAGCTTTGTACTTAGAGGAAAAGACTCTAATGGTAAAGAATGGCAAGTGCCTTTAAGTCTAGGAAGAATATACCAAATAGGAAATGTAATTCTCGATAAGCAGCAAAAATTAGCAACAGATAACCCTTATTCTAATTTTGACTATACGCAAACTAGTTTTATAGAAGGAGTAGGGGCTTTAGCTATATCTGGGTATCAAGTTGTTGGGGTTGAGCCAAATACTAATGAAGAAGTAGAGCTGTCTGGTAACTGGAATAATATGTTTTCTCGTTTTGGCGTTCCTTTTTCTATACCAGTAAGATATAAAAATTCAAAAAAACAATTGTTATTAAATAAAATAATCGAGGCTAAAGCTAATATAGTAAGACCTGCGGGGAAACAACCGGCAATTACTTTAAAAAACGTGCTAACTCAGCCTCCTAAAGGAATAGTTAGTAGAGCTACTCCTTCTGAGCGAATGCAGAAAAATTCAACAAAAACTTTAAGACTTGCGCAGTTTGCAGGAGCTATTAGAGCTTTGTACAAAAGTAGCGATAGCTATAAAACAAAAGCAGGACTTACTGCCAAAGATAAGTTGAGCGTTGAATATAGAGTGGCTAAAAGCTTGCAACCTGATAAAAATATTAACATTGATAAGATTGAGCAAGTAGAAGCTTATATTAATGAAAAGTCTTTAGAAGAATTAAACAAAGCTATTGAACAGCAAAAAGATATTTTACAAAAATATGAAGAATTAGTAGATATACCTTTTACAGCAACTAGGTATCCTTCAGGCGGTATACCTTTAATTGACTTACAAAGAAACAAAAATACACAAGAGGTTTATGAAGTTAGTCTATTTAAGCCTCTTGTAGCTAAAGATCGAAAACGATTTCTTGATAAAACTAAAGAAGCTAATAGTAAAGTTAAAGAATATTTAGAGGAGTCAAATACTGAAAAAGTAGATACTTCTGAATCTTTACTAGTATTGAAAGAAGGGTTTGAAGCGCTAAGTCAATTTTACGGAGAGTCTTCTATACTCTTAAGAGATACAAGAGATATAGAAATAGAAACATACAGTAAAGAAAAGAATGGGTTTGCAACAGTAATATCGGAAAAATCAAAAACTGATGCCGATATAGCAAAAGAATTAAAAAAACTTCGAGAAAAAGATGAGTTAGAATATGCTAAAAGTTCTAGTACCGCGCAACAAAGTGGCAGAGAAGAAAGAAGTGCTACAAGTAAAGATGAAAGAGATCAATTTTTTGATGCAGAATCTGTATCTAGCGATACACAGGGTGTGCGAGATTTTTTATCTAAATACATACTTAGTGTTAAAAAGCTGTATAAATTAAATAATGAAGCGGTGTTCGCTACTACTGAGATTTTAAAAAATAATGCAGAACTTATTAGGTTTGTTAAAAAACTAATTCCTAGAGACGGGTTTAATAAAAATAACGAGCTTTTAAATTCTAAAGCCTCATTAGATTCTAAAGGTACTCCGCTTGTAAAACGTAGACAAGGTATAGAAACAGGCATTGACGAAAGCCCTACAATTGCTGATCAAATGTATCAAGAACTTATTTCAGCTGCAGTTAACTATCTTAAGCAAACAAAGTTAGACAGTGATACAGACGCTATATCTTATCCAACTTTTATCGCACAGGCTACACAGCAGATAAAAAATAAGTACGCTCAGCAATTATCGCAAACTCCTGGGTTTATTAAACCGGGTAACATTAACCCTCAAAGTAGTATGCCACAGCTATACGATACTTCTAAGATGCTTCAACCTATATTATTAAACACAGAAATAAAATCAAAAAATATAGCGGGTTTAATTAATGATATAGGGCATGAGTATGGCCATTTAGTGTTAGAGCAAGAAAAGAATCAGTTTAAATTACCCGAAGATCAACTAACACCTAGGCAACGAGGAATAAAAAGGAAACTGTGGGAACTATATAAAATAGACAGACAAGCCTACATTGACAAATTTACCCCAAAAACAAGTGGGATTGGGAGTTATACTAATACTCCAGAATCTTCCAAACAAGTTGAGGGTCAGTACTCTTTAGACGAGTTAGGTTTTGATGAATGGTACGCGGATAAATCAGGTGCTACATTTAAAGGACTAATAGCTAGTTCAGATACATCTAAACCATACTTGCCTAAAACATTAGTCGATAGATATTTTTATGGTATAGCTAAAAAACTAAAAGCCATAATGCTTACAACACTTAAAGCAATTGGGGCGTATAGAAATTTAGGTTTAAAAAATGTAGCTTCTGTTAGTGGTGGAGTTACTTTTAGCGGAGCTGTTAGAAGTACTGCTAATAAAGAGTTTTCAAGAATTTTTATAAAAGAAGTATTAAATAAACAAACGCAAAATACTAAAAGACAAGAAGTATCTTTGGATAATTATATTCCTACAGAAGCGTACTTTGATGTAGATGATATTGTTTACAGTATAGGGCAAGCGGTTCCAAAAAAAGCAGTTAAGAATCTCTGGAAAGGAGCGCAACGTGTTTTTGGTGATGCTTCAAACAGTAACGCTTATAAAAATACTCTTAAAGTAGCGTCAACGGTTAATCATTATTTTGAGCAGTTCGGAGAAGCAGGTAAAAAACTGGCTAGGTTTTTTAATGCTCCTTCCAACTCACGTACAAAAAGTGGATTTCATAATTTAAAAGCCAGACAAGAAAAAATATTCATTAATGAAATTGAAGATACTTTAGGAATTCAAATTCAAGACTGGGGTAATCCAGAGTATGCAGAACTAGGTAGAGTTATTGAAGACGAAAGTATAAATACTGTTGATCTACCAACTGATGCTCAATTAGGTATTCCTTTTGCTAAAGGGGATCCAAGTGGAAGTAGGTCGCGGGCTAGAGAAGTTAGAGAGTTTTACCAGGAAGTTTATAAAAATTATATAAATCCTGTACTTTCTATAGGGCAAAGTAAAAACTATTTTTCTCGGCAATGGAACATTAGCTCTTTGGCAAGATTGTATGATAATAGTATTACTGACCCTAATGCTAAAAAAGCTGTTGATTTAGTTATAGACGAAATAGCTTTAGTAAAAGATTCTAAAGGTAAGCCGTACGGAAAACTCGTAGCAACGTCTATATTTAAAGACATGGTGTCTAAGTATTCTATGGAAGACTCAACTATTGTTTCTACAAATCCAGACGATGCAGTTCCGTCACCTGGTGCGCCAGCTAGTTTAGTGCGGGCATTAGGGGCTATACCAACAAAACGTCTTAGGGAAATAGAAAAAGATACTGGTACAGAACTTTTATACTCTTGGGATAAAGCAATTATTCCTTATTTTCATCATATGACTAGAAAAGTTGAATTTGAGAAGCTAGGTGGAACCAAAGAGTTACAGAAAATATTAACTGAAATAGTTGATAGTGAGCATCCATTTATAGGAACAGCATCTTTAGCAGAACAACAAGAAACTATTTTGCAACGTGCCCGGCTTAAATCAAAATTGCAAAGTATGATTGATGGGCAACTAGGTAGGGTAGGTAAAGAAGTGCCGGGTTTGTTATCAGCAGTTCTTCCCAATAAAGTAGTAGAAAAACTTCCTAATACACTAGCGCAAATTAATGGAGCGGCGGCTGTATTTACTGTAAGTACTACTTTGTTGTTTACTACTTTCTCGTCGTTTACTGATTTTGCAGGAATACCTATACGGGCTAAAACTTTTAAAAACCTAACTTCTTTTTTATCCGACCTTAAACGAGGAGACTATGCTCTCTATAAACAACTGGCTAGAGATGTAGGAGCTATTTCTAATGAGGCTATGGATACTGTATTTATTTCTGTTGGCGAGCTAGATTACAATAGCCAGTGGTCACGTACTGCTCTTGAACAATGGTTTAAATATACAGGATTAACTTGGCTTACTAGAACGTCTAGAATATATGCCGTGGGTATGGCACAAGCTTATATTAAAAACACTTATGCTGACTATTTAGCGCTTAAGCAAAAAGCAGATGCTAAAACTATTACTCCTTTAGAATTAATAGAGCTAGATAAAAATCTAAGGTGGCTAAAAGAATTAGAATTAACTCCAAGCAATGTAGAAGAGTTCCTAAAAAATCCAGACATTAATGACCCTAATAATAAGGCAATATCTGTTGCTATTAGTAGATTTTCAGATGAAGCGATTATTAGACCTAATCCATCTACACGCCCTAACTATGCTAACAGTCCTTATTTCGCTATTGTATTCCAGCTTAAAACTTATTTTTATGCTTATGGCGCAGTAGTTTTAGGTGGTTTAGGAAGAGAAATGGGTTCACAAGTAAAAGAAGGAAAAACTTTTAGCGGGCCAGCAAGTCTACTTTTCTTAGCTTCTATGACAGCTTTGCCACTTGCTGCTTTAGGTATAGAATCAAGAGAGTGGTCTAAGTATATTATGAGGTCTGTTATCCCAGGACTAGAAGCCGACGGTAGAATTTTTAGGTCAGATTATATGGATACGTCTGAGTATTTAATGCTGTTAATTGATAGAGCAGGTGCTCTAGGGCCTTTTACTTTACTACTAGCAGCAGCACATGGTATGCAATATGGAGATAATCCTGCGCTTTCATTTGTACCAATAGCAGATGCTATTGATAGGTCATTTGTAGAAGGCGATTATTCAAGATTAGTCCCAGTACTTAATAACTTATAGGGAGTTTGTAAGTGGCTAGAAAAAAAGCAGCAGCTATTAGAAAAACTACTACAGGCAAA
>TARA_R110000764_G_scaffold42426_3_pt1 | contig 13155 bp, 8 predicted proteins | sample TARA_R110000764 | Tara Oceans TARA_R110000764 (sample SAMEA4398111) | marine metagenome | biome: Polar Biome; feature: [SRF] surface water layer (ENVO:00010504); material: water (ENVO:00002006), including particulate matter (ENVO:01000060) such as... | depth 5 m | reverse complement strand
GCCATGCGCCCCAAAAAATATTATTTTCGTGTTCTATTCTTTTGGTCCAATGGTAGTAGGAGAAATTCCATCCGTAGGTACCCATGTACCATTTTCCTGTCTCCGCTTTCTTGTCCAGGTACCATTTGTCGACCACACCAGTTCCTATTTTACCGTCAGGCCCTATATTAGATGGGAAATTACCTCCGTTTTCCTTTGCCCTGTCGCGCCATGCACCTGCATATTCAAGTAGCCATTTACGATACTTATCTTCATGATCGAGCATGTAGGCGTTCAACGCTAATTGTGTAGCATTGAGATTTAAAGGGTGGTCACCTGCGCCGCTCTGCGGAAAATAGTAAAAGTGATGTATCATTTCGGGGTACTCCTCTGCGAAATCCATCATAATTTTCTCTCCTCCGACATGGTGTAGAAGATTGTATTTTCCGGTCGTAGGGTCACCGCCCCAATCATATGCCGTGGGTTCCCTTAGCATCGGTCCTTTGCTTCCTGTCCAAAAGCTTCGTATAATTTTATGTTCCGGATAGTAATTCAGTGCATCGGGATCTTCGTTCATGTAAAAACCCGCAAAACGGCTAAATCTGGTCTGGATAAGAGGATTTTCGGGTTCCGATAGGCCTTGGTGCATTAAACCTTGATACCCTTCCGCTTGATGCATAAAATCCGACATCGGCAAAAATTCCTTGTAATAGGCACCATCCTTGGCGACATCGGTCGAAGTTGTCGTGACTTCCGAATACTGTCTGTAGGTTCCTTCGAGCCCTTTCTTATAAAGATCCAACACATTTTCAGAACCACCAAGGGCGTGTAATATGGTCCAGTTCTTAAAATTTTCTATGGCATCGTCGGTACCATCGAGTGCGCCCCATCTCGCTTTATGCAACAAATATCCCCTTTCGTCGAAAAAGTGATCATAAAATTCACTTACGGCTTTACTCTGATCCTCAAAAACCTTACATTCCAACAATGCCCATTCGGGCGGTGACATTGGAGTCGTCACCTTAATGTTATTCTGTGCGACATATATATTGTATACCAAAAAGAACAAAAGGAATACCCAAAAACGTAGATTGCTTTTTTTCATGTGATTATAATTTTGTTTTATGCTTTGAATAAGTGATTTAAAATATAGCTGCGAACACTTAGAAAATAAAAATTTCATTTTCAGGCACTATGGCCTACTATTTGTATAAAGCGTTCGTTGTCTGTTTCATTTTCGGGGTTTCACAACTAGAGTTCGGGAGCACGTACAATTTCCTGATTAGCGGTAGAACTTTTGATTCGGGTCAAGGACTCAAGCTCCTTAGATCACGCCGGGACTGCCTACTTCCGATTGGAAGATCATTCAATTCAGCCCTGGTTCTTACAGTATTTACCAAATCATAGGCTTGGTTGAGCCCAAACGGGTCATCGTCATACATAATCCTAGGCCTTAACTGGCTCTACAGCCCCCTTTTCCATTGGAATGTTTCTATGCCAATACGAAGCCAGGATAGAACCTGTAATGTTCATCAGAGGGCCAAAGACAGCGGGGGCGAGCCCCATAGTGGCAATCTTTCCAAGAGAATTTGCGATTCCTGCTGCCAATCCCCCATTTTGCATCCCCACTTCGAAGGCAATCGTTCGGCAATCCTGTTCCGTCAGTTTTAAAAGACGGGCATACCAGTAGCCCAAAAAGTAACCAAAAACGTTATGTATAATAACCAAAAGCAACAATAGCCCTCCTATCTCCAAAAGACTATCCCTGCCGGCGGCAGTTATAAATATGATGATTATGGCAATGGCCAACATAGAGGTTATCGGCAGGGCCCTCTCCAGCCATTTGACCTTTCCTCCCATTATTTTGTTGAGCAGCAAGCCTGCCCCGATCGGAAGAATAATCATTTGTACAATACTCCACATCATGGCGAGCACATCGATTTCCACAAATTCCCCCGCCAGCAATTTCATGACCAACGGTGTTACAAATGGCGAGAGCAGCGTAGCGATGGAAGTAATCGTAATAGAAAGCGCCAGATTGGCCTTTGCCAAATAGGCCATAACATTGGAGGCCACCCCACTTGGGGAACATCCAATCAAAACGATTCCTGCTGCGATCTCTGGTGGAAAATCACTCCATTTGGCCAAGGCATATCCTAAAATGGGCATGATTCCCAGTTGTGCAGAAATGCCGACCAGTACTCCCTTTGGGGATTTAAAAACCACACCAAAATCTTCAAGGCTCATAGACGTACCCATCCCGAACATGATTATTTGAATAAGTGGAATTAGCAGTTCGGTCAATTTAAAATCACCTACATAGAGAAAATACTGCGGATAATATAACGCAACGGTGACCCCTGCAAATATCATAGTAGGAAATATATAACTCTTTAAGGAGTCGAAACCGCTGAACCCAAAGATTAATACCGCAAAAAAGGCCATTATGATAATGCCTGCATCCGAAAGATTGCCCGTAAATACCATGTAAAGGGCCACTAATAGTAATAGAGCCGAAAGACCAAAGGATAGGAAGTAAATATTGATTTTTTTCAAAATAAAAGATAGTTTATAGTTGTCTTACACTTAGCTCAATTTCTTTGGATATCTAACTAATATTCTTTAAGTAAAACCAAAATCACAATTTATACCCTTGCCGTGCCAAAAGTCGCCAATTCCCTCCCTGCTTCTGAAAACCAAGTATTACCCCTAGCCTTAAAGAAGTTGGTTGACCCGCATTGCTTCCCTCGATGGACAAGATGTGGCGAACAATGGCCATATCGCCCGAAACCTGAATAGTCTGGTCGGACGTACCAACGGAGGTGTAATCGAAATCCCCGTTTAGGACCTGATCCATGAATTCCTGTCGATCTTCAATCACACCAGTGGAGTGACCATAAGTCAAGTGGGGCAAGGCAATGTCTTTCAAAAGTTCCTCGTCTTGATTTACAATAGCATTGTTGAGCATATCTACTGCGGCTGCAACCTCGATTTTGGCATTGGTATCGGTATTGGAATCTTTACAGGAGGTTAGAACAAAAACGATTAAAAACATCCTGCCTATTACAGCAATCTTGGAAAAGCGATTGCCCATTCTGAAAAGCGAAGTAAAATTAGCTGTCGTTAGTCTGGTTTTAATTTTATTCATGAATTTTAATCTTAATTAATAAACATATTAAAAGGTTCTCTTATGTTGGGTTCTAAAAATTGATCTTTCTTGGTTATTTTTCTTTTGTTCGTTCCTTAATGAGTTGTTCTTACCCCTTTATGATGGTCTTAGCATATCCTTTTATTTTTTGCGATTAGTTTGCCATGTTGTCGTTCGCAGAAGATGTCCATTATAATTCTGCTCATAATTTATTTTCTATTTCATATAACTTTTAGAGTCTTCGAAATAGAATCAGGGGATGCCGAAATAGCACCTCTACCTTCCGCTTAACATTTTTGAATCAGCAGCGCTCCACAACTTTCCAGTACTTCACCAGGCAAAACCCTGTACTTGTAATTGATCACTCCACCAAACCAAATGACATTTACATCCATACCCAATTTCAACCTTTTCGAAGAGAACTCCGCATTTTACTAAATAATCTATTTTTTGGTAAAATGAGAAGTTCTACATTAAATTGAATGGTTTAATGCCTAAATCTGTCAACCAATAAAACCTCAGTTTTGGCATAATTGGCGTATCGGTCAAGGTTACCTTCCGATATTAAAGAAGGATTACGCACTTTTCCCTGATTAGCGGTAGAACTCTTGACCCGGGTCAAGGTTGCGCGCTCCGTAGATCACTGCAGGAGTGCCTACTTCGAGCGCCCCCAGATCCGGTGCTTTTCCATTGAAGCCGTCATTTATGTTGGGAATAATAACGCCGACATCTACCGCCTTACCCTTAGGATTAAGCTTAAAGTTAAGGTCCACTGCGTGATATACACGGGTAGGCATATCACCCAAAGGTGTATCTACAGGTGCTTGGATCGGTTTCTCAAGATTCTCAAAAATTTCATAATCGACCGTTATGCCGTGCTTTTCAAGACTACTGGCTTTGCTCAAGTTCTTTAATGTTTTAAATTCTACGGTCTCCCCATTAGGTGACAACCATCTATATTGATTTTCAGGACTTTCAGGGCCTTGGTTTGGTCGATACCCGTTATAATCGGCTACCGAATAAGTAGTTGTATAGGGGAATTTAGCGATGTATGTAGGTCCATCCGAACCAAGAAACAGATTGTTCCGGTAGTTCGAATTTGGGTGTCCGCCACCACCGTTGTTTTCCGCGATGAATGTGTTGTGATAAGCTGTGAGACCGGGTACCCCTCCGTGGATTTTAAGCGCTCCTCCCTTGTTTATGTTATAGAGAACATTCCTGATATAGTAGGCAGGACCACCAAATACGGGTTGGGCACTTATTCCACTCTGCGCAGTGTTTACACCTCTATTCCGCATGACACGGATATTGTGCACACCTCCGTCCGCCTCAACGAAGTCATCCACCAAGAGGTGTAGGTCATTATTGATAATATCGATGGACACCGCTTTTAATTCCTGTTCTTTCTCGGGGGTGCCATAGGTCGATATACCAATGGCATCGTGGAAGTATGCAACGGAATTATAGGCGATCACGTGCCCGGATCCGTACACTTTGATACCATAATAAGAATCCATTAAATGCGTCCCGTATGGGATCAGCCCCTCCCGGTGGGCAGCCCAACCATATACTCTAAAACGGTCGTCGCGACCAATTATGACGTTGTCCTGGATAAGAAAGTTTTTTGAACCTGCGAATTCTGTCCTAATGCCCTCACCAACATCCTCCATACGACAGTTCCGTACGGTTAGGTCACTTGCCCCTGCCAAATGTCTCCTACCCGCATCAAAAACCCTGCCGACGTTCCTAAAGGTAAGGTTCTGAAAAATGTGATGTTCGGTGGCCATGACATTAAATAGGTTAGCGGCTCCGTCCCCATCAAAGATGACCTCGCCGTCCCCGGCTGCCTCGATTACGATAGGGCGCTCAGCAGTCCCTTTTTGAGTGAAAAAATAAGTCCCGTCGAATGGTATATTGTGCCAATCGGGATAGTTAAGAAGATTCCCTTTATAGAGCCCTCCATGTATTTTGATAATATCCCCGGGCTGTACCGGATCTTCGGCTACGACGTACCAATCTCCCTTTGTGTGTGTCGAACCGCCATAAGCAGAAACCAGACCCGGGTAGTTCGGCTCTTCTTTCTCACCGGTATAATATTGGGAATATACATGTCTAACCCTTCCTTCCCGGTAGGCCTTGGGCTCGGCACGTGTCGCAACATTGACAACTTTAACAGCTTCCCCATCGACCCCATCAGGATCTTCCAATGTAAAGCGGGCCTCATACCCGGTACCGATGTTAAGGTCCAGGATACTCCCGGCGAACATATGGGGCGTTGTATAATCAATTCCCGCTCTTTCAAGATGTTCTCCCCCGATTCTAAGGAGCGGCATCCCATCTTTCCATTCGCTGCCCGAGCCCGCCTTTCGATACTCGACCTTTACCGTGGCATTGCGGTTGGCATCGCCCTCGATTTTCCATTCGAATCCCAAATTCTCAAGTGTCGGTGGTTCAACAATAAATTCTCCCCCTTGGACCCCGTTCTGGGCCTGTGAAAGATGGGAAAAAAGAAAGAGTACTATGACAAACCCTCCGATCAGGTTTTGCAACATGCCTCCCTTAAGACGGGTTATTTTTCTTCTGCCTTCCCTTTTAAAATAATGTTTTTGCATTTTATTTGATATTAATAAATTTATAATTGTGTTAAATAATCGTTCTCCTTGGATAAAAAACTCCCTATTTCCCTATAAGGTTCCCGAACTCTTTTCCATCGGAACGTTGTATCCCGTCCATTGGTCGCTCTATCACAACCTTGGACAGGGTACATATAATGTTAAAGGTTATCTAATATCCAGGATTCTGCTCAATTACTCCATTGGACTCGTTAATAGCTGCCCTTGGTATTGGCCACCTTTTATATTCTGGTTTTGCAGTCGTAGAGCCGGCATCAATTTGGTTCTGAATAAAAGTTCCCCATCGTATCATATCCGTTCTCGCTGTTCCCTCACACCATAGTTCAAAAAACCTTTCGTCCATAATTGCTTGCCTGAATTCTTCCTCGGTAAGACCGATTGGAAGATCAGCCAATTCAGCCCTGTTTCTAACAGTATTTACTAAATCATAAGCTTCCTGTATTGGACCGCTCTCTTCATTAATTGCCTCGGCCTTCATTAACAAAACATCGGCATATCTCATGCATATGATGTTAATACGATTGGCTTCTCCTGTTGTAAGTGGATCAATAGCATATTTCAAAGCAACAGCTCCGGCATACCCTTCAGCCCTACCATCAAATACATCTCCATTCTCATCGATCCATTCACCAAATAAATATTTAGTCCGTTCATCACCGGGTGCAAATTTATCATACATGTTCCAAGGCATCAAAAACCAGCCGAATCGATCTACAAGTGGATTATAATAAACATCTGGATTCGTAGAACCTCTATAATTGGGCGGTAAGGAAACTATCTGCCAAGAATTGGTATTTGGATTACGAGTTGTACTTGGATCATCTATTATGCGAGTAGGAATTGCCAATATTATTTCACTGTTCCCTCCTATGGCTTCCACTTCAAAATTAGTAGCATAATCATCCACCAAGGAATATCCCAAGCCTTGAATTATATCTCCAAGCTCAATAACTTTTTCCCAATTTTTTTGATTCAGATAAAGCCGCATCAAACCGGTATAAGCCGCTGTACTTGAAATTCGACCATGATTTTCAGTTTCATATCGTGCAGGTAATACTGCTGCTGCTGCTAGGTAATCATCTTCAATCTGGTCCAGCATAGCTTGTTCTGAAAGCCTAGGAATTGGTTTCGAGTCTGGGTCTAATGCGTTCGCTAAATCAAGACGAACTGGAACAGGGCCATATAAATCATAAAGCCAATGTAAATAAATGGCTCTTAATCCATGTAACTCTCCTATATATCTATTCTTAAGAGCTTCATCCATCTCAATCTTAGATATTTGATCAACCTTAATGGCAATCATTGTAACTATCTTCATTAACTCCGTATATTCGAGTCCCAAGGATCCAAAATCCTCTGACAAATCCAAATTTACCATTCGGTCTCGTGTTGTATTTCGAGTTCTTGATACCAAATGACGAGCCATAAGGCTTTGTGGTAAAACAGCTTGGCTAGGGGTACAGGCATATATTCTGCCCAGTCCACCGTATGAGGAGTTAACGAATGCAACTGCTTCAGAAGCATCCGACGGAAAACCATCAGGCGATATTGCAGTGAAAACTTCTTGTTCAAGATCTCCCTCACAGGAAGAAAAGAAGGTGAGCATACATACGAACGCTATACTCGTTATTAAATTTATATAGAACTTCAATCGTTTCATAATTAAGTTTTTTTTATTTATTTATTATCCTTTAAAACCGAAATATTTATTAAAAAGAAACATTTAATCCCACTACAATATTCCTTGTGATCGGATAAGGTGTCGTTGATGCCAGTTCAGGATCACCTCCCTGATATCCGGAAAAAACAAAAGGATTTTCAACTCTTAAATTCAATCTAGCACTGGACAAACCTTTTAGCTGTGATAATAAGGAAGGTGTTAGGGAATATCCCATTGCTATATTGCCGATTCTAATAAAATTTGCTTTTTCAAAAAAATAATCAGATCCACTCAGGAAACCAAGATATCTATCTGCAAGCCCAGAGGGTTTTGAACTTTCTTGATTATTATAGGACCATCTATTTTCTGCCACATCGCTCAAGATATTAGACCCGTTAACAAGTAGTTCAGATTCAACATTATAAGATCTAGCGTACACTGAATTGGTTTTGTTCTGTAAAAACCCATATGTAAATATTGACAAATCAAATTGTTTATAACTGAACGTGTTATTTAAACCAAAGCTTAATTTTGGATCATATCTACCTAATAAAGATATATCTGCAGATGAAAGCTGTCCATCTGGCGTACCAGTCAAATCGCCATTACTGTCAAAACCATTTATGTCCTCAATAATTATGGTTCCCGGCTTTATATCGGGCATCCAAGCTGGTGCAGCCCCACCTGTGTATAAATCACCCGTGGTGTATCCATAAAAGGCATTAAAAGGGTCTTCCAGACCAACATATGCAGGAAGCGTGTTTATAACTTCAGGAGATCGTTCAACCCAATCACTGGTATAACGTGCTAATGTAATATTGGTGCTCCAACCAAAGCCATCTTCCTCACTGGGAATAATGTTCTTTGTATTAAGGGCAATTTCCCATCCTTTGGTGCGGGTTTTTCCTACGTTATCTGCTACAGTGGCAACTGGAAAATCTACAGGAAGTGGGCGAAAACTCAATAGGTCATCAATGGTTTTATTAAAATAATCAATTGTGCCATCGATTCTATAGTTTAAAATTTTAAAATCCAAACCAAAATTAAATTCTGATACGGTTTCCCATGTTAAATCATCGTTGTTCAATTGTTGCCAAAATACACCTACGTTCTCCGTAGAACCAAATACGTAATTAGAATAGAAATTGTCAACTGGAATACCCGTTGAATAAATGGAGAATGCATTACTACCAATGGCACTATTCCCAGTTACTCCATATCCTACTCTAGGCTTCAACATATTGATCATGGGATTATCTTCACCTACTAAATTATAGGAGGCCGAAATTGCGGGAAAGAGACCAAACTTTTTGTTCTTCGCAAAGTTGGAAGATCCATCATATCGCAGTGAGCCAGTTACATTAAGATCATTCCAGCTAAATGCTGCACGGCCAAAATAGGAGGCCCATACAAGGCTAGATTTAGACGAACTAGCTTCCACATTTTGTCTTCCTGCACTCAAATTATGGTAAATAAAATCATCTGTTATATAATTTGTGCTCTTTCCTGTAAGGCTTTCCTTAAGCGTTTCCTGATAAGAATATCCACCTAACAAACTTAGCCTTGCATTTTCTCCAATATCTTTTGAATAGTCCAAAGTTACTTCGAGTGTATTTGAAAAGCTATTCTGATTAGCGATTGACGCAAGCCCTCCAGTTCTTGCCCCATAATAAAAATTATTGGGTAAATAAAGGCCACGTGTAGATTCGGATTCATCGTAGGTGTACCTAGCCTGAGCAGTAAAATCAGGCAAGAAATTCCACGAAAGATTCCCACTAGCCAACAATCTGGTATTTGTTGTGTTGTCGTCTATTTCAAAAAACGACAATGGATTTGGTTCCAGTACAAAATCAGGATTTTCAGTATATCTACCTTCTGAATCTATAAAAGGAATATTGGCAGGGTATGCAAAAGCAGCCGCAATAATTCCTGATTCTGAGCGGTTTTCGCCTCCACCGCCCCCCTTTGGGTTTTGAGAATCGGATTTATTGTACGAAACATTTACTCCTATTTTCAGCTTATCTGAAATGGAATTATCTAACCTTATTCTACCACCATATCTTTTAAAATCAGACTTTGACACAACCCCTTCTTCTGACAGATAATTGGCTGATACATAGTACGTTGTTTTGGCGTTACCTCCAGATAAGGATAAATTATGATCTGCTACAAGTGCAGGATTGCTGATAGCTTCAAGAGCGTTTTCTCGATTTGGTGCATTTGTTATTTCATTGTCCGTATAAATAGGATTAAACTCAGCTACAGTACTAGGATCAGTGGTGCCATAAGGCGCTAAACCATTCGAACTCAGATAACTATCTCTCGCAATACGATTACGCTCTACCATATACGATCTAGAATCCAAAATATCATATTCCCAAATTGGTTTCTTGAACGAAAAGTTATTGTTGTAATTGATAGTTGACTTACCATCTGTTGTACCTTTTTTTGTTGTAATTAATACAACCCCAGCACCAGCACGTGCACCATATATAGCAGTCGCGCTCGCATCTTTTAAAACAGAAATTGATTCAATATCATTAGTGTTCAAATAATTTAATGGTGATCTGTTCACGTTGAAGTTATTATATTGTGAAGTTGTACCTGCTTCTTCGGCAGACTCATTAATAGGAACGCCGTCCACTACATATAAAACACCTGAAGAGGCAAAGGATGGATTATCTCTAATTTTAACATCCATACCACCACCTGGTTGTCCGGTTGTTTGCATTACTGACAAACCAGCTACAACTCCTTGTAACCCTTGGGTAAAGTTTGTACCGGTAGGGTTTAATCGATCACTTTGAACTGTAGTTATTGCACTGGAAACCTCTCTGCTTTCCATTGTACCATAACCGACAATTACCACTTCATCAAGTGCTTGTGAGTCTTCTTGCATGCTAACGGAAATAACGGACTGTCCGTTCACTGGTATTTCATTGGTCTTAAAGCCGATATAGGAGACCACCAATATAGCGTTATCTCCAACAGTTATAGAAAATTTGCCATCAAAATCCGATTGTACACCGTTTGTGGTTCCTTTTTCGACAATACTGGCCCCTGGCAAGGGGGCACCATCCTTATCGGTAACCGTACCGTTTACCTGAAATTGCAATTTCTTTTCCAATACCTCAATTGAATTGCTTTCCGAGGAATCCGCTGGAATTTTTTTCACTACGATAGTACCTCCATCGGTGAAGTTATAGGTAAAACTTATCGGTGATAGGCATTTATCCAAAAGCTCCCCTGCCTTTATTACCCCCTTTTTCAAATCGATACTTGGAGCAGTTTTTATTTGGTCATGCCGATAAATAAACTTATAATCTGTTTGCTTATTGATTAATCGAAAGGCCTGTCTTATGGACAAGGTCATATCCGTGTCGATTATAATCTCGGCATCTTGAGCCTCGCCATTTAGGGGACTGAGTGCAAATGAAATCGAGCAAAATAGAAAAATAATGGATTTCATAAAAAATTGCAAAAGAACTTTGCCAAATGGGCAAGGTGGTCGGTTGGTTAATTTAATTTTCATAAATTTGTAATGGTTTAGTTAAACATTGTTTTAATTGATCTACTTGGAAAAAGGCCGTTGCTGTGGAAGGTGCTGGCCTTTTCCTTTTTTTATTTAATTATTATTGTTTTATCGTTGATTTCAAATTTTATCTGGCCTTCGCTAGTGGCCTCTATAAACTTAAGAATTCCTTCTACTGCTTCTGTCCTTTCCAATATCCCAGTAAAAACAAACTTCTTTTGTTTCGAATTCGCAAAAACGACATCTGTATCGTACCATCTTGACAGGACAATCATTATTTCATCTAAGGGTTTTTCATTAAACGAAAACAAACCCTTGATCCAGGAGATTTCCTGAGACACATCAACTTCATCAACATGAATCTCATCACTTTCGTGATTAGCAGTAGCTTGTTGATTGGGTACTAGGGTTTCACTAAATGCTCCTTTTTTAATATTGATCTTTCCTTCAACCAAGGTTGTGGCCATAGTCCTTTCTCCGTCATAGGCCTTAATATTAAATTCCGTACCCAAAACATTAATTTCCTGAGATTTTGTAAGCACGTGGAATGGTGCGCCTTTGTGTTTAGTACTTGGAGATACTTTAAAATAAGCTTCCCCATATATTAGTTCCACCTTGCGGGTAAGACCTTCCTTAAATGCAACTGGATATTTTAATTTGGTTTCAGAATTCAACCAAACCTCTGTACCATCCGATAATTTAACGAAGAACTGACCTCCTCTAGGGATAGTGAGATAATTGAATAACTGCTCCTTTACAGCAGCTTCACTGTGGTCTTTATCTGCATATACCAATTCTTCCCCATTACTACTAACTTTACCAGTTTTATATTTTTTGCCTTTTTCCAGTGCCACCTCATCACCATTTTCAAGGGTAAGAATAGCCTTATCAGTACCGGTCATTATTATATGGGACTGTTGTTCAATCTTGGGGCCAATTACTTGGTCCGTATTGTACAACCTATAAAAGGCAGTGCCCAGCATAAACATTACCGAGGCAGCAACGGCCATTTTACTATACAGGTTTATCCTTTTTGCCCTCTTATCCTTTTTTAGTCTAAATTTAATAGATTCCTTGGCTTTGTTAACATCGTATTCTGTCATGGAAAGTGTACTTAGGTATTGTGTTTTAACAAAACTATTGAAGACTTGTATGCCCTCCTCATTCTTAAGTAAATCTTCCAATTTTTCCAACTCGGAATGATTTGCCTCTTGATTTAGAAACTTAACAACTATTTTTTCTGTTTCTGCCATTTGAATTTTAACAATTATGAACCTAATACGTTCGAAATCTTAATACCCCTCTATTTTTTTATGATTATTTTTAGATATTTACTAATTTTAATTGCCAATATTTTGAATAACCAATAATTTATGGACACTAAAAGAAACTCATTCCTAGCACAGAGATTAATTTCAGGTGACGCAAAAGCCTATAACTTCCTAATGGAATTTTATTACCATTGTTTGTGCGCCTATGCCCAGTCCTTGTGCCACGACCATGCCTTGGCTGAAGATATTGTTCAAAACGTATTTGTTAAGATGTGGGATAAGAAAAAAAAAATAAATCCAGACTTATCCATCAAGAGTTATTTATATAAATCAGTCTATAATGAGTTTATTGATCAATACAGAAAAAATAAACCAGTCATTTATCTGGAGAAAAAATATTTTGAGGCTATTGATTTGGTGGTCGACATTGAACAGGAGGAACTGGAAGGTTTAATTAAATTGATGAATGTCGAGATCGAAAATTTACCTTCAAAATGCAGGGAAATATTTTTAATGAATAAAAAGGAAGGCCTTACCCATACTGAAATCTCCGAATATCTTAATATCTCCATAAAAACAGTGGAGGGCCACATTACGCGTGCCTTTAAAATCCTTAGCGAAAAACTAGGTACTAAAATGGAAACTGTGCTTTTTTTACTTTTCAGTTTCAATAAAAAAAAAGACGGTCTTCTTTGGGATAAAGTAATTTAATTTTGCCCGGCTGCGTGGAAGGATTATTGGACTATTCCACTTTCTTAATTAAAATAGTTGCGTTTAATCCATTTTTGAAAAGAACATACACAATATTCAAAATTTATCGTAAATTGAACAAAATATTTATTGTTTAACCAGAGTACACGGTCCGTACAGTGTTTTGAATTAGATAGAAAATTTTTTGGGTTATATATCATATTTCTTTGGTTTTTGACCAA
>TARA_R110000764_G_scaffold29681_2_pt1 | contig 13165 bp, 19 predicted proteins | sample TARA_R110000764 | Tara Oceans TARA_R110000764 (sample SAMEA4398111) | marine metagenome | biome: Polar Biome; feature: [SRF] surface water layer (ENVO:00010504); material: water (ENVO:00002006), including particulate matter (ENVO:01000060) such as... | depth 5 m | reverse complement strand
TATTATAAATATCATTTCCATTCTTATTCACCCTTGTTAATTAAATTCATCAGCGTCAATAACACCAACGCCATCTTCAACTTTTAATGTGTAATGCTTGCCAGTTACCAAGCTTAATTCGTTGAATAACTCAGTAGCACCGAACGATTTTTTCTCCTTGCTCCCTCTACTAAGTGGTTCAAGACCTATAAAATTATGCTGATCACTAAACAGTACATTAAAATCTAAACCCCCACCAATTAGCTCAGTAAGCGCATTAACAGCCGCTTTATTTAACGAGCCTTGATACCTTGCCTTATTACCTGATAGCTTCCTGAACACTATCGTAGGTTTGCATTTTGATACGTTTTTGCGGCTAGTTTTTTTATTAAATTCCATGTGTTTATTCCTTGTTAATTAAATTAATTACATTCCGCGCTTAGCGGGCTTTGCTTGTGGTATTGGTGCTAACCTTAATGATTCTTCATGCTCCATTCTTGCTACCGCTTCAGTTGATAATGGAACAAATGCCCCGTTTATCTTTTGCAGGTGTACGGTACCGTTTCCGTCGCTGTGCCTGTCTTTGGCGATTATCAATTCAGTAACACCTTTTAATAAAGTTTCAGGTTCTAAAACTTCCTGTCGGTGTACAAACATAATTAAATCTGCATCAGCTTCAATACAGCTAGAATCTTTTAAGTTTGCCATATTTGGCCTTGCTGGTGCCTTGTATCGATTAGCCTGCGTACATAAAACAATTGGAACCTTAACTTCTTTTGCTAACTCTTTTAGGTCGCGTGTGATGTTGCCTATTGCTATGTCGTGGCGGTCCGCTTTTCCTAATTTCATCAACCCCAGGTAATCAATAAAAATACATGATAGGTCAGGATATTTATTTAGATGCCTGCGAACCTTTGCGCGTATTTGTCCGACTGACTGTTTTGGTTGGTCGGTAATATAGATACCCGACTTTCTCAATTCAGTTAGTGCTATTTCTGCTTTGCCTAAACCGTCAGGACCTAACCTTGCGGACCTTAAATCTTTTGCAGGTATGTTACCCACGCCAGAAACAAACCTTTCAAACAATTCAATCTCTGACATTTCCATAGAGAAGAACATCACATTCTTTTTCTGATTAACGCCAACGTTAGCCGCTATGGTTTGGCAGAATAACGTTTTTCCCATGCTTGGTGCTCCTGCAACAATCACTAATGATTCATCACCTATGCCGTTAATTCTTTCGTCTAGCTCATCAATGCCTGTACATAAACCAGAGATAGCACCGCCTCTGTCAGAGCGTTCCTGTAGTCTATCTAACCAATCACCCTCTACCTGTTTTATATGTCTTAATTCTGCGCCTGAGGAACTAATAGAGGCATCTTTAAGGTCACAATCTAATTGTTCTATTATTTCTGATGCTTCTACGCCTTGGTTTATTAGTTCGTTAGCATTAGAAATAATTAGCGCTAATTTTCTTAATTGACTGTGTTTTTTGACGATGGCTACGTATGAACCTAAATTATAAACGCCTGGGGTGTTTCTGTTTAGTTCAGCAAGATAAATAAACCCACCAAAATCATCACCGTTTCTTTCTAGCGCTTCTGATAGTGTTACTAGGTCCGCAGGGATCTTTTGTTCTGTTAATGCTTTTATGCCTCTGTAAATTATCCTATGGACCATGCTGTAAAAATCTTCATCAGCTAAGCTGTCTAATGTTTCTCTACAATTGCTGTGAGTAATATCTTTTATTAATGCGCCCAAGATATGACCTTCGACTTCAATGTTTTGTGATGGTTCGTTAGTTGTCATATTCGCCCTCTACTATTTTTAATAATTTACTCTTGGTTGTTATGAAATCAAAACTCATTGACCAATCTGTTTTTCTACCCATCAAAAAATCTGAGTTGCTGGCGTGGTCAAAAAGCCTAGACCAAGTTTCTAACAAAGAGAAATCAAACTCAGTTGATGACATTTCTTTAATGCACCCGTTTATCGATGCTTTTCTTTTTGTGGTCAACTTACTAACCGATGACAATTCATTGCTAAACTTTTCATTCCAGTTATCAACGATAAGTTGATGTATATCTTTATTCTTATCAGTCTTTTCATTCTTATCATTCTTGTTAGTTGCCCCTTGCTTGCCCTTGGCTTGCCCCTCGCTTGCCACTTCGTTTGCCCCCTCTTGGTATAAATCATAATTAACCATAGTAAAAACAGTGTGTTGCGCTGTGCTATGGCTTGCCACTTCGTTTGTCGATTTTAGGCGTTTTATTGAAGTACGAATATTTTTTATTGAGAGGTTTGTTTCACTTGCCAGTGCTGATATTGACGTTAAACGCTGCCCTCTTTTTATCTCGATACCCCTCCATTTATTGTCTTTGTGATTAGCTACTAACAGTAAGTGTAAAAATACTCTCGTAGTATTTACATCGTTATACCACTCCCAGCTAGTTAGCTTGCGGTGTATTTTTATCCACCCTGCCGACATAACTTACCCCTACAATTTAGATTTCGCATCGTTGATCAATACAAGCTCTTTCGCCTTATCAACATCTCTTGATGCTAGAGCAAGTATTTGTTGCATACCTAACCGTAAAGCCGCTCTAGCTATCTTGCTGTTACTAACACCTAAAGAATCTACAGCATCTTTCATTTTTAATATTTGTACATCGCTAAACTGAACGCTTAATGTTTTCATTTATTTGCTTCCTTTATTTAAGTTGAATTGATTGTAGGGTAAAAACTAGGGTAAGTAAACACCTAAAATAATATTAATTATTTATGTAAGATTGCTTTACACATGAATAGTCCTTTGCTATTGTTCTTATCAACAACGCAATCAACTAAAGAGAGAATGAATATGAATGTAAATTGGAAAGATCAACATTGCGGAGTTCATAGAGCTTCATTTTTGCAAGTAACAGAAAGTATGCCAAAAGTTGCAGATATGATTCTTATTGACTTCCCAGAAAACACCAATAATTTCACATGGGATATTAAAGTTCACATGTTAATGCCTAACCAGTTCCCTTGTATACCAAACTGGCATTTTGACAACGTACCAAGAGTTAATAACGCTCAAGACTGGGATCAAGTACGCACTGACCTTCCTATGTATTTGTGGATTTCAGGTGACCCATTAACAGAGTTTAGAAATAGAGAAAAGATAAATGCCTGTGAGTGGATTAAGTTCACTCAATTAGATGAGCATAGAGGAACTATGTCTAATGACTTCCAGTGGCGCGGATTTATAAGAGCTACGCACAAAGATATTCTAGCACCAAACGAATCCGGTTCTGATGTTACCCGTAGGCACTCGCAAGTGTATTTGGATTCAAGTAATTTCAGCTGGTAATTATAATTAACAACGCAATGGAGAAATGAAATGAAAGCGATCGTAAAAAGGAATAAGAATAAAATCAGTAGGGCGTTTAGGCTTCATGCTTATTGGCGAGAGAAATTATCTACAGATAAAGGTAAGCGATGTTACTACCGAGGTGCTTTAGGTGAGTTTGTTTGGATTTATTAACAGGGGTAGAAGATGATTGAAATAAAATGCAGTAACTGCAAGCGATGGACTAAACCAATGAAAGACAGCGCGTGTAATATAATGAATCAAGATGAGCCTGAATACATTCCCGTGAATAAATTTATACCGAATTTAGATGGCAGCTTTCACTGTTTAGACTTTAAATTGACAGGGGTAGAAGATGAATTTTGAATTAACAATGGCAAGACTTGAAGAGATGGTTTTATGCATCATTCACAATGAACTCAATGAAGATGAAGCAATTAAATATATGAAAGGGTTTGTTTTAGAGATTAATACCACAAATTAAAAAGCCGCTAATTTTCATTAACGGCTACACGAATCACTAACAACCAAATTAGTAGGAAGATTATAACATGAACAACACACATAACGTAACTGTCAGACAGTTTGCAGAAGTAAACAATTTAGCATTAGCTCACTTACGTATATTAATCAAAGAAGATAATGTTCGTACATCAACAGTACGTAAAAATGTAAGACTGTACGATGTCGTGGTTTTGGACGCATGGCTAGTTGAGAATAAGCACCGGTTTACTGCTAAAAATGTATACCTACCTATTGAGAATGGGCAGCTATTTTATTGCTCTAGGTGTTCGGCATACGTGAATATAGGCTTTCGCAGTAATAAGCTTTCATTGTGCTGCGTTAAATGTGAGCGGGTACTGATGAACAGCCAGAGAGTAGCAGCTAAAGATCCTGCAACTCCATCAAGAACAGTCGACCCGGTAGTGTTGAAGCATAAAGAGCGAGTTAACCGGGTAATGGCGCAACGTGAGATTGATAGTATTAATAATGATAACTGGATGGAATTATAATGAATGTATTAAGTTTGTTTAACGGGTTTAGTGGCGGCAAATTAGCACTTGAAACTTTAGGCGTAGAAGTTGGTAATTACTATTCTAGTGAAATTGATAAATACGCTAACCAGGCAACGCAAGCAATGTTTCCCGATACAATTCAGCTGGGAAGTGTTACCGATTGGCGCGAGTGGGATATTGATTGGGCTAGTATTGATTTAGTTACGGGCGGCTTTCCTTGTCAAGCATGGTCAATGGCTGGTAAACAGTTAGGCGATAAAGATGAGCGCGGCATGTTGTTTTGGGTCATGCTCGATATTATGAAACACGTTAAACATTACAATCCGAAAGTTGATTTTTTAATTGAAAACGTGAAGATGAAAAAAGAGTTTGAAGAATACATTACTACGCACACTGAAAACGCTTTAGGTCATGTTCATAAAACATTAATCAATAGCGCCCTGCTATCGGCTCAGAATAGAAATAGACATTACTGGACGAGTTTTGCGGTTAACCAGCCGGAAAGTACAGGTGTTAAGTGGGGGGATGTGCGCGAGCATGGCGTTGATGGTTTTTATTATACCGAAAAGGGCTTGCAGTGGTTAGCTCGTCATTCACAAAGAAAAGATAAACAATTAAGTGTTTGGGGTGATGATGAAAAAGCTCAAATGGTTGAGGCAAGTCATTACAAAAACTATTCAGCACAAAGGTTTTTTGGTGTTTGTGATGCACCTACAGATGAAAGCATGATCGCATCAATGAGGGGGCGAAGAATAAACGAAGTCGGTAGCCGGTCCGATTATGATACCACTATAAAATCAGAGCAATATATAGAATTTAAGTATGACGAAAAATCAAACTGCATAAGCACCGTCCAAAAGGATAATATTGTTGTTCCATTTACGCTACCAAACAGAATACCGGTAGACTTGTTTTTCTTTCGCTATATAACACCGCGCGAATGCTTCAGGCTTCAGACAGTACCAGAGCATCATATTGATACGTTATTAAGTGCCGGTATAAGTAACACTCAACTTTACAAGATGGCAGGAAACGGGTGGACCATCGATGTAATAGCGCACATTCTAAAAGGTATCGTGTGAAAGAGCTAAAACTAAACCTATCCTCGCTCGCGTTCATCGTGGGCGAGCTAACCAAAATGATTAGGTGGGTAAAATGAAAATAGATTTAATCAAAACGGCTAACGGTAAGTTTTGGCCGGTAGATGAAGAGGGAGAATTGAAAATCTCCAAACTTAAAAAAGGTGACGTTTATTCTGCTGATATTAAAGTTAATCATAATTATGAATTGCATAAGAAGATTTTCGGGTTCTTCGCCTTTTGTGTGAATTATTATTATGGCGATGTAGACGCGAGTAAATGCCCTTATCAAGTTGATAGGTTGCGTAAAAAGTTAACTATTGCCGCTGGTTATCATAAGCAAGTATTTAATCGTGACGGTATTCATTTTGAAATAGTGGCCTTGAGTCTTAAGTATGAATCTATGCCAGATGATGAAAGGCAGTTGTTTTATAAGCGCATGACTCAAGCAGCATTGAATAATGTATTTAATGATGGAGCTGACAAGAACATTATCAATCAATTATTATCGTGGTTTTAATTGATTATGCCAATAACTATGTTATTATTAAATTTCACAATAACTACAAAGGGTATTTATGGGAGATTTAGTAACACTTATTAATGAGATTCCACTTGTTAGTACATTTAGGTTGTTTTCCGTTATGGGGTACAAAGAACACCGTATGCTAAAAAAGGTGATCAAGGATAACGAAAGCGCATTTTTAGACTTAGGGTTAATGCAACTGGAGGTGACGAAACCCGCCTCTAAATCTGGCGGCCGTCCTGTTCAGTCTTACATGTTAAATGAAGATCATTTTATACTTTTAGTTTTGCTTGCTAAAAATACGCCTGAATCAGTAGCGTTAAAAATTAGAGTATCTAAAGAGTTTAAAAGATTAAAGCAAATTGCATCTTCATTAGTTTCACAGCGTAGTGATCCAAACTGGCAGAATATACGCTCTGATGGAAAGATAGCGTACAAGCAAAAAACAGACGTTATAAAGCAGTTTGTTGAGTACGCCACATTACAAGGCAGTGCATCTTCAAAAATGTATTACACGAATCTAGCCAAGCTTGAAAACAACTCGCTGTTTTTCATTGAGCAAAAATATAAGAACTTGCGTGAGATACTTACTATTAAACAGTTGATGCAGGTTTGTACCGCTGATGATGTTATAGATAAAGCGTTAACAGAAGGAATGGAGCAGGAGCTTCACTATAAGGATATTTACAAGCTAGTTAAGTCAAGGTTAGTTGCTTTCGCTGGTATAATTGGCAAAAGCCAAGTGCAAGGGTTGCTGTGTGATAATCCTGATGATTATGACAATGATTTAAAAAGAGTCACGCAATAAATAGCTATAGCGTATTTATTAATTGAATGGGAGTGTTGAAGATGACGATAGACCGCATGAGTAGCCCGTATCAGCTTGGTGATGAAAACTATTACGCTGATTTTGAACTCAAGGATAATCCATACCAGGTAGGTTCAAATGAGCATATTGAATGGGTGCGTGGGTATTTAGATGCGTTAAATGCTCAAAATTAATTTATAAACTGATAAGGGGTGAGTGATGAAACTAGAAGACTTTAAAGGCGCTTTAGTTGAGGCTGGATGGGGCGCAATTAGTGATGCTCAACATTATGGTATTGAAGACTTACATAAAGAACTATTTCCACTAATTGCAGAGCTTGAAAAAGAAAATTTTGAGCTTTACTGTCAAATTAGCGATGACTAAGCAGAGGCGACAATGAAACAAAACATAGCACTAGGCATATCATTAGCTTGTATGGCTGGATTCCTAGCTTACGATTATGAATCAGGTGACGATAGCGTGATAATTCCTGTGGAAGAGGTGCATTATAAGCCTTGTGTGGATGATGCTTGTGAGGTGTCGGGTGATAACTGAATTTAAAACTGTAATACTTAATGGAATGGAGCATTTGAAAGTGGCTAAACCAGCAACAGCAAAAGAAAAAAGGCACTTGAACAAAATAGCATCGATGGGCTGTATAGTTTGCGTAAACCTAGAGCACGGCGAAACTCCCGCAGAAATCCATCACATAGGCAACGGAACGATGGGTAAACGGGCGAATAACTATGAGGCTATAGGGTTATGCCCGATTCATCATAGAACTGGCGGTGTTGGTGTTGCAGTCCGTGCGGGCCGTGAATCGTTCGAGGCTAATTTTGGCACTGAGCAAGAGTTATTATTGCAAACGTTAATGTGGGTGGATTTATGATATTACGTATAAAGCCGCTATCAGTAAATGAAGCATGGCAAGGAAGAAGAGTTAAGACTAAAAAATACAGAGACTTTGAAAAGGCAGTTTTGCTGATGTTGCGCCCTATGGATGTGCCGGAAGGTGATTTGGAGTTGCATTTAAAGTGGGGCTTTAGCTCTGCCGGTAGTGACTGGGACAACCCGATTAAACCGTTCCAAGATTGCTTGCAAAAGAAGTATAACTTTAATGATAACCGAGTTATCAGGGCGGTAACTGAAAAGGTTAAGGTTAAAAAAGGCGAAGAATTCATAGAATTTGAAATAATTAAACTAAATAACGGGGTATAAAATGAACTATCCAGACTGGCATATTGAGTATTGTTTTGAGTGTGAATGTAATGGTGAGCTACCAATGCCGCATAGACTAACAATCAACCACACGCTAATTGTTAGTCTATGGCTGTTATGGCTAGCTAAACACACCTCTAGCTATAACCCTATCAAAATCAGCGTTTAAAACAGTTACAGGGTCGCGACCTGAAACAGATAAATCTTCAACGAATGCGCGGTATACTCTGTTTTTAGTCTTGTTCCCAATTGAACCAAAACCACTCGGGCTACCGCCAACACGAATGGTATTGCCTGAGTAATCCGCAGTGTTAGACGTGAAAGATCCAGACGCTAAAATGGTTGAGGTGCTGTTTTTTATTCTGAAAACGCCTGATCCACCTTGCGCCCATACTGCTATCTGGCAAACTTCATCATCATAAAACCCTTCACCATCTGGTAGTGATATGCCCACATTAAGAACTGAGTTTATAGCTTTTTGCACTCTCAAGTCTAATTGCCCCGCAGTCCCTGCCTGTGATAATAAAAATATCTCAGGTTGTGTTGTGTAAGTCTGCGTAGATAGAGGCGTACTTGCAATCATTCCGGCTATAGACGGACCGGGGTTCCAGTCAACCTTTGGTGGTAACTTAAAGTAAGAGCAGAATAAAAACTCTTGGTTAGTGAATAACTGTGTAGAGACTTCGCCCGGTATTACTATCCCCGTTTCAGTTGTAACGATACCTGTAAAGTCAAAACCACCCCCTGCATAACTAACATTGCCTAGCGTCCCTGCTATTGCGTTATTACCTTTTGCTGTCATGTCTCTTATTGCAGCCCCGCTTGCTGGTGCTGCTGGTGCTGGTCTTGGTAAGCTCCCCGCAGGATAGCTATACCCAAAAGCCAAATCCGCGCAGAACAAAACGCCTCCGTTATCTCCTGAGATTAAATCATCACGAATAGCTACTCCCTTGCTAGTATCACCCGTTGAAACTGGTACTCTTAGTGCGTGTGTTGTCATTGTTATATTCCTACTTAGTAAATGTTTTAAATATTGCGTCAACTATTGCATAGCCGCCCGTTGTTGGTACTGGATGTATTAAATCGTTTTCAAACCATTGTCGTGCTGACAGGTCACCGTATTCACTATAACTTTCACCAAACACTTTTTGTAAATTAAAGTAACAGCACTTATTCTCATAAGCTAATTCACTAAAAGCCTCTTGATACTCTGACATTGCAGGAGAGAACCCTCTACCGTTTTCACATGGGGCTATTAACATTATATCAGCAAGCGGCAATACCAATCTAATGTTATCAATTAACGTTTTGCCATTAGCCTTAAACTCAGCCTTTGTAAAGTTACCTTGATCATTAGTACCATGTAAAATTGTTATCGTGTTGGGTGCTAACTCTTGCACGTTCTTGCGCCACTGTACGTCGTTTGACATTGTAGCCCAACCCGCTAAAGTTGTACCTGTAGCGCCAACTTTACTTATAATTGCACCACCAGATAAATTATGTAATTCAACACCGTAAAGCTTTGCTGTACCACTGACCACCTCAAGCCTAATCGTTACGCCCACTTGGTCAGGTAATGTTAATGGGTAAAACTCATCCGTACCGTTTAGCGTTAAGTTAGTCCAAGCTCCACCGTCTGATTGATAGCGAATAACAGCACCGTTATTGTTTGCGTATAAAGTGCCAACCTTGCCATAAGTAGTAGTAGTTAAATCAATGTAGTCACCGCCCGTTGAGCTTTGAGCAGAGCAAATATCAGGGGATGTTGCCGTGGAATAATTAGCAGTCCATGCGCCAACTAAAGTTATATCTGTCTCATCAGGGTTGTAGTTAGTATTTCTCCCTGATGGTGTGGGTAGTGTACCGAACCCCCAGCTAAAACCAGTGAATCCTGCGTGACCACCTGCCCCCATATATTCATTTAAGTCAATACCAAGCTGCCTTGTGTAGCGAGTAGATAAGTGAGTCCAACTGTCGCCAATATTCATCACTCTTAATTGTGTTGATGTGCCGGATTTATCAGCGCGTGTTCGTTGCTTCATTTCTCGCAAGTACCAGTCACCGTAGATACTGCTTATCTCCATTCCGTAAGGGTCTAGTGTGACATTCAACCTACCATTAAGTGTTGATTGAACCCCTCTGGCCTCTATTACTTCCCCACTAGTGCCATCAACGTTACTATGAAGGATACGATCATCTAAATCTAATATTAGCCAATCGCCAGAAGTAATTGATAGCGTTTCATATTCCTCATAAACAACGGGATCAACACCTTCAAATAAAATTCTGTTGTCATCATCCAAAAGAACTACCGCTGGTAGAGCTTGACTAGATAAGGTCTCCCAGTATTCAGAGGCACCTGTGAAAGAGGATCCGAATAATGGCACGTTATAATCTACAACAGCCTTACCGTTTATCGCGTCAGCCGTGTTGTTTTCATCAATAACACCAGTAACTAAGCTAGCATCTTGAATGAAAGCTGCACCATCCCAGGAGTAATAACCGTTATTACCAGGCGATACATTGTCGTTAGTTACTTTAAATGATGCTTTTTCTTCATCGACTGCTGGCGTGTAAGCGTTAAGTAATGCTAAGGTTTGAAAGGTTATAACACCCGCTTGTTGATTACTCTCCAGTGCTGCGATTGATGCTAGCAATGACGGATGAGAAAGCTCGTTCCCGTCGTGTGAGTGGACGAGCGAGCTAGCAATTCCAATGTCTTCTTTTCCTGTATTTAGGATTGTTATCTCTTGCTGCACTGTACCACCGCCCGACACACCTATTTTTTCAGCCCCTCCGCTACCTGAAAGCAGTGATAGCACCTCATCTGTACTGTTATTTAAAGCCCAATCACTCGTGTTAAACGTTCCTCCTGTCGTAAACGGCAAAGGTTTAACAGGAATATAAACATCTCCAGTTGTAGCGGGGTATCTATGAGCGCGTAAATCACTGACTAACAATGATGCAGACCAATCACGTATTGGGTCGTCAAATATAACACCTAGTTTATTCAAGCGCCCTTGAAGCGTATCTTTTGTTACGCCAAGCCTATCAGTCCATGTAAGTTCGTTAGAGTTAGTGGCGCTATCAAAATTTTCAGCATTATCGCTCAAGTCTTTCGCGTCAGTGCTTGGTACTGGATTGCCTGTATTAAAAGCCATTATTATTCCTTAGTCGAAATCGTAAATTCTGTTATCGTAGTTTATCATTGAAACCTGAACATTACTGCCCTGCACTTCTTTCTCAGTAACAGACCATCTACCCGCCTCAAGTTCAACAGTAGAGCTTATTATATACCTAGAACCTGTTTGAATGCTAAATCCTAGAATAGAATCTCTAACGTAAGCGTTTTGTAATGATGCACACTGAAACTGAAACGGTTTGTCGGTGACTTCCGTTATTGCGAATGGTCCAGCTTGCGAGCCATCATCAAGCGTGTAATGAACGCTAAAATCTACACCATCTTCAAAAATAATACTTTCGCTTGTTGTGGCAATATCGCCAGTAACCGCCAGTATTTCACCATCAAACACATTGCCGCCGTTGTACTGCTCGGCATATAAAACCATATCACCGCGATCTAGTAGCATCCCGCTTGGCAATAAAGTGTCTGTTAACGAAAAGCGCTGATATATCAACTTTCTCATCTCAAGCTCTGCGCGGTTTATAGCGTTGTATTCTTCACGGCAACCGGATAACTCCATTGACTTAGGGTTAAGCCCTACACCATCAATTACATTACCTGCACCGTCTAATTTTCTGAATATGTATGCTTTTTTGTTTATGGTTTTATCGATGTACTCAACTTTCACAGAGTCAAACGTTTCTAGTAATTGCGGATTGTATGATAAAGAATAATCTCTATCGCCTTCGTTAACTATGTCACGCCTAGTAATTAATGTGGCCTCGAATTCACGCACATCATCACGACCGAACCGATAAACGTCACCATCTAGCCACTTATAACAACGTGCAACTTGTAGTATTGCATCCATTCTTTCGTCTAATGATACGTCTATATCATCGAAGGTAAAATCAAACGTAGCAAGTCGCGTATCAATAGCGTCGAGTCTGTTTTGTATTTCGTATAATTCGTCCAAGTCTAGCGTGTCAGGTGATAACCCGAAGAACTCAACATACAAATACAGTAAGCAATCAGCCATTTTACGTGATGATATCGGTGTGTAATCAACTGCACCGTTAACGTATGTGATTAGCTTTGATGTGGCATCTAGGTTTATCTGGTTTTCACGTAATGACGTGGCGCTAGTTGTTGCTGGCATTTCAACATCAATAAATGATAAGTTACCGTAATTTACATTGGAGTCTGAATTTAGCGCGTAAACCGCTTCAAGCACCGTGTCATCCGGTTGCTCTGCGCTTGCTGTTTCATTGTCCTCACGAAAAATAGTGAACTCGTAATAACCTTCACTTAGTAACGTGCCTCTGAATGACTTGTATTGAGCCTCCAATGTGTTTTCTGTGTATGCTACAAAAAAACTTTGTTGTGGACCTAAGACGGGGTTTCCGTTCGGTCCGTCAAGTTGTTGCATGTCAATTCTGATCTGAACCGTAGACTTTAACCCTCGATTAAATACGAAATTAAATAGTATCGTTTCCATTGATTGAGAAATCCTAACGGGGCCTACGCCTGTGGATGACACATTCTCTGTAATGAATGGCACATCGTATCTGTATTGATCAAATGCGTCATGTGGGCCGTTGAAGTTAGGCATGGTTATTGTGTAAAACAAGCCGCCGCCATCTAGCACCATTGATGTAACACTCCCAGTGCCGACAACATCAATCCACGTGCCATCACCGCTTTCATCTGCTAGATAGTTAACTTTTAGCGTAAAAGTAGATACCGCAGCATCGTAATCTACCTTTAATAAATTGGAGTCAGTGTCGGCTAAAACTTGAAATGTAAATGTGGTTCCTACATAGGTAGTCAAAAAGCTTCCGCTTTCATTGAGACTGTATGACGCTATAGCATCCCCTTTGGCTCCTGTTATGACTTGCCCGTCTATCTCGTTTGTGGCGAAAGCATAGGTAACGCTTGGTATTATCGTTTCTTTTGCCACTGGCTCGTATACTGTATACGCAGCATCAGGGAAATTTCCTATAGGTGTACCGCCTGCCCTAATGTTTTCAATATCAAACTGCCCTACGCCTATGCACATT
>TARA_R110000764_G_scaffold47239_1_pt1 | contig 13185 bp, 21 predicted proteins | sample TARA_R110000764 | Tara Oceans TARA_R110000764 (sample SAMEA4398111) | marine metagenome | biome: Polar Biome; feature: [SRF] surface water layer (ENVO:00010504); material: water (ENVO:00002006), including particulate matter (ENVO:01000060) such as... | depth 5 m | reverse complement strand
TACTTAACAATAGGAAACGAACTAGCTTAGATGAAGTCAGTATGTTAACCTTCTTACTACTGAGTATCGAACGTGAGGCATACGCTACTGGTATGTATATGCTTATGAATAGATATATGTCAGAGGTTGGTGATGATGATGTAACTACTCCTACTGTCTATACTGTTATGAATACAACTAAATGGTTTCAATACAGCTGGTCAGTTGATAATGATGGTTAAAGTGATTTCTATGGTTGCACTGATTTATATCGCTAGGAATAATCCATCGGAAACTCTCAGCGACAGCTTTTTATACAAATATCGTCACGGAAGTGCTTAAAAACCCTTTAGGGAACATTTTATACAAATACCTTCAAATGAATCATCCAAGTATAGCATTAATTAGGACACAATACTCGTTTACTAACATTGTCAATCAGAAATGTAGTGAACAGGTGTCTAACGATAGGTTAGGTGATGACTTGTATAAGAACAGGTTCCAAGCTGAAATACCAGACGCAACCATTATAGTATCAGAACACTTAGAGGAATACTTCGAAAATGAGCAAAGCTACACATAACGCCCTTACTAAATTTAACTTTCTAATGTATGCACCTAAGCCTCAACTACGAGATTTTAGGATACATCATAGTTTATTATATTACAATAACTTCGTATCTCCGTTCTCATCATCAAATAGTAATAAGCACACCATTGCAAGCTTTATTTACAATTATTATAAGGTGTGACAAAATGGCACAGTTGCCCTATAACTATGATTATATAGTTTAAGTGGAGTAAGTCAAGTAAAAAGAAAAATGAATTAAAGTGTTGACACAAGTTTTTGATATGCTAATCGCGTGCGTGCTCGTGCGTTCTCTTTAATAGTGTGGTTACGGTAGCTTAATAGTATAGTTAAGTAAGTGAAAAGAAATGTGAGAAAGTTATTGACGTGCTTAAATGATTCGTTCTAACTGTAGGGCATGGAAAATACTATAGATAAACTAAAGAGCGTCACTTTTGAAGTGATCGATACTAACTTGCCCGAAGGTGAAGAAATAATGATCTTGACATCATGCGTTTATAACGCTGAAACTAAAGAGCTTAACGGCTGGAACAATAAAAAGCCTGTTTCCCTTTCTGAAATTACTTTAGAAGAATGGGAAAATAAAGCTTGCATCGATTAATCAATGTTACTTTACTAGCCTTTCTTTCAAGTCAATCAAATCAATCAAATCACAATTATGACAACTGCAATCAAAACTCTCGCTATTCAATATTACACTGAAACCGATAAGGCTTTGAAAGTCGGTATTCTTCTTAAAGCTGAAAAGCTTTTACAGTCAATTGAGTTTAAGTCAATGGCACAAATCAAACGCGATTTAGGTATTTCTTACTTTGCGGGTGTTAACTCTTCAAGTAAGATTATTAAGGGAACAAAGGAAAACTTTGATACGCTTGTCCTTTACCTTTCAGCTAGTTCAAACGCTGGTAAAGACGTTTGTTCTTTCGCTTCTGTAGGGTGTCGTTTGGCCTGTTTGGTAGGTAGTGGACATGCATTGATTGAGAAGCGTTCAAAGCGTAATAGCATTCACGTATCACGCATTGTTAAGACTTGGCTTACTGTCTTTCGTAAAGACTTGGCAAATGATATGCTTTTAAAGGAAATTCAAGCGGCATCGCGTAAAGCTGTTAAAGCTGGTAACAAATTTGCTTGTCGTTTAAATGGCACAAGTGATCTTGAATTTCAAGATACTTACGAGAGCTTTCCTAACGTGCAATTTTATGATTATACAAAAAACCCTAATCGTAAAAGCCTTAGTAATTATCACGTCACTTTCTCTTATTCGACTAAGGGTAAAGCGAGAATTGGACACTATAAGACTGCAATTGCCAAGGGGCAAACAGTAGCTTTTCCAGTGATTGCAAGCGACTATCAAAAGGCTTTAGAGTTGCCAAATGCGTTTGATATGGATAAAACAGACTTACGCTTTCTTGATGATTCTGGTAAGTATGGCATCTTGAAAGCAAAGCAAACCGTAAACAGTGACAAGGGGGAAAAGGAAAGTTTCTTACTCTCACTAAGTGAGCTTAAAGAAGTGATTGCACTCATCGAAGCATAAACCTTAAACCTAACAAACTTAAATTATGGCTTCCAAAAAAACCAAAACTCTTATTAAACGTATCAAGAAAGTGAATACAGCGAAAAAAAGACAGCGACGAAAAAAGTAGTAATAAATTGTGATTGATTGGAGTTGTCAACCTTAAAATAGGGTTGGCAACTTTTTTCGTTTATTTGTGTATTAGTATTGACACAAGTATTCCATATGCTAGGCGCGTAAAGGTAATGAAATAAACATGAGAAAGTTATTGACTAAGGTGTCGGTATGCACATTGTAGAGGAATGAAAGCAAAAACAGATCAACTTCTATCTATTATCAACAATGCTGAGGCATTACGCATTGATGGTGATTATGTAAGTAATAAGATTGCAACATCACTGACGGGTAATCACGAGGCTTTATCAGTGATCTACACTGATAACAGCGGTGCTGAAATTGTTTTAAACTTTACAGAAGAAAGCCTTGACAATGTAGAACTGTTAGCACATGGTTCAATTTGTCTTAAGGATACTTTTGATGATGAAATTTGTATCGCATTGTATATCGTCAAACCTTTCGAACTCTAATCAATCAATACAGTAACTGGCACATTTGAAATCAAGTCAAGCGATGGTGTTACAGTTCTCATCCAAATCTTAACTATACAGAAAACATTCTCTCAACTAAACTAATCAATCAAGGTAAATATTATGGCTATTCTAATCAAATCTAAGAACAAAGTTCCTACAACTCTTCAAGGTATCTTCAATCGTGCGTATCGTTGGGCATCACGTGAAGGCTATGAGCAATGCGTTAACGGAGGTTATTGCACTTATCGTAATGGAGATAATACAAATGCGTGCTTGATTGGCGCGTGTATTCCTGATAACTTGTATCAAGCAGACATGGAAGACACTCCCGCTAGTGCAGTTCTTGAACGTTGTGGTGTTAAGTTCGATGACTCTAACCGTGCCAGTTTCACTAATAACTTGCGAAAAATGCAAGAATGTCATGATGAAACAGATAATCAAGTTGATTGTCTTGCACAGCTACGTGAATTCGCTGAGGGGCATAACTTGAAAGTTCCAGCGAGTTAACTAATCAATTTAGTATCGCGTGATTAAGGCTTAAACAGCACTAAAGCGAAAAGCAAGCGTGCTCAACAGGGCATGAGAACCATACGGAAAGAAACTATATTACTCTGAATATAGTTTCTTTTTATGTATAATAGGGGTTGACATATGTTTTTGATATGCTAGCAGCGTACTGGAAAAGAAATATGAAATAAATGATAAAGGTGTTGACATGTGTTATGGGATTAGTACTGTTAAGGAATCAATCTGATATAAATTAATCAATCAATAAAGAAACTAATTATGGCTATTCTAATCAAATCAAATCAAACAATGCCTACAACTCTACAGGGGTTTTTCACTCGTGCTTATCGTTGGGCATCACGTCCTGAGTTTACTAAGTGTAAAGATGTTTATAACAAGTGTAGGTATAGAAGTGATGATGGTACTAACGCTTGTTTCATAGGTGCATGTATTCCTGATAACCTATACCACCCAGAAATGGAAGATGAAATGTTAGATGAAATGTTACATAAATTGGGTATTGAAGTAGATCCAAGAATTTTACGTGAGCTACAGTTATGTCATGATAAACCATCTGCGCATTCTAACATGGATTCTATTAAGATGCTGAATTATTTTGCTAAGAAGCACAGCCTAAAAATCCCATCTATTAAGTAATCAATCAATAAAGAAACTATATTGTTTAGATATAGTTTCTTTTTATGTATAATAGGGTTGACATGTGTTTTTGATATGTTAGCAGCGTACTGAAAAGAAATGTGAAATAAAGCTTGCAATCACTTATCAAACCTATTGACTCTTACTCATGAGCAAATACTTCATAGATGAAAAACGATTAGGAACCGCCTTTTACAATGCCATACGTAATGCTATGGATAAGATGGGTAGTCAATATGTGTGGACTCATAGAAGTCATGCGTATGATGCTGAGCAGTTCAAGACTGAGCTACAGTTTGAAGACATGGACGTATTAGAGATCGAAGAGAAGGCTACCTGTATCCATGTAATGTCAGTATTCACAACGTTTACAGTGTATAAGGTCAATAGCATGAAACATAATCAAGCTGTTAACTTCGTAAAGAACTTAAAAGAAATGAAGAAAAGACTTGCATCACGTAAGTAAACCTATTGACTCTTACCTATGAAAGACAACAAAGAACTTGAATTCCGCTTAGCAGTCCAGAAAGATAACGAAGCCTTTGCGCTTCTTATTTCTAATCTACAGTTAAATTGTGTAGGTTATTCGCTTGACTTGAATGACGATAACCTTAGAGTGATCGTAACAATCCAATAACTTTACTTTGAACTATTGAATAGTTCCGTATAGGGAGTCTATCTATCCCGCGCTTTCCGTCAAGATAGTGAAAATCTAGCGTGTCAATTGCGTTACCCGTTGGGCTTGGTTATCCTAGTGACCACTTTTTTTAAATAAAGCTTGCATCACGTAAGTAAACCTATTGACTCTTACCTATGAAAGCAATTAAAGAAACAATCTTATGTTCTCTCGTTGGTGTCCTATTAGCTTTAGGTGCTTACTACGGTTTAACCTTATCTATCTAATTATGAGCTTAACCGATAAACAGGAACAGGAAGTCTTAGAAGATTCAACTAAGTGTCCTAAGTGTCAAGCAACTATGATGCGATGTGTCCCATCATACGATGATGGTGGTATTGTCGAGTTTATTCTGTGCGCAAATAAAGAATGTAATCATGCTATTAAGTTGGGATATACCTTGACACACATTATAGACTCTGCTTAACTAATATCATGATCGATTCAGAACAACCTAATGACCCAAATCAACGTATGCGCTTGGCTGAGAAGTCATCACGCTTGAATGATCAATGGTCAAACCATAAGACTATGCTTACAGTAGAGCAAGGCGCAAGCTTAAACCTAGTGTTACAGTCTTTCAACTTCCATCAGTCACAAGAAAGATTCATTCTTGCTGAGAAAGAGGTTGACACTGGACTGAAAATGTTACATAATATGCTCTTTACTTAGGAATTCTCCTCGTTTCACTTCAACCAATAAACATCATGCGCTAAATTAAAACAAAACTTAAACAAAAACAAAGTCCTCACCTCCATATCATTTGGGGGTGAGGCATATGAGTATATAAAAAAGGGCTTGACTTTTGTTTTTGTTATGTTAGCAGCGTATGTATGATGAAAAGAATATAACAAAGGTGTTGACATAGTGTAATAACTCTATGGACTCTTACTTATGATCAAACTGCATTCACAATCACCTCTAGTAATTAAAACTTACTCCGAACTAACAGAGCAAGAAGAAAACGAATTTGTTATCTTCGATACTGATCAAGACTTAGGGGATCATGATACTATAGTTAACTTTAACGGTCAATGGTTCACGGCTGAGGAAATGTGTGATACTCTTATTACACAAGAACAGCAAGTTCCTTATACTAAATATGTGCAGACTGGTATTGCATCAGGGTTCCTCTTTAATCTCGAAACAAAACAGGGAGCACATTATCAATTTGATGTGAAATAAATGTTGACACACTGTAATAACTCTATGGACTCTTACTTATGAACATTACAACTCTATCAAACCTTACTGAACGTCAAGCAAAAGCACGCGCTGCTCTAGTTGAGAAACAAGAAGCGATGTTAACTAAAAAGCTTAGTGAGTATCTTAGACAGGAGTTAGAAGCATGGCATAAACGTCATCCATCAAGGCATCTTGAATTCATTTCAGGTAATGGAACATGGATAATTCTAATTGATTACATTCGCCACAATGAGTGGTTCCATCATACAGTCAACGGTGATGACTATGCTAATGAACGCTTTAACCCTTTCGCGCAGTTAATAGATTGCTTAGAAGCTCTTGACGAGAGTATTAACGCTAGTTTGCTTATTGGTGAATCAGGTTGGGGTGCTGCTCCATACTTACCACATACTTTAATACTAGAGCCATTAGATGAAAAGCTACATCAACGCAAAATAGTTACACGTTTATCTTGACACACTGTAATAAACCTATGGACTCTTACCTATGATACTTGCACAACAAATCGAACAACATAACAAACCGCTTCAAGAAGCAATGAAGGCTAAGGGCTTTCGTATGAAGAAGGTAGGAAAGACAGTATGTTATTATGACAAGGCTGATGTATTTCAACCTTTCCCAGCTGGTTACATCACAGGTCCTTCAGATAATTACAACACTGGTAAATATATGAGCGTTCGAGATAATAACGGATGCTGGAAACAACAAACAATGCCTCTTAATAGATTAAGTAAGTTACAACAGTGGGCATTAGATACTGCTAAAGAAGTATTGACACAAGCGTAAACACATAGTAAACCGTATCAGATATGGTTGCAGCATTTTATATCGTTGCACTAAGCCATATCGTTTACTTATCCCCATCGAATTTTTTCAACCATCGCAAGTTTTTCCTTGCAATCCATATAAATCAACATACTGTATCAATCATGCCTAACACAAATCAAACTAAACCTTATAGCATTCATCGTAATGTTAACATCTTCGAACATTATGAAATGGTTCCACACGTTACCAAACATAAGGACGGGACAGAAACCGTTCACGATGATCGACTAGAGGTTACAGGCTACAACTTTACAGGTGGTGCGTTTCATGATACTATCAATAGCGTTGTTGAGTCCGTTGATGATATTTGGGATAAGGCTAAAGCAAACGGTTACTCAGAAGAGAGTGAAGAAGATTGCGCAGACTTTGCACACGTGATGAATACAGAGTAAATTTCAGGTTGATTAAGTGAGAACATAGTATAACCCCTTGATTGTGATTGGTCAAGGGGTTTTTACGTGTAAACTTTCTTTTCTTAATTGATCGAATAAGTTTGACACAAGTTTTTTATATGCTAAACGACTCAACCATACATACGCACGCTCATAGCATATCTAAAATAAAAGTCAAGCTATATCATAGAAAAAATAAATTAAAATAAAGCTTGCATATACTATAATTAACAGCATGATTTGAGACATATTAATCACACCAAACCAATCACACATATGAAAAAAATACTAAACTGGTCTCCTGTCGTAGAATCATTCGCTAAAGCTATCGTTGCAGGTGGTTTCGAAATCAAAAGTGCTTTAGATGGAGAAAGCGCAATGAAAGAAAATCCAACCGCTCATGAAGCTGCTGAATGGGTTTGTTCCTGTGATGAGGGTGGCATCAAGTTCACCAAAGATGGCAACCGTGTAACGGCTCTTATCGTGCTAGGTAATGATCCTGATGAGATCGTTGCAGATTGGCGATACAATAACGATGAAACGGAAAAAGAGTTTGACAAACTTTGGTCGGCATGGATGGAAACGTGGGCAGACAAAAAATGCCCAACTAAGATGATTTAGATTGACATTCCTCACTCGTTATGAGTGAGGAATTTTTTATATATAGAAAGCTTGACTTTTGTTTTAGGTATGTTAACCATCGCTCACCTATAATGTAAGCAAATTCCAGCTAGCATAACGAATTCTATTGTCAACCCTATTCGTATAAAAGAGCACAAAAAAATCCCCACCGTGTTTACGATGGGGATTTGAACTTTAAGCGATCAGTTCGAAACGCTCACCGCCAATGGTGATAAACTTGATTGAATCAAATTTGTAGTCTCGAACGATAACCTCTTTCGTGAGGTGGTCTTGAGTCTTCGAAGGGCGAGCGACTGGCAGCAAGTGCTCAATCTCTTCCTTTGAAACCTCTTTACCTTCTGTGAAGAATTGAGCGGGAATGACAACCTTTTCAGGCTTAATAGTCATGTAGAGAGCACCTTTATGCTCAACTACTGGACAGTTTCCTTTTCCTTCTTCCAGACGAACACCCCATTTGCGCGGTTGAACTTTGAACGCTTCACCTTCGAAGCCTTCGCGTTTTTCCTGATTGCCAACGGACTTCGAGTAATCAAAACGAACAATGCCGTTGATGTATGAAGTCTTGAGGATCACTTGAGCCAATTTCGCTTTGCTCTTCTGTGCGTGCGTCACTGTCTCAATTGAGACGAATGTTGCAGACTTACGTGCAAGAAGAATATCGCGAAGCATAGCTTGAGTGATTTTTGTAACGTTTTTCATATTTAGAAAGGCTTTTTTATGCTGAAAGCTTAACAGATTGATTGATGAGAATGAACGATATCGTTTAGTGTTCCTTAACGATATGATGAATTATGCCTATAGATTTCGAGCTTGCAAGCTAAATCGTATAATTAAGGCATTTATTTTTATTTTCTTTTTTGATCGATTTAGCTTGCACATGAATTTTTGATATGCTACCCGCGCACGTCTATTCTATAATAGAGCACATAAAAATAAATGCTATCTAATCAATTTAGTGCTTGCACCTATCGTTAACTATCCACTTACTAAGGCTTCACTCAACAATAACTCAACCAATCACACTATGACTACTAAAACACTACGTCCTATCTCAGCAATCGCGCAAGATATCTCTAACGAATGGAGCAAGGCAAAGAGCGGTATTAACTACGCTGCCAAGCCTTACCTTGTGAGACTTCGCACAATCGAAAGCATTAACGATACAGTTATGTTTGAAACAGCACGATCAGTCATTCTATACTTTCTCAGTAACGCAAGCACTTTCCGAGGTGGTAACGCTAAGGTTTTGAAGCTTGAACTCAAAGAGCACTTGAAGTAACTGCTTTCTTACTAATCCTTAAAACGGTTAGAGCGAATTCCTAATCTTTAAACGGGTTAGGAATTTTTTGTGTCTCATCACGTGCTAGCATATAAAAAAACAAATACAATACTTTTCTTTTTATTTCTTTTTAGTTGACACAAGTTTTCTATATGCTAGCAGCGCACTGATAAGAGGTTTGAGCGTGTGAAAAGAAAATGCAAATAAATTGATTTAGTGCTTGCGACTATTGTTAAATGGATACTTACTTAGGGCTTCACTCAATCATAACTCAATCAATCAATACTATGCAAAACATTCCTGTAACATTCCAAGCAACTAAAAATTCAGAAGTTCAAAAGTTCTTCTTATACGCACGTATCGAATCGTATTTCTCTCCGCAATCTGTAAACCGTTGCCACATCGTAAGCTCTTATAAACAATGGTTAGAAGCTCTTAACGGGTTAGGTATTCTATCTATCATCTTTACACCCGTAACAGTAGAGACAAGCGAAGAGGTTATTGATAGAACTTCTCATGTCGGCTACGAGGATTCATATTACATTGATGGAGTAAAGAAGTATGTTGCAGTGTCTCCGCTTATTCTCCGAGGTGTTGAAGTTCCAGAATTCAGAATGGAGCGCACTGTCAATGGAGCACGCGCAATGAGTCCATATAGCTACGATGGTTTGACAACTGGACAACGTAAAAAACTGGTTGATGAACTAGGTCAATCAGTCATTGACGGAGCTACTCAAGAGCTACTACAAGCTCTTAAAGATAAAGCTATTAAGCAAGCCAAGGAAAACATTGGTTCATTCATCCAAAAGGAACGCGAAGAACTTGCAAAGGTATTTGAAGAATTTCAGAAGATTGACTAAGTGAATGAGTTAACCCCTTGCGTGTGATTGCGCAAGGGGTTTTTGCGTCTCGTCTCGTGTTAGCATATAAAAAAACAAATACAATACTTTTCTTTTTATTTCTTAACGCTTGACACATGTATTTTGATATGCTAGCAGCGCACTGATCCGAGGGTTTGAGCGTGTGAAAAGAAAATGCAAATAAATTGATTTAGTTCTTGTCTATCTGAATAAGATACTTTGTTCTATGTAGATCGAAGGCAATAACGCTTAGATCAACAATCACTCAATCAATCAATACTATGTCAACTTATTCAGACTCAAAAGCTTCTCTCTCATTAGTTAAAGACTTAACTCGTGCCGCTGCAACTATTGTAGCAAAAACAGGCATCGATTGTATTCCTCATCTTTCAACGCTCGCTACATTACCAGCTGAATCATATCAAGCTGAAAAAGTCCTTGCACCTTACCTTAAAGAGCTTGTTTGCTTCGAGTCTGATAAGAAAACATTTGAGCGTAACTTAGAGCGTAACACTCATGTTATGAGTAATGACGGAACAACTGCAATCATGCATACCGCTGGCACTATTACAAGTTACAAGAACGCTTGGCTTGATTCGATCAATTATGCTGACATCGTATGGGCTGATTATTGCGGCCATCCATCTTATACCAATATGATGATTGGTAAAGGGGTAAAGGTTGCAATTGCAACTTTCGATTTACACGCTGGATTCTATAATACTCAAACAACTGTAAACAATCCGTTTTGCCGTAACCTAGTCGGCACGTCTTTAAAAACAAAGGTAAGTTCTATTAAGAACTATTACACACGAAACTTTCCTGAATATGAGCTTGTAATGTCCATTCAATACGTGTCAAGCGGTGCAACTATGTTAGTTATTGGACTAGCGCACAAGTCAATCAATTACCCTTCCGCTAATCGTTTTATCATGCGTAACAATGGCACATTTTTGACTGAGAATGCCGCACAAGTCAATAAGGTGGAAAAGGGCGTTAGCTCATTACATGCGAAGGTTTTACGTTTAGCCTCTAAAGTCGGTATTGATACTGATACTCTAATTACTAATGAGGCTAAGGTTAAGGCTAAGGTTAAGGCTAAGGTTAAAGTTAAGGTTAATGTTAAGGGTATCGACAAAGAACAAACACGTAAGGACATTACAGAAGTGCTCTATCTATCTGGAAAGTTCACGGATGAGCAAATTATTCAGACGTTAGGTATTACCGTTATGAAATTAGCAGGAACAAAGGCAAAGGTTAAGCGTTACAATTTGAAGTAAGATTGATTAAGTGAGTTAACCCCTTGCGTGTGATTGCGCAAGGGGTTTTTTCGGTCTACTCATAACGCGCACCGCCTAGCATATCATAAACACATGTCAACTATTATTTTAATGCTTGACACATATATTTTACATGCTAACACGCGCCATACTATAATGTCCTGCAAAACGGACACGATAGGCATCCAACCCGCTAGCATATCATAAAAAGACTGTCAAGCATATTGCCACATTTACACGAAAAAAAGAAAATGCTATTTAATCAATTTAGTGCTTGTCTATCTGATTAAGGCGTGAGATAGTTCTTTCAAGTTAGTAATGACGCTAGCGAACTTAATCAGTCAAAGGAAAATTATTATGAAAACAATCACTGCAAGCCAAGCTCTCGAACTCGAAATCGTTGAAACTCCTCTTAACTGTGAGTTTAAACAGATCGACATTAACGGGCAATATGCCGCTACCGTTGGAAAGTCACGTGCAATTCCTACATGGGAAAACTTACTCAGTCCGTTTGTCGATCTTTCGAACGGTATGCAAGTGGACTTTGCTCCCGAAATCAAGCTCTTTCATTCTTCGCATGGAACTGAAGGAACTGTCTACAATATCTCTATGCCTTATAAGACAATCGAACTAGGTGGACGTGAAACAAAGTGCCGCATTCAACGTCAAGGCTCTTTCAATAGCTCTAAAGGGGATACGTTTGGAATGGCAATGTATGTTCAGATTTGCTCTAACGGTATGATGGGCTGGAAAAACGATGCTGCAAATTCTGCGCAAACTCGCTTCTCTACTAACTGGCAAACCATTAGCAATACACGCATTGCCGCGATGCTTCAAAACTTTGACGGTATGACAGATCATTACATTGCGCTCGCTGAAATCTTGAAAGAGAAAACGATCAGTGCAAATCAGCTTGAAACTTTCCTAACTAAGAAGTTCAAAGGTGATCATTCAATCACTACGCGCAAACGTGATCAGCTAAGCGAGCTATTCGTAATGGGTAAAGGGAATTCAGGGGAAAACGCATGGGATTTGTTCAATGCCTTCACTGAGTTTGAAAACCATCATAAGACTTTCAGAACCACAAAGGGCGTGAGTGCCGCTGAAAGCCGCGAGAAAAATGTGCTGACACTTGACACTGACAGCATTGCTAAAGAGCTTCTAGCTATCGTATAACGCGAGCAATAGATATTCAAGCCTTCTCTCTTAACTGAGGGAAGGCTTTTTTATTTAAAAAAATAAAATAATAATAGTTGACACAAGTATTCTGTATGCTAACACGCACGGATTGAGGTATAAAAAGAAAATGCAAATAGATTGATTTAGTGCTTGTCTATATGATTAAGCGGGTGCATGTTATGTCTTCACTCAATCATATTAATCATCAATCATTCAATCACATGATCACTACAAAATCCTCCCGCTTCACTTTCCGCTCTTCTAAAATTGGTAACAAACTGATCTCAGTTATTCACGATGCTGAAACAAAGCAATCGCGCGGTGGCTTCATCTACACGTTACAGAACTTTAACGCTGTCATTACTGACATGTTTAATCAGGGGCTTATCACGCTCGACACGATGTTCGCAGCTGCTTCTGCTGCTAAAGGTGAGGATGACGGAACACGCCACAAATGCAGCTAACATTTTCTTAATGATGCTTAACAGGTGTCATAGCGAATTCCTAATCCTTAAACGGGTTAGGAATTTTTTGTGCCTTATTCAATAATAATAGTTGACATGAGTATTCTATATGCTAACAGCTCACACATAACGATAGAAAAGAAATGTGATTTAGTGCTTGATTAATTAGATAAGCACGTGCATTCTATGTCTTCACTCATCAATAACAAATCAATCACATCAATCACATGATCACTACAGTCCACGTTTATCGCACAGCTCGCTACAACCGCCACGCTACAGTTCAAGATCGTAACGTTTACGAACTTACTTTCACTTATCGTCTCAATCATGATGAGCCTATGACACTTGAGGATGTTGCTAACTTCTTCTTTGATGCTACTAATAACCCTACTCATGATCAAGAGATGGAGCATCCTATGTTTGATGCTGAGCCTACAGAAGCTGTTAAGCTCCTTAAGGAATGGCGCAAGTGCCAACAGTGTTCGCTCTCTGTCTCTGATCGTATCAACGTAGGTAAGGACGTTCTTGAATGTGATTC
>TARA_R110000764_G_scaffold20407_4_pt1 | contig 13220 bp, 11 predicted proteins | sample TARA_R110000764 | Tara Oceans TARA_R110000764 (sample SAMEA4398111) | marine metagenome | biome: Polar Biome; feature: [SRF] surface water layer (ENVO:00010504); material: water (ENVO:00002006), including particulate matter (ENVO:01000060) such as... | depth 5 m | reverse complement strand
AAAAATAAAAAAATACTTAACTTACTTAGATTCAGTAGAAAGCAAAACAAGTAATGAAGAAAAATTGCAAGCTGATAAAGATAAGTATAATGAAATTCTTAGGGTTGTTTCAAATTATAACACTGAAAAGAAAATAAAGAAATGACAGTAGAGATAGATTTTAATAAAAAAGAGATAACTATAGAGAAACCAACTACCATTAAAGAACTAACAACTAAATTTAAAGGTATGGATATAAGCGAGTTTAAAATAGTAACAAAAATAACAAGTCAGTTTAAGTATACGATGACTGAGTAAAAAACAACAACAATGAGTAAAAGAAAAATAGAAAACGTAGATATATCAGCAGCTAAGTCAATTATATTGCCACCAGAAGAAGAATTAAAGGCAAGTGTGGAAAGAGAAAAACAAAAGAATATTGATAAACAGGCAGCAGTAGAGGCTTATAATGATAGCCTAGCTATTATTGATCCTATATTTGCAGCTAAGACCTTTGTAGGTACAGAGATCAAAGTAAGACTAAAGAAACAAGATTATGTAGTAAAGAATTCAGGATCTGAATTAACAGATGGTATTAAGAAGGATAACCTTATTGCTATGGAAGCAAGTGATGGTAGTACTTTATTAGTAGATAATCCTTTACCATTTATGTTTGAAGGAATTATTACTGCAATACCTGCAGTTGTAAAAAGATCTTACTCAGAAGAGTATGGTATTGACTTAGAGGTTGGATCATATGTAGAGTTAAGAGAGTTTACAATGCATTCAAATAGATACTACTTAGATAAGAATAAAGTAGATACTAAGATTAGTCAAGAGGCTATTGAGCAAGGTAAAGCAATGTTCCCTAATCATGAAGGTTACTTTAGTGTAAGCGTTTATGATATAGAAAGTATAATGTAATGAGTAAAGCAAAAGAAATATTCGATGGCTTCTTTAACTTGGTTAAAGGAGAATTGGATTTATTAGATAAAGAGACAAGGAAATTAGCAATCACTAGGAGTTCTATATGTAACTCCTGTGAAGCTAACATAAATAATATATGTGATGAGACTATATCTATAGTAGATTTAGTGACAAAGAAACCAGTATCTGGGTGTGGGTGCTTTTTACCAGCTAAGGTATTAAGCCCTTCCTCTCAGTGTCCAGCAAATAAGTGGTAAGGAATGGATATATTTAATTTAGAAGGTGATGTACCAATAATAACACAGCAAGGAGTATTCATACCAGAGATGAAGCAACTTTGGTTAGATGATAAGTCTGAGGATAAGAGTAAGGCCAAGGGGCTGTATGCTTATATATATCATATGACTAATCCTAGATCAGTGTATATTAATATGCCTGTTACTGAGAAGCATGCTATGCTATGTACAGATTTTCTAAATAGACCTACTAGTTGGAGTCCTACTAAGGCCGTACAACTAGCTATGGATAAATATGCTAAACTTATAAAGACCACAGAGATAAGAGCACTAGAATCAGCTCAGATAATGTGTGATAACTTATCAGCTTACTTTATATCAATAGATTTTAAAGAAGTAGATGAGAGAGGTACATTAGTACATGATGCTAGAAAAGGTGTTCAGAATATTAAGGATATGAGTGGTATGGTAGAGTCTTTAATGTCATTGAAGAAACAAGTAGAAAAAGGAATGCAAGAAAAAGGTAATAACAATAGAGCAGGAGCAGAGTTAAACATGTTTGATAACTAATGGTAATAATAGAGAAAGAGGCAATAGAACCTAACCCTAAAGTAGCTACTATACTTACGTATAAGGATATTACTGATAGAATCCCTATGGAATACATAGAGAACAATGAGGATATGTTTGGAACTCTATCTCAACAAGTACTTACTAACCCAGTTAGGAATACTAAATGGAGATACTTATTTTTTCATGACTCTAGTGTATTTAGGCCTGCAGCAATTGCTTTTAAAGAGTCTGAAGAAGCTAATATTAAATCTAATATAGAACCTATTTACTGTAAACACTTAAAAGGTACTACAGCTTATAGAAAGTTTTGGGTAGAGGAAAGAAGAAGATGTTTAGAAGGTTATGAGCCTGAAATAGATGGAGAGCCGTGTGGTGTTAGGATATCTGGTGAATACTATTTCTATTTAAACTACTGTAGAATAAAATTAACAATAAAGAATAAAGATACAGGTGAGGATTCAGAGGGAACAGATTTCCCTAGATTCAATACCATGGATTACTATTATTTTAAAGAACTAGAACTTAGAGAAAATCCAACAAAGTTTGGATTACCTATTACTTATAAGTCTCACTTTATATTAGCTAAGGCTAGAAGAAAGGGATTCTCTTATAAGAATGCAGGTGGTGCTACATGGAAGTACACTTTCTTCAAAGGAGCAGAGGTTGCTATTATAGCAGAAACAGGGCATGATGCCTTAAAGACTTTTCAGAAGTGTTTAATGAATATAGACTTTCTTACTCAATATACAGAGTTCGGAGGTCCTCATATTTATAGAACATACTCTGAAGCACAAGGTAAAGGAGCTATTAAGGCAGGAGTAAAAGACAAAGCAGGGAATGAGAAAGGTAGAAAGTCTGCTATCTATACTATCTCTCTGAATAGTAGGCCTGATGCTGCAGCTGGTTTAGGTTGTGTTAGACTTATATTTGAGGAGGCAGGAAAGATTAGAAACTTAGAGACAGCATGGAAGTTTACGGAGCCTACACTTAGATCTGGTAGCTTACTTAAGGGTATTGCTATTATATTTGGTACAGGTGGAGATATGGCTGGAGCTACTTTAGCTTTTGCAGATATGTTCCAGAATCCTGAAGCACATAAGTTATCTCCATATAATAATATATATGAGGATGCTGATGTTGCAGGTACATGTGGATGGTTTGTAGATGATATGTGGTTTAGAGAAGGTGCTACATTTACTGATTTAGATGGTAAAGTATACCATGCAATAGATAAGCAAGGTAATGCATTAAGATGGGTAGCAGAGGTCTCTTTAAATATAGAAAGAGTTAAAGCTTCTAAGGCTTCTAAGAAAGCATATAACACTGAGATCACTCAGTATTGTAAAACTCCATCAGAAGCATTCTTACAACCAGAAGGTAATGTATTCCCTACTACAGAGTTATACGCTAGGTTATCAAGATTAAAGTCTAATAATGAATTTGACTTATTAGGAGCTAATGGAGATTTAGTAGAGGAATCAGGTATAGTTAGTTTTAAACCTGACTTTAATAATAAGTTACAGGCTATAGATACATTTCCACAGCCTTCAGGTTCATCTAGAGAAGGATGTATAGTGCAGTTTGAATCACCAAGGAAAATAAATGGTGTAGTCCCAACAGGAGCGTATATAGTTTCTATTGATACTATTAGAATGGATAATGATGGTGGTCAGTCACTTGTAGCAATATATGTACTGAAGACTAAGAGATATGCATTTGATATAGGACATGATGAAATAGTTATGTCTTATGTTGGTAGACCATTATATGATCCAATTGATACTTCTAATTTTATACTATATAAGATGGGTAAGTATTATAATGCAAAGATAACACATGAGAATGATGCAGCTGGTAAGGCAGTAAGAGATTTCTTTGTAAAGAATAAAGCATTCCATATGCTAATGAAGCCACCAAGTAATATAGTAGAGAAGCATTTAACGTCTTCTAAGACACTATTAAGAAAATCTGGACACTCTATGGGATCTAAGCAATTAGTAGAGATAGGAGAGATATACTTGAAGCAGTGGTTGTTAGAGAAGAGAGGGATCAATGGAGCAACAGGAGTAGAAGAAAGAAATCTAGATTTAATTGCAGACAGAGGCTTATTACAAGAATTGATATCGTATAGTAGAGAAAAAAATACAGATAGAGTAATGGCCCTAATGGGAGCAATAATACAAATGAAGAATGTATTCAATGAATACGTAAAAGAAGATAAAGAAAAAGAATCGGTAATTGATTGGTTTGCAGAAAGAGCCAACAAATTACCATCAGCTAATAAATTTCAAGATAATCATATAAATATACAATATAAATAATGAAGCAATTACAAAGAGGGTTCCTATCAGATAAGATAAGTTACAAAGCAAAAAACAAACAATGGAGAAAGGATAAGGTAGATTACTTATGTTCTCAAGTCAATACTAATGATAGTAAGGACTGGCGAAGAATGAAAAGGAACTACTTATTAAATAACAATGTTATAGACCAAGATGAGTACAGAGAGTTCTGTGATCCATTAGGATTAGATGCAGATGCTGGTAAAGACTACGTAGAAGTATTTAACTTAAGTTCTAATAAGATTAGTGTATTACAAGGAGAAGAAATGAAACGTCCTTGGAATTATAATGTAGTATCTATTAACCCAGAAGCTACTAACGATATACTAAGAGAGAAACAAGCTGAGTTCACTAATTACTTGAGAGCAGAGTTTAAGAAGGAGATAGGAATGATCCAACAAGAGAATGAGCAAAAGATTGCTATGGAACTTGAAGGATTGAAACCTGAAGAAGCTGAAAAGCAGAAAGAAGCTTTATCTGCTAAGTATGATAAGGAAGCTGCTGATATTCTTAATCCAAATCAATTAGAAAAAAAGTATAAGAAGTATAAGAGTGTAAAGGAAACTAAGATGACTCATTTACTAAAATCATTAGTAATAACTGAGAAATTAAGACATGTTAAAAATAATTGTTTCTTTAATGCTAGTATAGCAGGTAAAGAGGCAGTACTTATAGATATTGTAAATAACGAGACTAAGGTAGTAGCTTTAAACCCATTAGGGTGTATTGAACATAAATCTCCAGAGGTAGAGTTCTATCAGAATGGTGATTACTTTGTATATAAGCAAGAGATGACTATTGCACATGTACTAGAAGAGTTACAAGATGAGTTAACAGATAAGGATCTAGACTTTTTAGAAAATAAACTAAACAAGGTATCAGGTACAGATGCAAAAATAATGTCTAAGGATGGATACTCTCCATCACACTTTGAGCATTTACCAAACGGAGATTCAGGAAGTACTGATATTAATTATTCAGGTTCACATGGGCAATCATCTGCAGATGAGGACTATCTTACTGTATATACAACTATATGGAAGTCACAGAGAAAAATAGGTTTTATGACTACACCTGATGGTTCAATGGAATTAGTAGGTGAGGAATTCGATGTTCCAGTTAATGCTATTAAGACTAAAAGTAAAGAGGTAATAGGAAGAAGTAAAGTTACTTGGGCTTGGACTGATGAAGAAGGTGATGCTTATACTTTTGAATGGAAGTGGATAGCAGAAGTATGGAAAGGAAGAAGAGTAGAAGAAGATATCTATGGTCATATTAAACCTATGGATTTTCAATTAAGATCTAAAATGAATCCTAATAAAGTATACTTACCAGTATTTGGAACATCTTATAATAATGCTAATGCACCTATTGTATGTCCTATGGATAGAATGTACCCATGGCAAAAGCTTTATTTAATGGTAATGTCTAAATGGTTGAAGTTAATCGCTAAGGATGATGGTGTTGTTAATTTACTTAATACACTTATGATTGATCCTAAGATCGGTATTGAGAAGACTATGAGATATGCTAAGGATACAGGTATGCTTTTATTTAATCCTTTAGCGCACGCAGAAGGAGCTGGAATGGTTAACTCTATGAAAGCAGGGGAAAAGTTAGATTTATCTAACACACAACAATTATCGCATTATACAAATATATTAAAATATATAGAGAGTATGATTGGTACAGCTGCAGGTATTCCTCCAGGAAGAGAAGGTAGAAGTTCTGCTAACTCTAATGTAACAGATAATCAACAAGATTTAATGCAAAGTTCTCATATAACAGAACCATTTTTCTCTAAACATGATTTATTGTGGGAAGACATTTTAAATGGATTAGTTAGAGTAGAGCAGTTTAAATTCACTAATGGTAAAGCGCATAGAGCTAGATACATTCTTTCAGATCAAGAATTAGGGATGTTAGAGATAGAAGAAAATGAATTTATTGATGATGAGTTTAATGTACAGATAGTTAATAATGGTAAAGCACACCAAGATTTACAAATTCTTAAAAGTAGATCTAATGAGATTCTACAGAATGAAAAGAATGGTTTATCTACATTAGTAACACTAATGGGTACAGATAGTGTAGCTGAGTTTAGAGACTATGTATTAAATATAGAGCAAAACATTTCTGATAGAGAAGCTCAACAACAAGCTGGTCAACAAGAACATGAAGCTAAGTTACTTGAGAAGAACCTTGAAGCTAGACAGAATGCACAAGAGCATGAGCTTAATGTAGTAGATAGAAAAGGTGAATGGGATCTTAAAGCTAAAGAGATATCAGCATTCTCTTTCCAAAAGGATCAAGATTCTAATGATAACGGTATACCAGATCAATTAGAAATAGAGAAACTTAAAATGCAAGCAGAGACTAACAAGCAAACAGCTCAGAACACTAGTAAGAAGATAGATGCAGATAACTTCAATAAAGCTGAGGAAAGAAAGTTAAAAGCCGCAGAAATAAAACAAAAAGCAGGAAAAAAATAAAATCAAAATAAATCAAAATAGTTTGGCTATATAATGGTCAAACTATTTAAAAAACGTAAAAAAGAATAAATTATTTAAGTATATTTGTAAAACAATAAAACAATGGAATTAAACAACGAAGAAAATAAACCTAATTTCCCAACATTTACTCCTTTAGAGGATATAGAAAGAGATCAGGCAGAAGAAGCAGTAACAGAAGAAGAATCAACAGAAGAGTCTGAAGAAGAAACAGAAGAAGAAGAAACTTCAAATAAAGAAAGTAAAGATACTAAAGAAGATAAGCCTACTTATTCTGCTTTAGATCTAGAGACAACAGAGGAGTCAGCAGAAGAAGAGTTTGAGATTAGTTCAGATGACGCTATAGATAACTTTAACAAAGCAGTAGCAATGGGTATATTTGAAGTACCTGATGAAGATGGTTTTGAATATGATGGTTCAGAAGAAGCTACAGAGAAAGTACATGCTTACACTTTAAAGAAGTGGGAAGAGAAAGGTAAAGCTCAGTTATTTGAAAAGATATCTGATCCTTACTTACAAGAGTTAGTAAACTACGGAATGGATGCAGGATCATTTGCAGACTTAGAAGGATTTGGTAAGACATTAAAGGAACATCAAGATGTTAATAGTATAGACTTAACAGATACAGAACAAGCTAAAGATCTAGTAAAAAAGCACTTATCTAGTTTAGGTAACTCTAGTAAAATAATTAACAGAGTTATTGATGATGCAATTGAAAATGATGAATTAGAAGAATTTGGTATGGATGCTAAAAACTATTTTTCTCAAAAAGCGGAAGTAAAGATAGCAGAATCAAAACAAAATGATGCGCAAGCAGCTAAAGAACACAAAGTAGCTCAACAACAATATGAGCAAGACTTTATGAATACATTGAAAAGTAAACAATTAAAAGCTTCAGATAGAAGCAGTATAATGGGTGCTTTTGGTAATGTTGAATTAAACAATGGAAATACAATACCTGAATATCAATATAAATTAGAACAAATTAAACAAAATCCTAGCGATTTTATCGAACTTCTTCAAATACTAGGAAAATATGAATCTGGACAAGGTTTTAAATTAGGCAACTCTAAAAAAGAAAAGACTGCTAAAATTAAATCTATCTATGAGACATTAAACGGTAAAGGGTCAACTATAGTTAAATCAAGCGGAAGCACAGGTGGAACTAAAAGAACACAATTTACTCCTAAATTTGAAGATACAATTAAAAGTATTTAAAAAATAAAAAATAATATAACAATATGAATTTTACAATGGCAGGCTTAAAGCCTACACAAGTAACAGAAGGATTAGGCGGCAATAGCTTTAACTCAACTCACTTGATAAACACTTACGGTTTAGACAAACCTCACAATTTATCAGCTGACGCTAAAAACATTGCAACTCTTTTTTCTGCTACAGACAGATACCAAGACAAGCCTATTATAGGAATGACTGAAGCTAAAGGTAAGAAAACTTACTTAACTAGCTCACACTTCACATGGAAGTTAAGAGGTTACAGAAAACAAAAACTACGTATTAAAGAAGTAATTGAAACTTCTCTAAGACCAGGTGAGAACATGCAAACTTTTGAAGTTGTATTGGACAGACCTTGGTTTAAGTACCCAGATGTACTTATTGGAGAAAACAGCGAATACCCAGTTGAAGTTATCAGCATGAGACCAAGAGGTTTAAACTTTGCTTATACTTTAAAATTACAAACTGATGATGCTGCTAGATTTTTCCCAAGAGAATTATTAGAGATCGGAAGAGAATTCATGAAAGTGAGTACTTCTGTAGCTGATGAAATGAATCAAGATTACGGTACTATGCAGTTTAACTCTGTATTTGAATTAAGATCTATTACAGGTAATGTAGCAGAAAAAGTTCAGTTTACTGATAAAGCACTTAGAGTTGATAAAAATTCTGGTGAGTCTAAAGAAACTTTATCTCAATGGAGAGTTCCTTTCTTAGATAACAAAAACAAAACTTACTATAACTTTATGCCTATGGCTGAAGCTGAAGTATGGAACAACGTTTATGAAGATGTTGAATGGGCTTTAAATTACTCTAGAAAATCTTTTGGAAAATCTCCACAAGGATATGTTACTAAAACTATTCCAGGTTTAAGACAACAAATAGAGTTTGGTCACAATATGACTCATAATGGTAACTTAACTTTATCTAGATTAGATGAGTGGATTTCTGCTATCTATAGAGGAAGAAAAGACGCTACTGCAGCTGCAAGAAAACTAGTTCTTATGACTGGTGAAATGGGTGCATTAATGTTTGATCAAATGGTAGCATCTGATGCAAGTTCATTCTTGACAGTAGATAACTACTTTATTTCAGGTAAAGATCCAAGACACTTGTCTTTTGGAGCACAGTTCACACACTACAGAGGTAAAAACGGATTAGACATTACAGTAATGTTGAACCCTCACTATGATAACCCTGATTATTGCCCACAAACTCACCCATTATTCCCAGATACAACAATTGATTCTTGGAGAATGGATATTTTAGACTTCGGTTCTACAGCAGAACAAGGTTCAGTAGGAACTATGTCTAACAATATTGAAATGGTTTGTGAGAAGCATGCAGATGTTTATTACAGTTCTACAGGTAAATGGGATCCTAAATCAGGAATGCCTATTACAAGTGGAGCAGAAGGTCTAGGCGGTGGCGTAGGTGGTTACTCAATGCAAGTTGAAAAATCATTTGGTTTACTTATTAGAGATATCTCTAGATTAGGTTCTATCCAATATAAGATAGATGCTTAATTAATAGCATATAAATTAGTACTGAGCGGTGTCAACTACTGCTCAGTATTTTTAACAACGAAAGAATAAAAAAGAAAATAGAATGAAAATATTAATAGAATCAAATCCTAATCAGAAGACTCTGTTAGGTTATAAGAGAATAGTAGAAAAAGGATTAAACGGAGAGAGAGATACAGAAGTAGACGAAACTACATTGACTAGAGCACCAGGAACTAAATTTACATTTATGGTAGCTCCATCAAGAAAGTTAGGTGGATACTTAAATACTGGCTTACTTTTTGAAGTAGAAAACCCTTACAAAGAACTAACTCACTATAAAACAGAAGAATGGAAAACTATTCTTCTTGGTACTGAATCAATAACAAAACAAACAGAATTAGAATATAAGCATGGTAGAAAACCAGGTTTCTATACTAATGAAATAAGTTTAAATAGTGCAACAGAATCATTTAAAGGAAGAACAAAGGAAATTCCTTACTTCCAATCATCGTTATCAACATTAAGTTTGAATGACGGGGTTACTGTATTAGATACAACAAACCCAAGAGATGAAGTTTTACTATATAACTTAAAAGCAGCAGATGTTGTTGCAAACAGTTTTGCTGAATTATCTTCACATACAAAGTTTTTTATCTCAATTGCAGATGAGAATGCTAAAGCTAAACAATCTAGAAAAAGAAAAGAGAATATAGCTTTAGGAAGATTAGAAGAGTTATTTGAACAAAAAGACGGAACTATCATTAGTTTCTGTAAAATAGTTGGAGGATCTCCAGCAACTAGATTAAACTTAACAGAGGCACAAGCATATAACGAGTTAGATGCATTCATTAAAAAGAATGAGATACAAGCTAATCAATTTAACAATGTCTATAAAGTATATGATAAGGAAGTAATTAAATTTAATACTAAAGTTAAACTTTGGGATTTACTTACTGCTAGAATTATATACAAGAAAGGTAATGAATTTATTTGGGATGCACCAAAAGATGAAGATGGTACTCAAATGGAAAGAGTTTCTTGGGATAGAGAAGCAGATGTTTTAGAATACCTAGAAGATCCTAGATATCAAAAAGAAGGAGAAATTCTAGATAGACAAATTATAGCAAGAACAAGAGCATAAAATAACACAAGATGAACATAGACCAAATGCATTATAATTTCAAGTTAGAGAAAAATAAGGTCGACTCTCTAGCTAATATGGATTTTATACCTGTAGAAATTGATGCTTATATCAATAAAAGCATTTGGTTCTTTTTAAAAAGCAGGTACCGAATAAATAAAGGTAATAAGGGTTTTGAAACAAATCAAGATAGAATAACTAAATTATCAAATCTTCATATCAAATCTCCAGAATTACAAATAGGCCTAGTCCCAACGCAAGTAACTGCAGACGGGATTTACAAAATAGAATTAAAAGATCTAGCGTATGAATATCTTTTTCTAACTAAAGCGGTTGTGCATACCCAAAAGGGGACTTGCATAAACAAAAAAGTTAGAGTTAAGTTACATCAGACAGATGATCTTGATACTCTATATTCTTCTCCCAGTTTTAAATGGAATATAGTCAATGCACAATTTGGTAAAGCAGAATCAGGAACTGCTACTAATACTGAAAAGAGTGCATTATACTTATATACAGAAGAAAACAGTACAATACCATTAATTTATATAGATTACATTAAATACCCAAACAGAGTTTTCTTTGGCGGGTATAACCATATAGATGGTCACTCTACTTCTACAGATCCCAAAATTAATTGCGACATAGATGCAGCCTTTCATGATGAAATTGTGAGACAGGCTGTTTTATTTGTAACAGAAGATTTAGGAGATGCACAAGTAGTACAGATTAAAAATAAACAAATAATTTTAGACAATTAAAAAATAATAAAAAATGATAAATAAAACAGATAAGGTAAGAGTTGAGCAAATCTTTGTTGTAAAACAAGGATTAACTGCAACTGCGCCTTTAAATCCAAAAGGAACAAAACTTTCTAATGGGACTGCTGCTGCAATAACTGTGAATGGTAATACATTCCAAGCAGGAGAAGTTATGTTAGAAACTGGTCAATTAGGTATTTATGGAGCTAGCTCTATGGCTGCAATTGACGCTACTTCAACAGTAGCAACTGATTCTTCAATTGTGATAGCGGTAAAAAGAGATGAGTCTGCTGATTCAGCTTCTTTACCTGCTAAACCTTTTGAAATTTCTAGCCCTATCTCTGCACAGAATGGTATCGTATTTACAGGAACAGCTTATACTAGTCCTTTAAATAACGTTATTGCTGTAGGAGCTGGAGGTGGAACAGGAGTAATTACAGCTCTTGATAAAACTGTATACAGAATTACTGTAGCTTATAACGGTAGAAGAACTGATATGTTGAATGGTAGAAATACTCCAGCATCTTACATGGAATTCACTACACCTGATTATACTACATTAGCACTTAATGCAGTAAATGCAAGAGATCACTTATTACAAGGAATCGCTTTCAGTGGTTTAGTAGACTCAGTAGCATACAAAGCAACAGGAAATGAAGCAGTACCAATCGCTATTGACACTGCAGGAACTGTAGGAACAGGAGTATTGATTTCTTCTTTAACAGCTGGACAGACTATTACTTTAGGTAAGAACTCTGCAGGTGAATTATTCAACTTGAAATTAAGCGAAAGTGTAGTAGCTTCATTAAAAGCAACACTAGCTTCAGCAACTCCAGCAGGACCAATACCAGCAACAGCTGAAATTATCTTAGTTGATAAGACTTTAATGGGAACAGGAGCTTCTAATGTTGATATGATTTTAATCGTAGCAACTGACCAAGCTAAAGCAGCTTATGATAAGATTACAGAAACTAAAACTAGAATCAAAGTTGGTTTAAGTAAAGGGTTTTTAGGAACAAACTCAAACTTAGAACTAATTAAGCCTTTAGAAGGTGAAGGTTTAGGTAGAAACTGGAGAATATATTACGAATCAACAGCTGGTTTAAGAAGATTTGATTCTTCTGAATTAAGTGGTTTAGACGGTGGATCAATTCACTATGCTACTCCAGTATCAGCTTCTGGTAAGTATTCAGTATACACTATTATGCATGCAGATGTAGCAGCAGCTTCTAACGGAGTAATTGCTGAGTCTCCATTAGTATCTATCTTATTGGTAGAAACTGCGGATACAGCATCTAAAGGTGCTATCCAAGCAGTGTTAAATCCTTATTTTAAAAGTTCGCCTTTTTCGTCTTTTGATGGTGAGACAACAGCAGCAGGAGTAGTAATAGCTTAATATTAATTAAATTAATCAAGAATATAGTAGGCATACGTCTACTATATTCTTTTTTTAAAAAATAAAAATGGTACAAATAAAATCTAATGTAACTAAACCTGATTGTAAATCTTTTGATTACAATCAAACTACAGGTGTTTATTCTGCAGAGAATATTACAGGTTGGGGAGCTCCCAATGCTGAATTATCTGATGTAGCAAGTTCAATTTTAGTAATTAAAAATAACAAGACAAGTGTAACTTATGATGATATCGCAGTAGTTTCTGCTGGTACTTCTACAAATAACTATTTGTTTTCTAATTTATTTCTGAATTCAACTCCTACTGGAATAGAGAACATACAAGATGGTATTTACTCTTTTACACACACAGTAACATTAAACGATTTATCTACATTTTCAACTACCGCATATATAGTATCTTTATGTGATTTGAATTGTAGTATACAAACGTTTGTTGACACAGTGTTAGGGACTACAGATGATTGCTGTACTGAAAATAAAAAAGAACTTTTAACTAATTTCAGAGAAATGATGACACTCTATGATATATTACTTAAATCTTTTAGGTGTAACAACTTTAAAGCATTTAATAGCATATACTCAAGTATTGAAT
>TARA_R110000764_G_scaffold168173_1_pt1 | contig 13234 bp, 14 predicted proteins | sample TARA_R110000764 | Tara Oceans TARA_R110000764 (sample SAMEA4398111) | marine metagenome | biome: Polar Biome; feature: [SRF] surface water layer (ENVO:00010504); material: water (ENVO:00002006), including particulate matter (ENVO:01000060) such as... | depth 5 m | reverse complement strand
TAATCGTTAGGTCCCCAGTTCGAGTCTGGGAGGGGCCACCACTTTTAAAAGCTTCCCAAGTAAATACCTACTAACAGAAATTACCCTGTGCTACCTCTGTGCTACTTTTTATTCTAGCATTTGAATAGTTTACCTTGAATATAAAGTTTTATTTTATGCTGATAACTCTAATATCAGCTGTGTTGCAAGTTGTATTTAGCTATACTGATTTCCTCTAACTAGAAAAATAAGTCATGGAGGACTGATGAAAACTTTTGAAATTGATCAAATAGTTAAGCCTGATATGTCTGATTACTTGATACATATGACAAGTGAAAAAAGCTTTAATAGCATTTTAAATTCAGGGAGGCATGCATCAGAAGGCCTCATAAATGCTTTAGTGCCTCAGGGAGCTAAAAAGTCTAGTTTCAATCATAAGATTGCCTGTTTCACTGAAACACCTGTTCACGCAATCGGTGCATTTATTGAGATTTCTAAAAGAAGAAGCTCTGAGAACATGGTTTATGGCATTGGGTTCAAAAAGGCATTTATGGTAGAAGAAGGAGTAAGGCCAACTGCCTATTTAGATAATACGACCTTAGGCAAGCTGCTTCAGATTAAAAGTTCAGAGAACCTTTCCGTTAGCTCTAGGGAGTTTATTGATTTACTTGCTCCTTTGGTTCATCCCTTAGGGGAAAAGTCACAAAGGCAAGGCTTTTCTTGGGAAAGAGAGTGGCGATATGTCGATGACATTGGCTTTCGATTTAATTACGATGATATCGAAGTTATATGCTGTCCAAGTGAATTTAACAGTATGATTAAAATGAAGTTAGGGGAGTATTCAAGTAAGGTTAAATTCTTTGATACTTCCCTACAGTATCAAGAATTGACCGACTTTCTCTCATTTTCAAAAGAGAGAGATTCTATAGAGGCAGGGATATTCGATTCAGATGATAGGGACTTGATTGATGAATTTCTAAGTGGTTTCGATTTATATGTAGAGCGGCTTACCCAGCATAAAGAATTTTTACTTCAATTAACTGCTCAAGTTAATGCTGTTGAGAGTGAATTAACGAAATTAAGAGAGTGGCAGGAAGAGTTAAAAGCTCATACAGCTGAATACTGTGGTCATTACTCTAAATATTTAATAAATAATAAACTCTTTGGAACAATTTGTCCTGATTGCAATGACCACCTTAAACATGTTTGGGACAATCAATATAAAGATGCATAAGAGAAATTTTTCTAAATAAGTTCTTGGGAGAGAAGGTTGGCAGAAAGTAAAACTCTTATAGTAACAAGTAGCTATGATAAAACATGTAATTACCTTGTAGATAAATATAGAAATTTTAAATATTTTCGTCTTGATGTAGATCGATTTTCTGAGTATCAGATTATATTTACTCAGCAAGGATTTGAGATTAGGAATTCGACAGAAAATATAACTAGTTCATCCTGTCATTCTATATATTTTAGAAAACCATCAATGGAAAATTTGCATGGTATTTTTGAAAATAAATACCATGGTTACATGCATAAGGAAACTTACAGTTTCATTGAAGGAATAGCTGAGAGCTTTAGTGGACTTGTTCTTTCAAAACCATCAATTATGCGTAAGGCTAATAATAAGGTATACCAAGCATCATTGATCAGTAAAGTAGGCTTTGTTACTCCCACGCTTTCAATCACTAATTCAAGTACAGCTCTAGATCAATTTACAAGCCGAAAAGGTGTTATAAAACCTATAGCTGTAGGTGAAGTCAGCTCTGGATCAGTCAAAGAGTATGTACAAACAAATATGATTGACCCATCTATAAAGACAGATTTATTTCATTATTCACCGGTATACCTGCAAGATTACATCGATAAAGACTTTGAGGTGAGGGTTACTGTAGTTAATGAATTAGTTTTTTCTGTAAAAATAAACTCTGTGAATAACGTTGATTGGCGCAAGCCAAATAATAAAGTTAAATATTCTATTTATCAAATCCCAGATCAGATTAAGAAGCAGTGTTTTGAGTTTATGAGGCTTTGCGGTATGAAGTTTGGTTGTTTTGATTTTATTATCAAAGATGATCTTTGGTTTTTTTTGGAAATGAATGCCAATGGACAGTGGGCATGGTTAGAGTTTGAAACAGGTTTAAATATTTCAGGTGCTATTATTGATTTTCTCACAGGGAATTCAGGAGATTTGAGTGGAGACTAGTAAGAGAACGATATGGCAAAAGTTAGGCTTATTTATTTGTAATATTCTAAATTTTTTGCCCGTACTTCATCTATCAAGAGATGAAGATTTTGATTCAATTAGTCAAATTAATGATTTAAGGTTTTCACTTATCTCTATACCATTGGGTGATACATACTGGTATTTCCTTACCTGTAGTCCCAAAACAAAATTTAGATTATTTAAATCGCTACAAATTCATGAAATTCAGCCAAGAAAAACAGAATCTGAGTTGAGCAAACTCGTCAATTCCTTAGATGAACTGCCTGAGAAGAATGGATATAATGAGCTCAGATTGGAGTTTTTAAAACACAAGCATGATCAGTGTCAGGCCAGTATCAATATCTTAAATAATAAAGTAAATAACTACATAGCAATAGCACTTGTTTATACTGGTTTCATAGCTTTTTTGTTTCAATCATGTTTGAAGTTTTCAGCACATCCACTAAATTGGTTGTTGTGGTCACTGTTGTTTCTTTCATCTTTATCTTTATCCAGTCTATTAATTTTATTACGTAAGTATCTTAAAGTAAAAAGTGCTCATAAGAGTAAGTTTAGTGGGTTTAAAACTACACCGAACTGGCTTTTATTTGTAAAGGGAATTTATCTTGATTGGCAGAGTGCTCAAGATGAGCAGTTAGCTTCTGCCACACTAGTTAAAAATATTGAAAAGCAATTTTTTAGAAGTATTTCTGTCAGCTTTTTACTGCTCTTATTTGTAACATATTTACCATTTAGTACAGACTTTGATTTAGTACAAAATGATGAAAAAGAAAACTTAAATGAATTCACAATTTTTGATAAGCAGGGTAAGTTTTCAGCTTTAGAGCTATTACATTTGTCTAAAAAAATTAATTCAAATAGTGATGTTTTATTCATTCTTTCAAATTCAAACCAAGCTGGAAAGAACTCAATAAAGTTCATTATTAAAGCATTAGAGTTATCTAATAGGTACTCAGTAGTTGAAGTAAATAATGATTTGTTTGACAAAAATATATTACTAGCAAAAATTAAGGAAAATGATGAAACCATACATCATGAACTACAGTGAAGAGCTTAGCTTAATTACTAAATCAAAGCTTAAAGATGATGGCTCAACAGTATTAACATTTACAGTTGAAAATCAAGATCAAGATGAACTTCATTTAGATTGGACTTTACAAACAAATACTACAGAACCAACTGACAATGATTCTATCTTCCTCATTGATGAAACTACTATTACAAAAACGTTAGAGCCATCAGACAGGGACGAACTTTACTTAGATTCAACACTCCAGACTAGGGTTATTGAACCATCTGATCAAGATGAGATTTATCTTAATGATAATTTAGAGTCTAAGCATTAATACTGAGAAATCCCTATTAATTAACAAATATAGACTCCATAACCTAAGTATTATGTTAGATGTGAATGCATTGGCTTTCATGAAATGTTTATATAACTAAAACAAAGTAGAGCACTAATTTTTAATATTTTACTTTTAATTTAGTGCCTCTTTATTTCTTAGATATCCAAAGCCTTTCCAATAGAAAATTAACTGATATTAAAAGCAGCACACCAATTCTTAAGAAAAACAGCCCAATATAATGGGCTGCGCGTGTAGGAACTACACGACTATCCTCGAAGGCTACAGACGATAAACCCTAACGTCTGATGGATTACACGCCTCCAGGGTCGTACCCTGATGCACCATAGCCCTGTCTCATGCACCCAGGTGTGGGCCGTTACTATCGATAACGAATCGCGGTGTGCGCTGCCAATTACAAAGATAAACCACTTTCAAAAATAATGTCTGGAAAAACCCTGGTAAGATTGCCGGGGTTTTATTTTAAAGCAGATTGGCGACGAGTCGTACCTACTCGAAGAGGTAGGGACGACTCACTGAGTCGCCTATCTCAAGGCCTTTGCTCATGATGCCTTGAGACCTATTATCCAACAGCAAAATCGAAAGGCCAGAAGAGGGAAGGGCATCCACTTGAAGAAATAGCTACTTGCAATCTAAGATCAATATGCTAGTTTAAATATGAAATAGCTCAATTTGAGCAAACAAGAAAACGGGCGTTTTCCAACTGCCCTCGACACGTCAAGAGGAGCTACAACCGTAGCTGTCAGGCTCAACAGAGCCAGATTAATAATCACCAAAACCACTATAGTCTGCGCCTTGAATCAACAGACTCAGCGCCGCTTTGCTTGTTTGCTTTTGATCAGCCAGCCCATGTGTCTTATGACAACTTTTTTAGTTATGCACTAACTAAGTGGCTTTAAAACTTACCTTTATTGGCTTACGCCCCCTGATCTTCGGTTTTGGTTTTCTATCTTCCACTTACATTTTGAGGAGTTGATATGAGCCAGTTGGGATATTCACTAAATCAGTTAAACATTAATAACAAAGAGCGGAGTCATGCTACTCGCCAAAATAGAAAGAGCATTTTTAATCTTGTTGCTAAACAGCTTCATGGCTTTGGCTTTAAGTTAAAAGATGCAAAAGGATTAAAACCCAAACACGTAAATGCTTTAGTAAAGCATTGGCAAGATCAAAAGCTTGCAAACAAGACTATCAAAAATCGAATGTCGGCCATTAGATGGTGGGCAGACAAAGTCGGTAAACGTAATGTAGTCGGTCGTACTAATGATGAATACGGTATTGATAAGGTACGCAATAGTCCTTTGGGTAAATCCAAGGAGCTAGATATGCAGAAGCATGCCCAGATTAATTGCCCTTATGTAAGGTTTTCACTGCGCTTACAACAAGAGTTTGGACTACGCCGAGAGGAGGCAATAAAGTTCAATGTCAGCTATGCAGATCAAAGTAATTATATCCGCTTAAAAGGCTCATGGACTAAAGGTGGTAAACCCCGCACCTTACCTATTCTAAAAGAGTCACAGCGCTCTCTGCTTGATGAAATTCGGTCTTTTACACGCTCATCATTAATTCGCGCGACAGACCGCTACGTAGATCAAATGCGCCGCTATGAGCGCGAAACAAATAAGGTAGGCCTTAGCAAAAATCATGGCTTACGCCATCACTATGCCCGTCAACGTTATCTAGAACTAACTGGCTGGCAATGCCCCGCTAATGGTGGGCCACGACGTATGCATTTAATAGGCAAAGAGCGAGATCTAGATTACAAGGTACGAATGATAATTAGCCGTGAGCTTGGACATGAGCGGTTTAGTATCACGTATACATATCTGGGTAGCTGATCGTTAAATGTGTGAAGTATCACTGCACATGATTTTTGAGGCTATAAAATTAGGCATGCCTAATTATATTTTAATAATTAAGCTTAAGGATGCTGCAATTGCTAGACGTAATCGTAAGCATCTCTGAAATCTATATAAGCTAACAAAATTTTTAAGGCAGTTTATCGAGTTTACATAGGTAAGCTCGATTCTATATTTTAGGCTTGGGAAAACTAATTGCTTCTAAATTTATAGGGCTAGGTAAGGAGAACTCATCGGTTGCAAAACTTAGAAAAGGGCTGTTTCTAAAAATACTCCTGAGATATCTTTATGATAAAGCTGCTAATTATTATGGTAGGCAACTTTTTTTAACTTAATGTTTACTTTTATAGCAAAGTGCTGCTATTTTAATTATGAAATTATTATTTTTACTTGTACAAAATTAAGCTTGTACTAATACGGATATTGATTAAAATACGCTTCAATTTTTTACTTAGTGGAGAGGGTAATGTTAACTTTAGTCGCTGAAAATAAGAGAAAGACCACCAAAGGCAATTCTTCTGATATATCAACTCGTAAGATCCGAGATGAAAATGTATTGGCTTTCGCAAAACAAGTTAATAAAGGTAATAAAGCTCGACAGCAAGCTATTGAAGCCGTAAAAAAAAGAGCTGAACTTCTACACTGGTAAAACAATCAATAAAGTTATACAGTTTCTTAACAAACATAAGGAACTGTATATATGCCGAAAGCCTCAGCCCAAAAAAAAATTTCATTAGTTGATAACTTAAATAATCACTCCCCTTCAAAGAATTCAATCCAAACAATATCAGGCAGACAATCTAAAGAGTTAGTGATCGCATTTTGTGGCGCAATAGGCGCAGGGATTAAAGCTGCCAAAAAAGCTTCGGAAACCGAATTAGAAGAACTTGGATATAGAGTAATAGATTTAAGACTTAGCAGCTTAATGGAGCAATTTATAGCGGAAGATCCGTCATTAGTTGATAACAATGAACTGCTTAGTGAAGATCAAGCTTACAACCGCTATGTAAAATATCAGAATTTAGGTGATACGCTAAGAGAGAGTTTTACTGGTCAAATAATGGCTGAAGCAGCTATTAATGAAATAGCTTTGAATAGAGAAGAAGAGCTACAAAAGCTAATTACTGATGGAAAGACACGGGACGAGGCTACAAAACAGATTGAGTCTATAAAAACTGCGTACTTAATTGATCAGCTCAAACATCCAGCAGAAGTTGAGCTATTTAGACTTATATATCAGAATAACTTTTATTTGATAGGAGTTATCCGTTCAGAGGAAGAAAGGAAAAGAAACTTAAGGGATGAAGGGATAAATAAAGAAAATATCGACAGCTTGATTCATCGTGATAGAAAAGCTGAAGAAAAGCATGGCCAACAGACCGAGAAAACAATTTTAGATTCTGACATTTTTATTCGGAACTGCCAAAGTCATGTTGCTATGCTCAAAAGCTCAATAAAACGGTTTTTAAACTTAATTCATGGTGTTAATGGTATAACACCAACAGTTCATGAAAAGGGAATGTTTACAGCATTTTCAGCATCATTACAATCAGCTTGCTTATCAAGACAAGTCGGCGCAGCAATTATGGACAATGAAGGGAATATCATTTCGACAGGGAGAAATGATGTCCCTAAGCCTTTTGGAGGTCTTTATAATACTGAAGATGAGAAAAAAGACTATAGGTGCTTCCATAAAGGGGGGAAATGTTACAATGATTATCACAAAAGAAAAATCAAAGATAAGATAGAAAGCCTACTTGTTAGTGAAAATGTGCCTAACCCAGAAAGAGTGGCCGAAACATTATATAAGAAAGCAGGTATTTCTTCATTGTTGGAGTTTTCAAGATCTATACATGCAGAGATGGATGCTATTACTTCTATTGCTAGAAAGGGAAATAGGGAAACGCAGGGAACTACACTTTATACAACTACATACCCTTGCCATAATTGTGCTAGACATATAGTTGCTGCAGGTATTAGAAAGGCTGTTTATATAGAGCCTTATGAAAAGAGCTTAGCGTTAGACTTACATGATGATGCCATCACGGATCAATCTGATTCTAAGAAAGTTCGGTTTGTACCTTTTGAAGGCGTTTCTCCCAGGCGCTACCCAAAATTTTTCTTCTCAATGGCTGACCGAAAATCATCTCATGGTGATGCTGTTAAGTTGACAAGCAAATATAATCATCATGTTGATATTCAATTTTTAGATAGTTACTCAACATTTGAAAGTAAAATATTGGATGACTTTCAAAGTAAATTAAATTCATTAAAAACAGATAAGGTTGAGTAACTAGATATTTGTTAAATAAAGGTATTGTTTTTTACTTTTAAAATAAGCTGGGCTAGTTCATCCTCCACACAATATAAATAAGCAGTGGGCACTTCTAAAATATCAGCAAGTGCTTTCACTGTCTTAAAGTCTGGAGAATGTACACCTTTTTCGTATTGGTTCATTCTTGCTGATGCTGCAAACTCATCCATTCCAGCTAAAATCCCCAGCTGTTTTTGCGATAAGCCTTTGGCTTTTCTTGCCTCTTTTACGCGTTTTGGAAACGGTGATTCGTCATTAGTTTTCATTATTTATTGTTCTTAGCTTGAAAACTAAGAGTTTCTTAGCTTTAATTGAATTTGGATACTAAGGAATCCTTAGTTTTTGCTTTCGTGGGTAATTTGAATTTGGAGGAATGAATATGCTTGAAACATTTGTGTGTGTATCAGTCGGGACTATCTACTTGTTGGTAAGTATATTTACAAGTGATGAGCAGTCGTCGAAAGAAAACGAGCAACTAGATAAATTGAATGATGGTATGGGCAATATTATCGCTGATGGTGAATTTATGTCGCGTGAAGAAGCAGAAGATGCACAATCACGTGGTGAACTTTACGACACCTATTACTAATCACTTAAAGAATAGGGTCGTGTTCAAAATTAGGCATGCCTAATTTTAAGGAGCAATGTAATGCTACTTTTAGATCTATATAAAAAAGTTGAGCTAAGGCCATTTATACCTGTAGTAGCTGAGTTTCAAAACCGCTTAGCTGGTATCGAAGCTGAATGTGAACCATTAGGGCTATCATTTGAGAAAGAAGTGCAGACAGAGCAGGAAATCTTTTTTGCTTTGATTTCTCAAAAAGCGTTGGCTTTCGATGTAACAAACGAAATGGGTGAGGTTTGGGATATTAGATTAGAGCCTTTCAGTCATTTCAAATCTCGAAGCAAAAAAATCACCTTCCCGTTCATGGGCACTAATGAGCAGAAACAACAAAATATTAGTGAGTGGATTATTGCTTTATGTAATTGGGAAGGATCTTTTCTATACTCAAGTGCAAAGCATTAGCAGAGATTGCAGTTATGACAATATACGAATGGTTTCAAATGTGGATTTTAATGGTGTTAGCGATTCGCGCTATTCGACGTTACGACAAGCTGAAAAATGATCTTTTTGCAGCAATAAAAGAAGGCAGAATTTAAACATGGCTCCTGTACTCGCTGGTTGCGCTTTGATTCTAAGTCTTGTGCTCTTCTTTGCTGTTTTGTTTTACCTTAAATGTAAGTGATATTGCGTAGACCTCTCCAAAAGCCTACTTAAAAAGCTTATTATGAAAATTTTTTTGTAGGTATTTACACTAGCCTATTCCCACTTTAAAAAATAATACACATAAAAATCATGCGGTTATTTTTTCGGTTGCTAAGTTATGTTGTTTTGTCCCTAAAACATCAAAAACCCCCCGAAAGTTCACCTAGCTTTTCAAGGACAAGCTTCTTAACACTTAATTATCATTGTCGCTCAACTAATTAATAATGTGTTGAGCTAATAATTGAGCTCAACGCTTACGCTTTGAGGTCAATAATAATGGAAAAGGTATTTTATCGTTCAGAAGAAGTAGCCGACTTACTTTTTATCAGCAAACAAGCTCTTTTTAATCAAATCTCTAAGAACAAACAAGGCTGTGGAAATTACCCATTACCACCGCATATTAAAATTGGCGCTCGATTACTTTTCCCTGTTGAAGACTTTCACAACTGGTTAGCTTCTCAACCAAGAAACAAGTAACGCTAGCTATGGCGCATTTCGAATGCAAAATGAAGTATATGACTTTAAGGTCAGATATTTTCTCTATGTTTTGGCCTGTATACGCTTTAGATGGAAAGTCAAAAGGTTATGTTGACTTCGAGTATAGAGGTGTTTCTTTAACTATAACCTCGAGTGAATTTGGGCGGGCAACAGTCAAAGATAAAGAGGTGATCATCTACTGCTTAAGCCATTTAATGGCCGCGCAAAATATGAAAATTGAGATTAATCGAAAGGTATTGTTTTGTCGCTATGACTTTTTAAAAGCAACAAATAGAGGTACTTCGGGGAAAGACTATAAAATCCTTGATAACGCTTTGAAACGTTTGAAGAGTACAAGGTTTACTACTGATGTCACTATATCTGATATTAAGATTCCTGAAGATACATCCATGATTGAGGAATTTAGAAAAGTCCAAATAAACGAAAGTATCTATTGGGAGGTAACTTTACCAGAGTGGTTGTTTTCAATGGTAGAGGATACAAAAGTGCTCAAACTAGATGATGGCTACTTTAACCTGAAACCGTTTGAACGTAGACTTTATGAGGTATGCAAAAAATGCTGTGGACGAAAGCCAAGTTATGCATTTCCCATAGATAATATGAAAAAAAGAATTGGGGTTAAGCTCACAAAGTCTCAATTTAAAAGGCGCTTAACACATTGCAGAGAGTTGTTAGGGCTAAGAATTTTATTCGATGATAAAGATGTTTTAATTTTTAATTTAACCGCCGGAGGTATTACTTTATTTGAGGCAAAGGCTAACGAGCTAGGAATAGAACTAAATGAAGATGAAGTGGAGATATAACTGTAACAGCAAATTTGAGCTATTAGAAACTTACGATACCCCTGCTATGGCGGATCTAAAGCTTAGTTATAAACATGGAAGTCAGATAGCTTTTGAATAATTGGACTTCTTATATTTTTGATAGGCCATAGAAAATAAAACTATTTAAAATGATTGTAATGGAAACATCTCGGATAAGGAGCGATAAAAATTGTAATAGAGCGTGCTTATGTGTAACTTATTAATAATTAAATTATTCTTAGCTGTAGTTAGAGAATTTCCATATTTCAGTATTAATGTTGAATCGGAGTTCAATTGCAATACTAATAACCGAAAATGAAGTAGTGATGAGCCAGTCCGAAAAAATTTATAGTGCGAAAGCTTCCCTTGTAATACATATCTTAACGTTAATAGTCATTCCTATTATTTGGTGGAACTTCTTCGATTTTACGTTTCCTGAAATAACTCAAGTTGAAGCTAGGAAACTTAGTCAAATTGGCGCATTTATTAATCTATTAGCTGCAATGTTTTTAGCTATACGCTTTTTATGGAAAGGTCGTTATAGTCGAAGAAAATTACAGATAGAAAAACTCGATGCAGAATTACAAAAACATTTTGAATTACTTAAATACCAGACATTTACAGAAGAACAAGAAGTTCAATATGAGAGAAGCAAATCTATAACTCAAGAAGAGCATGTTTTAGAAATGAAAAAAATATTTGAGTTAGATAAAGTTGAGCATAATCACATGTATTTGGGACTTGCTTGCCTCTTTATAGGTACATTTATGCAAATTCTTGGTACAGGTTATATTGCACCATAATAGAGGTGAAGTTGTTATAGCTAAAGACTTGCTCTATTCCTATCTGCTAGACATACCTTCAAACTATCTGATATTAGCCAAGAATATGGGTGACATAAACTAAAGGAGCCAATTTTAAATGGATGAATTACTAGAATTAATAATCACACCGGTTGCGTTAATTGCAGTATTTACTTATTTGGGACAAAAATTTATTGAGCATAATTTCAAGTCTCGTGAGAAAGAATATGAGTTAACTTTAAAGAATCAATTTGATAAAGAAGTTATTAAATTTAAGTCTGATGTAGAAAAAGCTTCTTTGAGATTTAATACCAAAGTGACAGGTGTGTTTGAAAGGCAAGCAAGTGCAATTTCGGAGATATATTCTCAACTGTATGATCTCGAATATTCTATGGGTATAGCCATTAATCAGGGTATGCCTTTGGACGAAAAATATGAAAAGTTTAAGGCTTGTTATTTTTCTTTTAGAGAGTATTGGGGGAGAAATAGAATCTTAATTCCAAAAGATGTAGACAAGGCAATTGAGCAGTTGCTTAAGGACGCTTTTTGGAGTGTAGAGAATTATGGCGCTGGTGAACGTCAGTTTTTGGCTCGTAACTTCGAAGCTGGTTCCAAGCAAAAAGCACAAGCTTTGGAGCTTCAAAAATCAATACCAATAATTATGGATAATTTACGCAATTCATTTAGAAATACAATTGGAGTTACGGACTAATAATTTATAGCAAGACTATAAACGAGGGCATAAAGCTTTTGGTTTGTGCTTAATTAACTCTTTAGCGCCCTTGCTTCCTATACGGCTGAGCTGTTACTTCTACTTCATTCTAAAAAAGCTTGGTCAACATCTAAGTTTAATCTAATAAATCACTCATTAGCTTCGTTAGATAAACTTATACTGATAAGTGGCAAAGTATCGTACTTTTGATTATGGATAGACACGTACTTTTGGTATGGGGTATCGTACTTTTAATCCTTAAACTATCGTACCTTTGATCATTTACTATCGTACTTTTAATACTATTTTATCGTACCTTTGGTTACCAAAATTGGTTCTAAGTTTTTGGTCTAAAATGATTTTTATGCACTAATCTTTAAACGTAATTAAATAAATAAAAGAAACCGATTTTTCACATTCTTTTAGCGAGTTTTAGCCAGTGGGCAATTAGCTGTAATTAAATAGTCTTCACTAAATGCCCTCAGTGAATGTGCTGTAATTAACTTAATAAAGTACTCATCAGCTCAACTTTTTGTTCCTTAGTTAAGCTTGCTAACAGACTCTTCATTTCACTCATTTTATTTTCTGGCTCTTGTTCAATCAAACCGGCATATTTGGCAATTGTTTCGGTTACCTTTTCTGCTGGCTCTTTAAGCTCCTCAGCGGTTAAAATTAAATAGCCAGCAGTTACGTCACTTTTATCTGTAATATGGTTTAGAAGGCGTTTCAAGAGGTATCCTGATACTCCGCTACTCTCAGCCATTGATGTAAATGTGCGGCGCAAATCATGCGAAGTAATTTTTACTCCTGCAATTTGGCATACATGTTTCAACGTTTTTTTAGGATCAGTGAGGTAGCCCTTTTTACTGTTTGTCCCAAACACATAATCAGATACTTTGTATTCTTTTCGTCGATTAAATATCTCAGCTAATCGATCTGTAATAGGAAACTCGACGTCCAAGCCATTTTTTGTATCTTCTAAAATGAATATCCTATCTTCAAGATGTACTTGTGACCATGGAAGTTGCAGTAGCTCAGACCTTCTCAGGCCTGAAAAGGTTAAAAATTCTAGGTAATCACAAAAACCAACGCGAGTATTTTGACGATATTTAGCAGCTTCATTTCTAACTTCATATAATGCATCTACAAAAGGTTTTAGCTGTGAACGGCGCAGCCGTCTTGTTTTACGTTTTATATTATTCCAACTACGTTTTTCAGAAAGTGCATCTACAGGGTTTTCTGGAAATAAAGAGCGACCTTCAGAAGATTTGTATTCAGCTTTAGCAAAGTTAAATAAAGCATGCATTAGGCGCATGGTATAATTTGCCTGAGCAGGGCTTCTTGAGGTTATTTCTCGTTGGCGCTTTAAAATCATTGTTTGATTAATATCGGCTAAGCGCTTGTT
>TARA_R110000764_G_scaffold8776_3_pt1 | contig 13251 bp, 9 predicted proteins | sample TARA_R110000764 | Tara Oceans TARA_R110000764 (sample SAMEA4398111) | marine metagenome | biome: Polar Biome; feature: [SRF] surface water layer (ENVO:00010504); material: water (ENVO:00002006), including particulate matter (ENVO:01000060) such as... | depth 5 m | reverse complement strand
TGGAACGGGGATTTATGGCGAGCCACCGCGTGATTTTTGAGTTTGATATTCTGGCCTGATCTCTTACACAAAAGGCCTGTGATCGCACGGACCATCCAGTCCCATCTGAGCGGGCGAGCAACGCAGCGAACCCGCAGGGCCGCGCAGCTGGGTGCCCTGGGGGGGATTGTTAAGGGGGCATGGGCAAACATGCCCCCTTGACTCGCCTAGAGGCGAAAACGGTAATGAGCTGATCTGCTAACTAAAATACAACGCTTGGCTGATTCTTACGGTGCGATGTTGCCTTACGCCGAACTAGCAGGGCAGTGTAGCCAGCAAAAGCGCTCGATAAACGCGCTCACGAACACCGCCAGCTTCGGCCAAACCCATTCGGTGCAACGCAGCGCGCTGGCGCCCGCTGGCGCTAACCCTCACACCCAGCCAAAACAACGAAAATAGCGCCCGCTTGCTACCTATCTGAACTTTCAGCACGCTCAATGCTTGTGCTAAATCTTCTTCCTCGGCACTCATGCCACTGCCCAGTGGAAACGCGGGTAGCTCGCCCTGTTGTTGCACGGCTGCCAGACTGGACTCCAGCTGCTCGGGCGTATTACGGCTGTACTCGACCGGCAGTTGATAGTCCGCTGGTAGCTTGCCGGCCTTCTTTGCCTGCGCCATCAGCTCCTGCTGAAAATGCGCATCGCTGACCGATAACATGGCATCGATCACCTCGGCATCACTCTTGTCGCGCAAGTCAGCCACGCCGTACTCGGTCACCACCATATCGCGCAGATGGCGCGGAATAGTGGTGTGCGGATACTGCCAGCAGATGTTGGACGAGATTTTGCCCTTGTGGATGCGGGTCGCGGGCAGGGTGATAATGGCGCGAGCGTCCGGTAGCGCGAAGGCCTGGGCGACAAAATTGTACTGGCCGCCCACGCCGCTGATCACCTGTGCATCGGCCAAGCCGTCGGAGACCACGGAGCCGGTCAGGGTCACCATAACGGCGCTGTTGATAAAACGGGCCTTGGGGCGAGCGGCACGTTTGGCTTGCTCATCACCGTACAGGCTGTTGGTGTAAGAGACCGGCATCATGGCGATCTTGTTGCGGGTACTCTCGGGCAGGCGCTCAAGAATCTCGTACAGTACTGGGCTACCAATGAAGAAGCCGGCGTGAATCAGCTTACCGTCAACTTCGCGTTTGATCACCCCCGCCTCGATCAAGGCTAAAAAGCCCTCGACCAGCATCTCGGTAACGCCGTACAAACCTTGTTCGAATGGCTCGCAATGACGCGAAGGCAGGGTATCGGGAGTTTCCAGCGTGCGTAGCAGGGCGTGAAAGCGCTGTGGCTGCTGCTGGCGCAAACGCAGGGCATGGGCGATGGCGTCGCCAATCGAGCCGATGCCTATCTGCAGTGTGCCGCCATCCGCAATCAGGCTGGCGACGCGCAGGCCAATGGCGTGATGCTTGGTGGCGGCCGGACTGTGCGGCGGCGTAAATAGCGGAAACTCGTATTGTTCGCTCTGCAGGATGCAGTCGAAGTCGCTGGCGGGACGATCCGCTGCGCCGCCCATAAAGGGCAGGGCATGGTTAACCTGCCCGACGCTTAGCAGCGGCAGTTCACCCAGCCGACGGCGTTCCAGCAAATCGGCACTGATGTCCGGATTACAGCTCAAACTGTAGCGCGTAGGCTGGCCGTCCGCTGACTGCTCGCCCGGCGCGACCAATTGCAGAACCAGGTTTACCTTCCAGCGCAGCAGCGTATCCAGTGCATGGGTGTAGTTGAGGCTGGTGTACTCCTGTTGCGCCAATGGCACGCCAAGCCAACCGCCGGGCTGCATGAAGAACTCACGCACGGTAATGTTGCTGGGCAGCGCGCCGCTGCGCATGGCTTTTGCATACTCGAGCACAGGATAATCATCAAACAGCCGCGCCGACAAAGGGCCGATAAAGCGCTGCTCTAGGTCGCTCTTGGCGCTGGGTTTCTCCAGCGTTAGCGCGGTGCAGATGGTCAGGGAGATTTTCGGGTTCGCCTGGGCCCTCTGAAACAACGCATTGATCAGGTGATTGGCCTTGCCTAGCCCCAGGGGCAGGCCGACCACCAGGCTGTTGCCAAGCCGCTGCAGTATTTCATCGACCAGGGCTTCGGCATCGTCAAAGCGGCGCGGCAGCTCACTCATCTGGCACAGCCGTCCAGCCGGGGTCCGGGGTGAAGCGGGGTCCATGTTTTTCGCTTAAGTGCTGCAGCTGCTGCTCAATGGTGTCGAAGCCAAGTTGTTCTGCATAGTGCATGGGGCCGCCACGGAACGGCGGAAAGCCAGTAGCAAAGATCATGGCGCCATCGAGCTGATCAGCATCGTCGATTACCTGTTCACGCAGACAGGCCATGCACGCATTCAGCATAGGCAACAGCAACCTTTCCTGAGTGCCGCGGGGGGCTTGTTTGCGGCGGTATTTTTTCTGTACCTTGCCATCCTTCCAGCGGTAGATACCTTTGCCAGTTTTGCGGCCAAGGTCGCCATTTTCCACTTTCTTTCGCAACCATTCGGGCGCTTCGGGTAGATTGCTGTCGAGTTGCTCGCGCAACATGTCGGCAACTCCCAGGCAGATATCCAGCCCCACCTGGTCGGCTAGCTCGAGTGGCCCCATCGGCATACCAAAATCAATGGCAACCTGATCGATTGCCTCGGCGCTCAGTCCTTCATCCAACAGGCAGATGGCTTCGATCAAATAGGGTGTAAGGGCACGATTGACCAGGAATCCGGGGGCGCTGCTGACCGGTGCCGGCAAGCGGTTGATCTGACCCACAAAAGTGTTAGCTCGCTCCAGCGCGCTACTGCGCGCGGTAGAGTGGGCCACCACCTCGACCAGTTGCATCTGCGCCACCGGGTTAAAAAAGTGAATGCCGACCAGCCGGCCTGCATCGGCCAGCCCGCTGCGGAGTTTGTCCAGTGGGATGCTCGAGGTATTGGTGGCCAAGATCGCGTCCGGCTTCATGCGCGGCTCCACCCCGGCGTATACCTTCAGTTTGATGTCGAGATCTTCCGGCACCGCTTCGAGCACCAGGTCAGCCACAGCTACGCCGCTGTTATCCGGGTCAGGAATCAGGCGGTCGAGAATGTCGCGGGTTTGCGCGGGGCTGCGGTGCTTTTTGCGGCACAGTTTGGCGAGGTTATGCACCGCCTTGCCGATGCTCTTGGGCTCGGTATCAAACAGGCTAACGCGCAGCCCTTGCAGTGCGCACCAACCGGCAATATCGCCGCCCATGGCACCTGCGCCAATCACATGTATGTGGCGAATGGGCGCGGGTTTGTGGCGGCCTTTGCCCGGATCACCCAGCGCCTTGAGCTGCTCACGCAGGAAAAATACACGCACTAGATTGCGCGAGCTGGGCGTGTTCAGCAGGTGGGCAAAAGAATAGATTTCGCGATGCAGTACCTGGTCCGGGCTGTTGCCGTGCCGTTCCCACAGTTTGATCAGTGCGTGTGGCGCAGGATAATGCTGCGGCGACACCTTGGCGTCGGCCTGTTTACGCATACGCCAGGCCGCCAAGCGCCTTACCCAATCGAGGCGGAAAGGGCGCGCGCGCAGGTTGCGTCGGTCCACTTTGACCTGCCCATCCAATACCGCACTGACCGCTGGGCCAAGATGGCGCTCTTCGAGTAACTGGTCGATTAAACCCAGCTTGCTGGCCTGCGCGTCGTGAACAGTGCGGCCGGTGAGCATCATGTCCATTGCCACTAGAGGGTCAATCAGGTCGGGCAGCCGTGCGGTGCCACCGAGGCCCGGATGCAGACCTAACAATACTTCAGGCACGCCAAAGGTTGCGCCCTTGACCGCCAGGCGATAGTCGCAACACAGCGCGAGTTCAAGCCCGCCACCCAGTGCTGCGCCGTGGACAATGGCAATGGTTGGACAGCTGAGGTCAACCAGATGCTGGGCCAGCAGGTGCGCATCAACCAGCTTGCTAATGACATCGGGCTCGGTGTGCAGTTGGCGGAACTCGCTGATATCCGCGCCCACGCAGAAGCTGCCAGCTTTGGCTGAGCGGATAACCAGCGCGCTCGGCATATCGCTCTTGAGTGCGGCGATGATTTCGCTGAGTTCCAGTAGTACGGCTTCGGAGAGGACGTTGGCGCTGCTGTCGGCTTTGTCCATCAGCAGCCAGGCAATGTTTTGCTCATCCCGCTTGAGGTGCCAGTGCTGCCAGGCGCGCGGGCTGGATTTGAGTTCGGCCAGACTGAACGGGCCGATTTCCATCAGCCGGGGCGTCAGGGCGGAAAGAACGGAGGCGGTCATCGGGTCTGTCTCCTTATAGCGTTTCAATCAGCATGGCGCCCGACTGGCCGCCGCCGATGCATTCCGTGGCGATACCGCGGCGCATGCCGTGGCGTTGCAAAGCCTTGACCAAGTGCAGCACGATACGGTTGCCGCTGGTGCCCACCGGGTGACCGAGGCTGATGGCGCCGCCGTCGATATTCAGTCGACCGGGATCTAGCCGGCCCATGGGATGGTCGAGCCCCAGAATGTGTTTACAGAAGCTCGCATCTTGCCAGGCCTCCAAACAGGCCAGAACTTGAGCGGCGAAGGCTTCGTTGATTTCCCATAGATCAATATCGGCCAGCTGATGGCCGTGGCGTTGCAACAGCGCGGTGCTGCTGAGCACGGGGCCCAGCCCCATGATTTCGGGTTCTAGCGCGGCCCAGTGGCTATCAACGATAACTGCCAGTGGCGTCAGGTTGTGTTTTATCAGTGCCTGTTCAGAGGCCAAAATCACCCAGCTGGCGCCATCGGTTATTTGCGAACTATTGCCTGCAGTTACCTGGCCATAGGGTTTTTCAAACACCGGCTTGAGTTGGCCCAGCGCGTCCATCGAATTATTCGGCCGTACACCGTCATCTTGGCTGTATTGCTTGCCCTGCTTATCGAACAGCGGCACAACCTCGTCTTGCAGCCAGCCGGCTTCCTGAGCGGCAGCTAAGCGCTGATGACTCAGCAGCGCGTAGGCATCGGCAGATTCGCGCTGGACTTTGAATAGTTGCGCCACGACTTCGGCCGTTTGTCCCATATTCAAATCCACAATCGGATCGGTTAGGCCGCGTTCCATACCAATAACGGGTTTCATCAGGCTGGGCCGGAAGCGCGCCAACGCTTTCAATTTGGCTGGCAGGCTGCGCGCTTGATTGAGTTCAGCAAACCAATCTACCGCGCTGCGCTTGAACAGCAGCGGCGCGTGGCTAAGGGCCTCGGCACCGCCGGCCAGAATCAGGTCTGCGCCGCCGTCGCGGATATAGCGGTAACCGGTATCGATTGATTGCATGCCAGAGCCGCAATTGATCTGCACGCTGAAAGCCGGCATTTGCGCGCCCATGCCGAGCCGCAGTGCGGCGACGCGGGCGGGGTTCATTTCTTCGGAGATTACATTAACGCAGCCGAGGATGACCTGATCAAAAGCGTCTGGCGCGAGCCCTTGGCGCATCAGTAGCGGACGGCCACACTGCACAGCAAGATCCACCGGAGTGAAGGGGCCGGGCTTGCCGCGCGCCTTGAGAAAGGGCGTACGAGCGCCGTCGACAATATACACAGGTTGATGACTGGGAGCGGTAGAGCGCGGCTGGCTATCCATAAGGAGCCCTTGTCTTGATGATTCTCAGAATAATAACGGCGCGGGCCTGACGGCGGCGCTTCAATCAAGCATAGGACAGAATGCGCGGATTTCAGTTCAGTGTAGAAAGGTTGTTTAACTGATGAGAAAAATCAGGTGTGCGACTTGGCATACCGCCCTGAGACGCGCTGTTGACGCCTCAGGGCGCAGGAGGGATATCAGTCGCGCTCAAGCGCCAGTGCTACGCCTTGACCGCCACCAATACAGAGCGTGGCCAGGCCTTTTTTGGCGTCGCGTTCCAGCATGCTATGCAGCAAGGTCACCAACACACGGCAGCCGGAGGCCCCGATGGGGTGGCCAAGGGCAATGGCGCCGCCGTTGACGTTAACCTTGTCCATATCCCATTTTAGCTCTTTGCTTACCGCCAGAGCTTGCGCGGCAAAGGCTTCGTTGGCCTCGATCAGGTCGAGATCACTAATCTGCCAGTTGGCCTTGGCCAAGCAGCGTTGCGTGGCCGAAACAGGGGCGATACCCATGATTGCAGGATCAACACCCGCATTGGCGTAAGCCGCTATTTTGGCCAGCACCGGCAAACCGAGTGCCTTGGCTTTCGCTGCGCTCATCATGAGTACGGCAGCGGCTCCGTCGTTTAGGCTGGAGGCGTTACCGGCAGTGACCGAACCGTCCTTTTTGAACGCGGGTTTCAAACGGCCTAGGCTGTCCGCGCTAATACCGTCGCGCGGTTGCTCATCCTGCGTAACGATCACCGGGTCGCCTTTGCGCTGCACAATGCTGACGGGGGTAATCTCCCGATCAAAGCGGCCTGCTTTTTGCGCAGCGACGGCTTTCTGTTGCGAGGCAGCTGCAAAAGCATCCTGCTCTTCACGGCTGATGCTGTACTTGTCGACCAGGTTTTCCGCCGTGATGCCCATGTGGTAATTGTTGAAAGCATCCCACAAACCATCATGAATCATGCTGTCGATCATCTGGCCATGCCCCATGCGCAGACCGGTACGCGAGGTTGGGATCAAGTGCGGCGCCAAGCTCATAGATTCCTGGCCACCAGCAATCATCACTTCGGCATCACCACAGCGAATTGCCTGGGCAGCCAAGTGCAGGGCCTTGAGGCCGGAGCCACAGACTTTGTTTAGCGTCATTGCGGGGACAGAATGAGGGAGGCCGCCATGGATCGCTGCTTGACGTGCGGGATTCTGGCCGCAACCGGCAGTGAGCACGTGGCCGAGGATGACTTCATCAACAATGGCAGGATCGATTTTAGTTTGATCCAGTAAAGCGCGGATAACAGTCGCACCCAATTCGTGGGCGGGAACATGGGCGAACTGACCCCCAAAGCTGCCGATGGCAGTACGGGTGGCGGCAACAATCACGACCTCTTGCATGAACGGACTCCTCTATGCGGCACTTTTTTCGAGTGCACAAGCATAGAGGCGCCCTGTGTTCAGAACAAGTTGTCTCAGGCTTGATTCAATCTGTTTGCGATCAAATCCTCGACCACTGAAGGATCAGCCAGTGTTGAGGTGTCGCCCAAAGTATCCAGTTCGTCGCAAGCAATCTTGCGCAGGATGCGGCGCATAATTTTGCCCGACCGAGTCTTGGGTAGACCCGGTGCCCACTGGATGTAATCAGGGCGAGCAAAGGCGCCAACCTGATCGGCGACAAAAGCCTTGAGCTCTTTGACCAGCTCATCCGAGGGCGTGATGCCGTTCATGGGTGAGACGTAAACGTAGAGACACTGCCCCTTGATGTCGTGCGGGCAGCCGACCACGGCGGCCTCGGCGACGGAGTCGTGCAATACCAGTGCGCTCTCTACCTCGGCAGTGCCGATGCGGTGGCCAGACACGTTGAGGACGTCGTCTACGCGGCCGGTGATCCAGTAATAACCATCTTCGTCGCGGCGTGCGCCATCGCCGGTGAAGTAGACATTTTTATAGGTGCTGAAGTAGGTGTCGATCAAACGCTGATGATCGCCGTAGACCGTACGAATCTGGCTCGGCCAGGAGCGCTTGATCACCAGGTTGCCGCTCGCTGCGCCTTCCAGCTCATTGCCTTCCGGATCATACAGCGCTGGTTCCACTCCAAAGAAGGGGCGGGTAGCTGAGCCCGGTTTGAGATCGGTACAGCCAGGCAACGGAGTAATCATCGCGGCGCCGGTTTCTGTCTGCCACCAGGTATCGACGATAGGGCAGCGGCTTTCGCCGACGATGTCGAAATACCATTCCCAGGCTTCAGGGTTGATCGGTTCTCCGACCGTGCCGAGTAAGCGCAAGCTGGCGCGCGAACTGCTCTTGACTGGTTCGTTACCTTTGGCCATGAGCGCGCGTAGGGCGGTGGGTGCGGTGTAGAAAATGTTGACCTTGTGCTTGTCAATCACCTGCCAGCAGCGCGAGGCATCCGGGTAGGTGGGTACGCCTTCGAACAGCAGTGTGGTGGCGCCGTTACACAGTGGGCCGTAAACAATGTAGGAGTGGCCGGTAATCCAGCCCACATCTGCTGTGCACCAATAGACTTCACCGGGGTGATAGTCGAACACATAGTGGTGAGTCATGGAGGCCATCAGCAGGTAACCGCCGGTGGTGTGCAATACGCCCTTGGGCTTACCGGTGGAGCCAGAGGTGTACAGAATGAATAACGGATCTTCGCTGTCCATCGGCTCGGCTGGGCAATCGGCGCTAACGGCTTCGATGGCTTCGTGGTACCAGATGTCGCGATTTTCAGTCCAGGGAATATCCGCGCCGGTGCGGCGCACTGTCACTACCGTATGCACGTTGGGGCAGTCTTTCAGTGCTTTTTCCACGCTGGTTTTCAGGGCTACTGCTTTGCCGCCGCGTACGCCTTCATCGGCGGTAATCACGGTCTGGCAATCGGAATCGAGAATGCGATCACGTACGGCATCCGGGGAGAAGCCACCAAAGACCACCGAGTGCACCGCGCCGATGCGTGCGCAGGCCAGCATGGCGTACGCCGCCTCCGGAATCATCGGCATGTACAGGCACACACGGTCACCTTTCTTCACGCCGCGGGCCTTGAGAACATTGGCCAGGCGGCAGACTTTTTCATGTAGCTGGCGGTAGCTGATATGCGCGTCGTCTGCGGGATCATCGCCTTCCCAGATGATGGCGGTGGCATCGCCGCGCTCGGCCAGGTGGCGGTCGATACAGTTGACGCTCACGTTTAGCTTGCCGTCGATAAACCAGGCCGCCTCACTCTTGCTCAGATCGCTTTGATGAACCTTGTTCCAGGGCTTGTCCCAGGTCAGAAAGCGTTCCGCCTGTTCGGCCCAGAATTGGTCAGGTTCCTCTAGCGACTGGCGGTACATACGCTCGTAACCGGCTTCATCGAGATGGCTTACCGCCCGTGCGGCTGCTGAGACCTTGTGGTTTTCGATCTTGTACATGGGTGGTTCCCTGTTGTTATTGAAATCAGGCAGTCGCGGCGTCACCCGGAGTAGGCACGGTGCAACCGAAACCTGAACGCGGGCCTAAAGTATAGGCAGGCGTTCATTTCATGCCATACAGCGTCGGATATCCACGCGGCCAATTCAACCCTTCTTTGGTATGAGATGAGGGGCTAGCGTAGGAGCTGGGTAACAGGGAAGGAAGTAGACAATAGCGCGGCGGTGAGGGTTTCACCGCCGCGTGCGAAGCGTCAGCTTAGGCTGAATTGCAGGTTGTCGATCAGCCGGGTCTTGCCGAGGTACGCTGCCGCTAAAGCGACTACTTCTTCGCTGTGATGGTTTACGGGCTGCAAGCTGTGAGCATCGCGCAGATCAAGATAGTCAGGCTGCAGACCGGCGGCGGCCAGCTGCATACGAGCGTCTTCGATGACTGAGGCAAAATCCCTGCGACCGGACTGCAGTGCGGCGGCAATCTGTTGCAAGGTTTTATACAACTGAGGCGCACTAGCAAGCTGCTCCTCACTGAGATAACCATTGCGTGAAGATAGCGCTAAACCGTTTGCAGCGCGCACCGTTGGTTCGCCCATTATCTGTACGGGCATGCAAAGCTCGTGGGCCATCTTGCGGATAACCGCAAGCTGCTGAAAGTCCTTCTGGCCGAAGATCGCCAAGTCTGGCTGCACTATGTTCAACAACTTGCTGACCACAGTAGCAACACCCTCAAAGTGCCCGGGACGGCTGGAACCACAGAGGCCTTCGGAGACAACAGGCACGGCAACGCGGGTGTGGTCTTCCATGCCATCGGGGTACATCTCGCTGACGTTGGGCGCGAAAATCATGTGCGTGCCGATCTCGTGCAGCTTGCTCTGATCTTCCGGTAGGGTACGTGGGTAGCTGTCGAGATCCTCGCCAGCGCCGAACTGCATCGGGTTGACGAAGATGCTGACCACCACATAGTCAGTGCGCTGCAGCGCCTTCTCTACCAATGCAATGTGACCGGCGTGCAGGTTGCCCATGGTGGGAACCAGACCTATGCGCTTGCCTTCCTGGCGGGCACGACTAACCGCAGCACGCAGCTGCGCAATGGTGTGCAGGGTGTTCATCTATTCAGAACTCGTGTTCAGCTGCTGGGAATTCAACCTGTTTGACGGCTTTGACATAGGCGCTAATCGCGCTCGCTATATCTGCCTGGCCGATCATGAAGTTTTTCACGAAACGTGGCAAGCGTCCGCTGATGGATAATCCGAGGAGATCATGCATCACCAGTACCTGGCCGTCTGTGCCACTACCGGCGCCGATACCGATCACCGGAATATTCACCGCAGCGGTTATTTGATTGGCCAAAGCAGAGGGCACGCATTCGAGCAGCAGCATGCTGGCGCCGGCAGCTTCCAATGCCACGGCGTCGTCCAGCAGTGCCTTGGCTTGGGCCTCTTCACGGCCCTGTACCTTATAACCGCCAAGGATGTTGACGGTTTGCGGCGTCAGCCCCAAATGCGCACAGACCGGTATTCCATTGCGGCTCAGCATGCTGACGTTCTCCGCAAGCCAGCCGGCACCTTCCAACTTAACCATGTGGGCACCGGCTTGCATCAGCTGAGCGCTGTTACGCAAAGCGTCGTGCAGGGTGGCGTAGGCCATGAAGGGGAGGTCAGCCATGATCAGTGCGCCACGATTGCCGCGCTTTACCGCTTTAGTGTGATAAGCCATATCCGCGACGCTGACCGGCAGGGTGCTGTCGTGGCCTTGTAAGACCATGCCCAGCGAGTCGCCAACCAGAATCACTTCGACACCGGCAACGCTTTCTACATGGGCAAAGGTCGCATCATAGGCAGTAAGGCAGACGATCTTCTCGCCGTTCTGCTTGAGCTTGTTCAGCGTGGTCAGGTTTACGTCAGGCATAGCAGTTTCCAGTATTCGGCCTCACAGAGGCGCCGGTTCAGTGGGCGATGCGGCTTTTATTGCACGCACGGCATCGCTCTGGATACTCAGGATTATGTGAACCTAATGAGTATAGTCTTGGTGCCGCAAAAAACCGGTCGAACCACCTGCGGTGCAGCATAGAGCAATGGGCTCGACAGAGAACGGCATCCTACGTGTCAGCCGTTGGGTGTCAAGCCTGTTTGTGCATCAGGCTGTTGTATAAAAATCGGCAATGTTTCTAGATCACCGCGCGGGCAGTCATTCAGCAGTTTTCGCAGGGGTGTGCCGTCGGGCATTTGCAGCTCAGGTTGCAGTTCTGCGAGGGGGTAGAGCACAAAAGCGCGAGCATGCATGTGGTAGTGAGGGACCTGCAGTCGCGCGGTACTGATTAGTTCTTCACCAAACAGCAGGATATCCAAGTCCAATGTGCGTGGGCCCCAGCGCTCAGCCTTACGCACGCGGCCTTGCTGCTGTTCTATCTGTTGCAGACTATCCAGCAATTGTTCGGCACCGAGCTCGGTGTTCAGGGCGACTACCGCGTTGATGTAGGCAGGTTGATCCTGTGGCCCCATAGGTCCGCTGCGATAGAGTGATGAACATGCAGCTAAGTGAGTAAGAGGTATGCGATTGAGCGCGGCGCAGGCAGCATTAATCTGCGCCTGCGGGTCAGCCTGATTGCTGCCCAAGCCTATGTAACAGCGGGTCATCAGCTATCCGACGAAGCATTGTTGCGAGGCTTGCGGCGTGAACGCGAGCGTGACTTTTTTGGGCCGCTTTTGTCGCCACCAAGATCGCGAATCATGCTGCGGCGATGGTCTGGGTTGGCATCCTGATAGCGCGTCCACCAATCGCCAAGGCCATCGGTTTGCTCACCGGCGCTTTCGCGCAACAGTAAGAAGTCGTAGGCAGCGCGGAAGCGCGGATGTTCGAGCATTTGATCAGCACGCCGACCGCTGCGGCGTTCAAGGCGCGGCTGTAAATCCCAAATCTCGCGCATGGGAATACTGAAACGCTTGGGTATCGCTGTGTGCCGACACTGCTCGGAAAGCAGCTCTTGTGCGGCCTGCTGATGCGCCGGAATGCTTGGAATACCTTGCGCTTCAAGATCCAGCACGCGCTGTGGTAGCGCTGGCCAGAGTAATGCGGCGAACAGGAAAGCTGGGGTCACCGGCTTACCCTGAGCAATGCGCTCGTCAGTATTGGCCAAGGCTTGGCGTACCAGAGTCAGGGTGTAGTCTGGACGATCAATAATCGCCTCGTCGGTATCCGGAAACAGCGGCGCGAAGAGATCATATTGGTACAGCAGATCAAAGGTATTTTGCCCTTGCCCACTCATTAACAACTTAAGCACTTCGTCGAATAAGCGCGCGGCAGGAATGTCGTGCAACAGGGGCGCCAGGGATTCGATCGGGGCGGCGGTGTGCGGTTCTATCTCGAAGCCCAGTTTGCCGGCAAAGCGGATCGCACGGAGCATGCGTACAGGGTCTTCCTGGTAGCGCTGCTCAGGCTGGCCGATCAGGCGTATTTGCTGGTTACGGATGTCGTGTACGCCGTTGGCGAAATCATGGATTTGGCCGCTGGTGACATCGTAATAAAGCGCATTGATAGTGAAGTCGCGACGTTGTGCATCTTGTTCAAAGGTGCCGTAAACGTTGTCACGCAGCAGTCTGCCAGATTCACTTTGCCGCGATTGCTCTGCGTTGGCTTCTTCTTCGTGATTAGCACGGAAGGTAGCCACCTCAATGATTTCTCTGCCGAAATGCACGTGCGCAAGCTTGAAGCGACGGCCGATCAGTCGCGAGTTGCGGAAGGTGGCGCGTACCTGCTCGGGTGTGGCGCTAGTGGCGATGTCAAAATCTTTGGGCTCGATATTTAACAGTAGATCACGCACGCAGCCACCAACGGCAAAGGCTTGATAGCCTGCCTGTTGCAGACGCTCCACCACGGTGACTGCATGCCGGCTCAGGCGCTCGCGACGCAAGCTGTGCTGGCTAGCAGGGATGACAGTCGGGGTGGTTCGCTTGCGCTGTGGCAAGCCGAACGGGGAGGGTATTTTCTGCAACAGCTTCCGAATCATAAAGGTTGGTTTTCCAACAGTCCGTCAATGCCCCGCTACCGTAATGTTGTCGGCAGAGGACAGTAAAATGAATGTATGAGGGTCAGCCCTTTGCTAGGGAACAGCCGTGTGGCGGCGTTCGGACATTCGCTGAATTGACTCAATAGACGAGCATTCTAGCCTGAAATGGCTTGAAAGGTAAGGAACAATAGGATATGGAACTAGGATGTGCAGCTGGAGGGTAGTTCGAGAGTAATGCGGGAGATAAAGCT
>TARA_R110000764_G_scaffold1305_7_pt1 | contig 13286 bp, 13 predicted proteins | sample TARA_R110000764 | Tara Oceans TARA_R110000764 (sample SAMEA4398111) | marine metagenome | biome: Polar Biome; feature: [SRF] surface water layer (ENVO:00010504); material: water (ENVO:00002006), including particulate matter (ENVO:01000060) such as... | depth 5 m | reverse complement strand
CCTAACCTCATCGCTTATGATATCGCTGGCGTTCAGCCAATGACTGGTCCAACAGGACTTATCTTCGCAATGAAATCTAAGTACGCAACACAATCAGGAACAGAAGCATTCTTTAATGAAGCTGATACTGATTTCTCAGGTGCTGGTACTCATCAAGCAGATCCAACTGGTTTATCCGGCGTTGTTGATGCTGATACAGATGGATCTATTGCAGATACAGCTGATACAGTTTCTACATTCGGTGGTGGTATTGCTACTTCAGCTGCAGAGAGACTTGGCGTTGGAGCATCTGGCGACGGATCTTTCGGCGAAATGGCTTTCACAATTGAAAAAGCTACAGTAACTGCTAAATCAAGAGCTTTAAAAGCTGAATACACAATGGAACTTGCTCAAGATCTTAAAGCAATCCACGGTTTGGATGCAGAAGGCGAACTAGCTAATATCTTATCAGCTGAAATCCTAGCGGAAATCAACAGAGAAGTTGTTAGATCAGTTCTAAAAACTGCTAAAATCGGTGCTTTACAATCTTCAACTGCAGTATCTGGAGTATTTGATGTCAACACTGACTCAGATGGCAGATGGATGGTTGAGAGATTCAAAGGTCTTATCATGCAACTAGAAAGAGAAGCTAACGTTATTGCTAAAGAAACAAGAAGAGGCAAAGGTAACTTTGTTCTATGTTCTTCAGACGTAGCATCAGCTTTAGCAGCTGCTGGACTTTTAGACTACACTCCTGCTTTAAGTGCAAACTTAAACGTTGACGATACTGGTAATACATTTGCTGGTGTTTTAAATGGCAGAATGAAGGTCTTTATTGATCCATACGCAACTGTTGATTTTGCTTGTGTAGGTTACAGAGGTCAAAACCCATATGACGCAGGACTATTCTATTGTCCATACGTTCCTTTAACTATGGTTAAAGCAGTTGGGGAAAATGACTTCCAGCCAAGAATGGGATTCAAAACAAGGTACGGCATGATTGCTAATCCTTTTGTAGCTATTGATGGAACTATCGGAGCCGATAGAACTAACCAATACTTCAGAATCTTCAGAATCGACGACATCATGGTGTAAACCTGATTTAGTTAATTCTATTTTCTTTAAAGGGGCTCTTCGGAGTCCCTTTTTTTGTGCGTATAAATATATCTACGAATAATAAAAATAGGATAATAATATGAATTTTAAAACAGCAATGAAAACAGTTTTATGGGATAAGAAATTTGACTTTAAAACTAGAGCAAGTAGAAGCGAATACTGGTGGTTTACAGCCGGAAGTGGGCTTATAGGTTTTGTAGTAGGAATACTAGATATAGCAATTATGGGTATAGACAATCCATTTGTATTTGGCCCTGTATCAACACCCGTTTTTGCGCTAATAATAATACAAACTATAGCAGTAACATCTAGACGGTTACAAGATAGAGGTAGAAGCGGTTGGAATCAGCTTTGGTCATTAACAATCGTAGGTATAATACCACTTATGTATTGGGTATTAATGCCAGCTAAAAATAAAAAGAACAAATGGGGAGTTAACCCTAAAATTAAAGAACTTAAATACGAGCAAAGCAATTTACCTATCTAAGCTTTAAAGGCATATAAATAATAGTATGGCATTAACAACGAATAAGAACTTTCTTAGCCCAGTAGGATTTGGGTTTAAAATCGATACTACCGAATTTCCCAATTTGGAATACTTCTGTACAGCAATTAATTTACCTGGTATATCTACTGGAGATACTCCATTACCATACAGAGGTGCTAATATTGCAATGACTGGAGATCGTATGAGCTTCGAGGATCTTTCCATTAGGTTTAATATAACAGAAGATATGGATAACTATATCGAGACTTTTAATTGGATGCATAACTTGATCCAAAAGAAAGATGCTGATAAAAACTATAAGAACGATGCTACGTTGTTAATCTATAGCTCACATAATAACATCAACAAAGAAATTAAGTTTTTTGATATCTTTCCAGTTCAATTAAGCTCAGTAGAGTTTAATGCCCAGGGTACAGAGATAGAATACCTACAAGCAGACTTAGTTCTCAAATATACATCATTTGAATTTAAATAAAGGTTTACTTTTCTAGTAAACTGTGATATAATAGGCATTATGAATAACCTTGAATCAATATTAGAGATGTGGAAAAAAGACAGTGAAATCGATGAGATGAATCTGGACGAATCTTCTAGATCTACAGCAAAACTACATTCCAAATACTTAGAACTATATACTATTAATAGACTTAAATCCAAGAAATTAGATCTGGATTTAAAAGTTATATTAAGAGATAAGTTCATGCACTATAATGGTAAACTAGCACAAGAGGACTTAGATCGTCTTGGATGGGATTACGACCCACTAAACGGATTAACAGTACTTAAGTCTGATATGGATAAGTATTACGATGCTGATCCTGTTATACAAGCACACCAGCAAAAACAAATCTACACTGAAGAAATGGTATTAGCATTAAAAGAAATACTAGATACTATTAAGTGGAGACATCAAACAATTAAAAATATGATCGAGTGGAGAAAATTCACTAGTGGAATATAGAATACACCAAGAAAAATTTAAAAACATGGATCGTTTTTACGATGTAGTTCGTATCGCCATGAATAAGTTAGGTCATACCGAATCAAATACTAAGGGAGATATTAACTTCTATAATCATTTAGAAAATAATAACAAGTTTAGTAATGATGTTATTATATTAAAACCTACCGCACCCACTTCAAAACATTTTACCTTAGACCGAATGGGATATGCTAATACATCAGAATTAGCCTATAAAGAACCAAAGGTAAATGATGATATAGAGCAAATGGATTGGCAAGGTATTATAGATCTTAGAAATACCAAGCCGAATAAATGGGATGATTCTATTTTACTTAAATGGCGACCAGCTAAAAAGATTAAACAACATATCCTTATTATTGGCCAGCAGCCCCACGACGAAACAGTAAATGGATTTGGATTTGGTGATCATTGGAAAAAACTTACCATGATCGTGGATTATTTATTTAATGAACCTATTATTGTTAAACTACATCCAGCTATGAAAATACGCGGTAAAGTAAAAGATCAAATAGATAGATGGATTCAAAGAGGAATAGATGTACGAATTGGGTATAATAGCATTCATGACTTTTTACCTTATACTACTTGTGCTATTGTAGATAATAGTACAGCAGGAATAGAATGCTTAATGCACGAAGTTCCAGTTATATCATACGGTTGGCCAGAATATCATTGGGCAACTAAAAAATTACAAACATTACCCCAATTAGATATGCTAATACACAACCCAGAAGAATGGAACAAACCTGTATACGCAAGACAGTTTATTGAATGGTACATAAACCATTACCTTTGTACTGATATAAATAATACCATGAGAAGATTAAAAGAGCTTTTATAATGGACCAGATTAAAATTACAAAGAAGAATGAAACCTTCTTATTCGTAGAAACAGACCCAAGCGTAGAAATGGAATTATCAGAACATTTTTGTTTCTTTGTACCTGGATATAAGTTTATGCCAGCATATCGTAATAAATTCTGGGATGGAAAAATACGCCTATTTGATACACGTAAAAAAACATTATACGTTGGTTTATATAAGTACCTAAAAGAGTTTGCTGTACAGCGCGGATACGAAGTCCTAACAGATGATTCTAGCCAGTATGGCAGTGTAATACCAGAAAAACTACCATTGCATTTTGGTCGTGCACCAGTATTAACTGCTAATCAAATACCTATTGAGCCAAGAGATTACCAATTTAAAGCATTAGAACATGCGCTTAAGAACGAAAGAAGCTTATTGTTATCTCCTACTGCATCTGGTAAATCTCTTATAATATACCTTGCGGCCAGATGGTACATTGAACAAGATCCTAGTATGAAAATATTAATTATTGTTCCTACTATATCTTTGGTTGAACAAATGTATTCTGACTTTGATGATTACAGTTCTACCGATGAATGGTTTAACACAGATGAATATGCTATGAAGATCCACGGTGGTACTGTTAAAGGTGAACGTATGGGTAGAATAGTTATATCCACGTGGCAATCAATCTACAAAAGACCTGCTGAATTCTTTCAAGTATTCGGTATGGTTATTGGCGATGAAGCACATCAGTTTAAAGCTAAGTCTATGACTGCTATAATGGAAAAATGTACAGAAGCTAAATATAGAATTGGAACTACAGGTACATTAGATGGAGCACAAACACACCAATTAGTATTAGAAGGATTATTTGGTCCAGTACATAAAGTAACTACTACTAAAGAATTAATGGATACGGATCAGTTAGCCAAATTAGAAATACAAATGCTTCTGTTAAAGTATAAAGAAGAACATTGTAAACAGATATCCAAATTAAAATACCAAGAAGAAATAGATTTCATTGTAAGGTATACACCAAGAAATAACTTTATAGCTAACTTAGCTTTGGACCAAGATGGGAATACATTAGTCCTGTTTAATTACGTCGAAAAGCACGGCAAGCCCTTACATAACATCTTAAAAGATAAAATAAAAGGTGATCGTAAACTGTTCTACGTGAGCGGGGAGACGGACGTGGACACGCGCGAGAACGTGCGAAGCATTACTGAAACCCAGAATAATGCTATTATTGTAGCTTCATTAGGCACCTTTTCTACAGGTATAAATATTAGAAACCTACATAACATTATCTTTGCTTCACCTAGTAAATCACAAATTAGAGTATTACAAAGTATTGGTAGAGGTTTAAGAAAGAGTACTAGAAATACTAAAGTATATGATATTGCAGATGATCTACATTGGAAAACAAATAAAAATTACACCCTTAATCACGCAGCAGAAAGAATTAAAATATATTCAAAAGAAAAGTTTGATTACGAGTTATTTGAGATAAATATATAATATGGAAGATTTAAACATAAGACATTTCAAATTAGTTAATGGTGAGGACATCATAGCTATTGTAAGCTCTAAGAATAAAGATAATTGGTTAGTAGAAAGACCAGTAGTTATTACGAATAACATTGTAGGTGGATATCAATTTAGTCCTTGGTTCCCTTTCTCTAATACTAAAGCTCATAAAATATTAATGGATAAGATTGTTAACTCTACTGGTATTGATCCAGATGTAAAAGAATCTTATCTCAATTTTGTATTAAGTCTTAAAAAGAAACCGACGCCCGGTCTGATCGCTGATAGTGATCTTCTTTTAGAGATGGAACAAGAACTAGATGCATCTATAAATAGATTAGCTGAAGAAGGACTTTTACCTAGTAATAAGAAGAAAGTAATTCATTAGTGTACCTCTTCCCTCGAAGATACTCTATTATTATATCATACTTTTCAAGTTTTGTAAACCTTTATTTCAATTATTTTCAAATTAAATTAAGGGGTTTACTTTTAATGCTAACTATGGTATAATGTACTATATCAATTAAATTATGGAGATATTTTAAAAATGGCTAAAGCCAAAACAGAAAAGAACAAAGCTCATTATATTAATAACAAAGAATTCTCACTCGCAGTAGTAGAATATGTTAAAACAGTAACTGCAGCTAGAGAAAAAGACAAACCAATTCCAGTAGTTACCGATTACATTGCAAGATGTTTTATTAAAATTAGTGAAGGATTATCCCACAGACCAAACTTTGTTAGGTATACCTATAGAGAAGAAATGGTAATGGATGCAGTAGAAAACTGTCTAAGAGCAATTAATAATTATAATATTGATACAGCTACTAGAACAGGTAATCCTAATGCCTTTAGTTACTTTACCCAGATTTGCTTTTATGCCTTTATCCGTAGAATTACTAAGGAAAAGAAACAACAAGAAATTAAGTTTAAGTTTATTGAGAAGATGGGTATTGAAGACTTTATTGAAATGGGAATGGATGGTTCCGTGGCTCAAGAAACACAGAACTACGTGGATACTTTAAGACAAAGAATCGGGGTTATTAGACATAAAGATGAAGCGGTAAAAGAATTTGCTAAGAAGGAAAAGAAAGAAAAGAAATTAGAACTTTTTATGGGATAATATTATGAAGAAAATGACAACCAAACAAAAAACTGCTCACAATAGGGTTACTACAAAAAGACGTAAGACTATTATGAAACGAAGAGAACATGTTTCTATTTTAAAAGCAGCACACAAAAAAGCCAATGAGATTTCTAGACAACTAGAAAAGATTAGGTTTAATCAACATAAAGCCTTTAAGGCACAGCAAGCATGAAGGTAGCGATTTTAAATGACACGCATTGTGGTGTCAGAAATTCAAGTGATATATTTTTAAATTATCAAGGCCAATTTTATAGAGATATCTTTTTTCCGTATTTAGAAGAACATGGTATTAAGAATATACTTCATTTAGGTGATTACTATGAGCATAGAAAGTTTGTTAACTTTAAAGCTTTAAACCAAAACAGAAAAGACTTTTTAGAACCTATGCGTGATGCTGGTATTACTATGGATATTATTCCTGGTAACCACGATGTATATTTTAAGAATACCAATGAGCTATGTTCGCTCAAAGAGCTTCTAGGTTACTTTACATCTAACGTTAACATTATCATGAAGCCAACAGTATTAGATTACGATGGTTTGGGCGTAGCAGTTATCCCGTGGATTAACAATGCTAACTATGAAGAATATACTAAATGGGCTATGAATTGCAAAGCTCCTATCCTTGGTGCTCACTTAGAGTTAAAAGGATTTGAAATGATGGCTGGCATGCCAAATCCACACGGTATGAATGCAGACATATTTGGCAATTATGAAATGGTTCTATCTGGACACTTCCATACCAAATCATCACAGAACAATGTACATTACTTAGGGTCACAATTCGAGATGACTTGGGCAGATGTAGATGATCCAAAATACTTTCACATATTAGATACCGAGACCCGCGAGATCACGCCCGTGCGTAACCCTATTACTATGTTTAAAAAGATTGTATATGATGATAAAAAAACTGATTATAGCGATGTAGATGTTAGCGAATATGAAAAGCATTTCCTAAAGCTAATCGTTCTTAATAAAAATGACCTTTATATGTTTGATAAATATATAGATAAGTTACAAAGCATTGAAACATTTGAGCTAAAGATAGCAGAATCGTTTGAAGAGTATTTGGGAGAAAGCGTCGAAGACGAGAAAATATCCCTCGAAGATACAACACAACTTCTCGATACGTATGTTGATGCAGTAGAAACCGATCTAGATAAAGATCACATTAAGGTTGAGCTAAGAAAGCTTTATACTGAGGCACAGAATCTCGAGATATTATGATACATTTTAAATCCTGCAAGTGGGAGAATTTTCTTTCCACAGGCAATGACCCGATTACGATCTTATTAGACAGATCACCAACAACCCTTATCGTAGGACAAAATGGAGCAGGTAAATCTACTTTACTCGATGCTTTGTCTTTTGTTCTATTTAATAAACCACATAGGGATATAAACAAAAACCAGCTAATTAATTCTATTAATGGAAAGAAAACTCTAGTAGAAGTAGAGTTCGAAGTTGGTTCATCTAATTTTAAAGTTGTAAGAGGTATTAAACCTGCACGCTTTGAAATATGGCAAAATGGCAATATGATTAATCAATCATCCAACGCCAGGGATTATCAAAAGTTCCTAGAACAAAACATATTAAAGCTTAACCACAAATCATTCCACCAGGTGGTTGTATTAGGTTCAAGTTCTTTTATTCCTTTTATGCAATTACCTGCTTGGTCCCGTAGATCTGTTATAGAAGATTTATTAGATATTAATATCTTTTCTAAGATGAATACCTTATTAAAAGAACGTAACTCCAAAATAAAAGACGAGTTAATTGATATTAACCATAGGATAGATTTACTTAAAACAAAGATAACAGGACAAAGTAAGTACATAAAAGATCTGGAATCTTTAAACCAAGACCAAATAGAAAACAAAAAAGATTCTATTCAGATACATGAAAAAGATATTAAAGATACTTTTGAAGAAAGCAAGACTCTAGGATTGAATTTAGAAACATTATTAAAAGAGGAGGATAAACGGTATAGAGTAAGCAATGACCAAATGTCCAACTTAAAGTCTAGAGACCTCCAGCATGCTACAGGAATTAAAGACTTAGTTAAAGAATCTAGGTTCTATGAAACTAATGATCATTGTCCAACTTGCGATCAGGATATTGGATCAGATAAGAAAGAAGAAAAACAGATTATAATAAAAGAAAAAGCATTTGCAATTTCCCAAGATAAAGATATATTAGCTAAGCAGATTGCAGATGCCCAAGCTGAGCTAAAAGATATCCAAAATAAAACAAATCAGCTAAGACAAAAGCAACAAAGAATTAATTCTAATAATGATAAGATTACCTTGCTTCAGAAAGAAATAGATAAGATACAAAAAGAGATCGGACAACTACATAGTGCAACCGGCGATGTATCAAAAGCAAAGAAAGAATTAAATAACAGTAGAAAATCTAAAGAAGATATTACTGAAAAGAAATTAGAGTACGTAGAAGAAAGAACCTATAATGAAGTTATTGGGGAAATGCTTAAAGACACTGGTATTAAAACTAAAGTCATTAAGCAATATCTTCCCGTAATGAATAGGTTAATTAATCAATACTTACAAATCTTAGATTTCTTTGTGGCATTCCATTTAGATGAAAACTTTAATGAAACAATTAGATCTAGACATAGAGATAACTTTAATTATAGTTCGTTCTCTGAAGGCGAGAAACAAAGAATTGATCTAAGTTTGCTTTTTACTTGGAGACAAATTGCTAAGTTAAAGAATAGCGCAGCTACTAATCTATTAGTCTTAGATGAAACTTTTGACAGTTCATTAGACGCAGATGGAGTAGAAAGCTTAACTAAGATTCTTGGTACTTTAGAAGAAGGATCAAATGTGTTTATTATATCCCATAAAGGCGATATATTAGAAAACAAATTTAGATCTAAAATCGAGTTCTTTAAAGAGAAAAACTTCTCGAAAATTAAGTAACTTGAATAGGTTCCTTAGCTCAATTGGATAGAGCAACGGCCTTCTAAGCCGTAGGTTACAGGTTCAAATCCTGTAGGAACTGCCAAGTTACGTCACAGCCACGTCACAAACCCGTAACGAATCGTCACAAATGCAAAATAGTTGTTTACTTTGACCTTGAACTACGGTATAATGGTACCATACAAAATAAAAATAAGGAGTTATTATGTTAAACAGTTCAATTCTACCCAAGCTACTAGCTAAGGAAAATATCACCATCAGGCATGGCAATTACCATACTGCTTGGTTCGATGTTAAGAATAGAGTCTTAGGATTACCTAATTGGAAAGATATGGGTAAAGATGTTTACGATCTATTATGTGGTCACGAAGTTGGTCATGCATTATTTACTCCTGAGTCAGGCTGGCACGATAGCCCAGAAAAATTAAAAGGCGCTCCTAGATCATACCTTAATGTTATAGAAGATGCTAGAATAGAAAGAGACATTAGAAATACATATCCTGGTTTAATAGCAGCAATGCAAAGAGGTTATGTAGAATTACTTAAACAGGGTTTCTTTGGAGAAATAGATGGGATCGATTGGGATCAAACTAAACTAATCGATAAGATTAATCTTAAAACTAAACTAGGTTCTATGATTGATGTTCCATTTAATTCAGAAGAAGAAGTATTTCTTAATAGAGCTTTTGCTAACCAGAACTTCGACGAGGTTGTACAATTGGCAAAAGACATTTTAGTTTATACTAAAGAAAACCAAGAAGAGTTATTACAGCCACAAGAACAACCAGAACTTACAGAAGAAGATTTAGAAAAAATCATAGAAGGATTAGAAGATGAAGGCCCTCAGCAAGGTCACGACGACCAAGAAGAAGAGCAAGGACCAGGTGGATCAGCAAATTCAGATGGCGATTCAGAAGAAGAAGGCGAAGAGAAAGAATCTAAAGCTTCAGAATCTGGCGATGAAGAATCAGATGAAGAAACTTCTTCAAGTACTTTAAGCGAAACTCCACAACATGTAGATGAAGATATTTCAATAACAGACGAATCTTTTAGATCAATGGAAGATACATTAATCGATAAAGGTAACGGCAGAGGATTCATGATTATGAACGAGCTAAGACCTTATCACGTAAAGAATGCTGTTATCGATTATAAACAACTTGCCCAAGAAAGAAAGGCTAGAACATTTTCCCCTAAACCAACAGAATCAGAAAAAGGCGACTTTAAAAAATATATTAAAGATGTTAAAAGATCTGTTAACTTCGCAGTTAAAGAATTCGAGCAAAGAAAAGCTGCTTACAGATATACTAGAGCAACTACTGCTAAAACCGGCAGACTAGACGTTGGCAAGCTTTGGTCTTATAAGACATCAGAAGATATCTTTTCTCAAGTAACCACATTGGCAGATGCTAAAAATCACGGTATGATTATGCTCGTAGATTATTCTGGTTCAATGGCTGGTTCTATGCCTTACGTAATGGATCAACTTTTACATATGGTTCATTTCTGTAAAGCAGTTAATATACCATTCGATGTTTATGGATTTACTACTCAAAACAAAAACTTCCATTATGATTGCCAAGAATTTATGGATCAGATCCAAGATGGTGATATGGATATGAATGACCTTTCAATGCCACTAGTTTGTTCTTCAAGCTTAGGCAAAAAAGATTTTAATGATGCTATATATCACATGTATGACAGACAAGCTTCAACTTACTGGAATGACGGAAAGATTGGATTAGGTATGTCCGAAGAATATGGTTCAACACCTTTAGATCAAGCATTGGTTGTTTCACACCACTTAGTTAAAGACTTTAAGCAAAAGCACGGTATTGAAAAACTTACCTTTGCATGCTTCTCAGATGGCGATTCAAACTTTATGGGCATAACCCAGAAACAAGAGTTAGCTGATAAGAAATTAGATTCATGTAGTTATAGCTCACGTGGTACTGAAAAGATAGCAATCATCCAAGGTAAGAAAGTTAAGCTAAATGCATACAGAGCTACAGATAACTTATTAGAAAATATATCTAAAATGCCTGGGGTTAAAACTATGGGATTCTTTATGGCAGATGATTCAGGTCATTGGCAAAGTAGAATCGGTAGATTATCTCAATCAATGCCTACTGACGAAAACGACCCTTGGGGAGATAACTTTAAAAAAGAATGTGCAGCAGAGTACAGAAAAAACAAATGTGTTCACAAGAACAATGCTTTTGGATATGATGATTACTACCTATTAAAAGGCGGTAAAAACCTAAAAGCCACAGACGGTGAATTCGATGATGTAATAGAATCAGATGCTTCAGATGCTCAGATTAGAAACGCATTTAAGAAGTACAGCAAAGGTAAGAAAACCAATAAGGTTCTTATGACTTCCATTGGTAAGGCAGTTGCTTAATTGTAAAGTTACGTCACAATCTCGTGAACAATGCAAATTAGGGGTTTACTTTCCCCTTAAACTACGGTATAATGGTACCTATAATAAAAAAGATAAGGAGCTTATATTATGAATGAAATGAAAATATCAACCAAAAGGATCTTAGCCGAAATAGCGACTAAGTTTCCAGGCCAAACGGATTTCCGTAGAGCCATAATCGAAGACGTGGCAAAATCCATGGGCTTCACAGCTAAGGATTTCTATCCTTTATTAACCCCAGAGAATAGAGTCAAGATTGGCACGTATTCACTAGATGGCTTTTTACCAGAAGCAGCTCCAGTAGCTACTATGGATCAGGTCCCAGCTACTGCGGCTCAAATGCAATCTATAACTAGCGATGAGAAAACTTATGCTAGAGTGGATCCAACATTTGTCCCATGGGGTTCTTTCAAAGACGTTACCCAGATTATTAAATCTGAAATGTTTTACCCTACATACGTATCTGGTTTATCTGGAAACGGCAAAACGTTTATGATCGAGCAAGCTTGTGCTAAACTCGGTAAAGAATTCATTAGAGTTCAAATCAATCCAGAAACGGATGAAGATGATTTGCTTGGTGGATTTAGATTAATTAACGGCGAGACAGTGTTCGCAAAGGGCCCTGTTTTAAAAGCAATGGAATCTGGTGCAATACTTCTACTCGACGAGATCGATAGAGCTACTAACAAGATCATGTGTCTTCAAGGTATCTTAGAAGGCAAACCAGTACTTGTTAAAAAGACTGGCGAAACAGTTACACCTAAAAAAGGTTTCAACGTCTTCGCTACTGCCAACACAAAAGGCAAAGGCTCAGAAGATGGCAGATTTACCGCAGCAAGTATCTTAGATGATGCTTTCTTAGAAAGGTTTACTATCTCAGTAGATATGTTATTCCCTTCTGTTTCAATCGAAAAGAAAATCCTTGGCAAGCACATGGATAAATTCGATACTCAAGACGACGAGTTTGTAACAAAGCTAGTAACTTGGGCAGATATTATTAGAAAGACTTTTTATGATGATGGCGTAGACGAGCTTATCTCTACTAGAAGGCTTTGTCATATTGTACAATCCTACTCTCTCTTCGGAGACAGAATGAAATCTATAGATCTTTGTATCTCTAGATTCGACGAGGATACAAAAATAGCATTCTTGGATCTTTACACGAAGGTGGATTCAGATGCTATCCTAGATTATGGAACACCTTCAGAAGAAAACAACGGAGACATAGACAATGGCTAAACCAGACTATAAATTTAACGAAGGAGCTCTGATCGCAGAGCTTCAAGCGTACATCGATTCCACTTATGGTGGACATTATTCCAAGAACAAATTTCAATCAACAGAATTTATTTCAGATTGTGGCCATGGAAAAGGCTTTGCAATTGGTAACATTTTAAAATACGCGCAGCGCTACGGGCGCAAAGGCACGTACGACGATCACAGAAAGGACCTTATGAAAGTATTGCACTACGCTTTAATTGCGCTTAGCGAACACGACAGGAGCTCTAATGGATAAGAAAACACCACCTATATGGTCATCAGAGTCAAAATATTATATCCCATTTCACATGTGTATAATGGCACTTACATTTTTGGCTACTCTTTTTATTACCCTAGAATTAAAAGCATCAGCGATAGGCGAAAGCGATCGTGTTTGTTTAGCTCAGAATATTTACTTTGAATCTGCTAACCAACCCGAAGTGGGTAGAATGGCAGTAGCTCAAGTAGTTATTAATAGAGTTTATGATGATCAATTCCCAGATAGTATCTGCGGTGTAGTTTATCAATCTTATACTAGAGAAAACTGGAAAGGAGATATTGTCCCAATATTACACAAATGTCAATTT
>TARA_R110000764_G_scaffold42292_3_pt1 | contig 13389 bp, 11 predicted proteins | sample TARA_R110000764 | Tara Oceans TARA_R110000764 (sample SAMEA4398111) | marine metagenome | biome: Polar Biome; feature: [SRF] surface water layer (ENVO:00010504); material: water (ENVO:00002006), including particulate matter (ENVO:01000060) such as... | depth 5 m | reverse complement strand
CCTGCCAGTACAACGAGTTCTTCACAGGCATTTATTTTATTTATATCAATGTGGCCGTAGCGTGAGTGCGGTACTAAAAAGGTATCGTCGAATCCACGAGTCAGTGCACCGTGATCAAAATAACACTGGTGAGTAAATACGCCACACAGTTTATCGTCTTTTAAATCGCGTTTTAAATTGTAACGGTGATATAACGCTGCATGCGCTGCCCAACACGAAAATAACGTAGAGGTAACGTGTTGCTCAGCCCAATCAATAATAACCTTTAACTCATCCCAATACGCTACATCGTCGTATTCTAAATGCGCAAGTGGCGCACCGGTTACTATTAATGCATCGTAATTGTTGTCTTTTACTTCTGAAAAATAACGGTAAAAGGTATCAAGGTGCTCTTCTGAGTTGCTGCTACTGCGGTGAGTGTCGAGGCGCAGTAGTTCTACGTTTACTTGCAAAGGTGAGTTGGCAAGTAAGCGAATAAACTGAACTTCGGTTTCTACTTTATTAGGCATTAAGTTTAAAATAGCCAAACGCATTGGGCGTATTTCTTGCGTTTTTGCACGACTTTTTGGCATTACAAATACGTTTTCTTGACGTAAACGTGCAATTGCCGGCAACTCGTCTTTTACTGTAATTGGCATACTTTACTCCTGTTCATAAAAACCGAGGCTTAATTATGAACTGAAAGTAAAAAATATCAACCTCTAGATGTATAGATGTCCAAATGAAATTTATTCATGATTTTTTTAAGATTTACTAAAAGTTATAGATGAGAGGGAATGCATTTATGACGTGGTCAACTAAATTCAGTCACCCTAGTTAAGAAACCATATCTAATGTTTCGGTTCGTTCTTCAAAGTCATTTGGGCTTTGATAATTTAAGTACGAATGTAAGCGACGACTGTTGTACCACATGCAGATGTAATTCATTACATCCTGTTGAGCTTCATAACGCGTTGGGTAATTTTTCCAATGCACGCGCTCTTGCTTCAAACTACCGAAGAAGCTTTCTGCAACAGCATTATCCCAGCAACAACCTTTCTTACTCATGCTACCAATGAAGTCGTTTGACTTGAGCAATCTACGATATTGGTGGCTTGCATATTGAACCCCTTGATCTGAATGGATAATTAACCCTGCTTTGGGTTGGCGTTGCCACATCGCCATAGTCAGTGCGTCACAGACAAGCTGCGCTTTCATTCGTGAGCCCATGCTCCAACCAACGACTTTACGCGAATATAAATCAATCACTACCGCCAGATATAACCAACCTTCTGCAGTCCAAACATAAGTGATATCTTGTACCCAAGCTTGATCAGCGGCTTCAACGTTGAAGTTTTGCTCAAGTACATTGGGATAAATAGGCTTGTTATGGTCACTATTCGTTGTTACTTTGTATTTCTTTTTATAACGCACCCAGACATTTGCCTCTTTCATTAACTGTGCTGTTTTGTGACGGCTCACCGGAAAACCGAGTGCATTTAAGACTTTCTGAATACGCCTTTCACCGTAAGTATTATCACTGAAGTGCGCTATGTCCTTGACCCAATCAATCATTTCTTGATGTGTTGGATCCTCTGATTTAGTTGAATATCGCTTTTGATAACTATAGTAATTGTTACTTTTTACACCCAGTATTCGGCACATTACCGCCACAGGCCAGGTCTTCTTGTATTGGGTTATGAACGAGTATTTCACTTCGTTTCTTTGGCAAAGAAGACCGTCGCTTTTTTTAATATTTCACGCTCCATTTCTAGGCGTTTCACTTGCGCTTTTAGCTCTCTGATCTCTTCTTGCTCAGGGGTTAAATTACCATTCCCTCTAAAAGCCTGCCCATCATCATTTTCAGCTTCTTTTATCCACCGACCAAGCATGTTGGGATTTACTCCTAAATTTCTAGAGGCTTCTGCTTGAGAGTAGTTTTGCTCAACAACTAATGCGATGGCATCAAGTTTAAATTCTTTGGAATACTTTTTACGTTTTGTCATTATCGATCTCCAGTTAAGTTGATTATCTCTTAACTGGGGTAGTCGAATCCATTAAACCACGTCATTATATTGAAGTACTTTGTTTTAGTGAATTGAAATAGCGCTACTAAAATCAGTAGCGCTATTATAATTAAAAACGATAATTTACAGATAAATTAAGAGCGTAAATATCGCCTTCATTTGTATCAAAATATTGGTATTCAGCACTTACTTGCCAGCGTTGAGTTAGCCTAAAGTCAATGCCGGTTCCGTACGTTACGCCGCCTTCATCGTAGTTTTGCTCAGTTATTAGCGTAGAATTTGTATCTGTACCAGTTATTGATTCTGCAAGGTTTTTTAAGTCGCCTTCATTGTAACTTAATTTATTTCTACCATAGCCACCAAATAAAAACACATCAGCTCGAGATGAAATTGGATAATTAGCTTTTACAAATATACTTGTTTGCAAATCAAGGCTTGAATCGATTTCGCTCTTAATGAATTCTGAACTCAGCGAACCGTCCTGTGGGTTCTGAGTGTAAACAATTCCGTTTAGAGGCGTTGACTCATCATTTAACCCAAAACCTATACGCCCTTCTAATGCAAAGTAACGCGAAAACTGATATCCAAACCGGCCGTAAAGCGTTGTAAACTGTATGCTATCACTCTCGTATACATCAATTTGCGTAGACCCTATCCCTATTCCTTGGTAATAACCATTTACGTGGAGTATGTCTGCTTGGCTCGAAAATGAGTATAAACCTAAAAGTAATGCCCCTAACCTTGTAACTATTTTCATGTTCATTCCTTTAAACCTTTGTAATATTTAATAATGTGATGTTTAACAACAAACTAAGTGTGGCCTGCCTATATAACTTGCTTATACTTTACAGCTTGTAAATATACTGTACCACTTTTGTTAAAAATGAAATGTATTTGAACAATATAAAACAATAGATTACAGAATTTTACACAATAGAAATCCTGTAATAGTAGTGTTTTTAACGAGCAATCAAAACAAAGTACCGCTTAGGTAAGTGTATTGTTCTATACAGCATTCGTTGACTGTTTCACCCGTCAGCCACTACAATACAACATTGAAATTTTTATTATTATTTGAAGGCTTTCCTCCATGGTTTTACCTGATAAATTTATATTCTCGATGAGTCGAGTATCTAAGGTTGTGCCACCTAAGCGCACTATCTTAAAAGATATTTCGTTGCACTTTTTTCCTGGCGCTAAAATTGGTGTGCTTGGTTTAAACGGTTCTGGTAAATCTACGTTACTACGTATTATGGCCGGTGTTGACCAAGATTTTGAAGGTGATGCACATCCTCAGCCTGGTACTAAAATTGGTTATTTACCGCAAGAACCTGTTTTAGACGAAAGTAAAACAGTACGTGAAACTGTTGAAGAAGCTGTTGGCGAAGTTAAACATGCACTTAAACGTCTTGACGAAGTGTATAACGAATACGCCATGGAAGACGCTGACTTTGACGCACTTGCAAAAGAGCAAGGCGAGCTTGAAGCTGTTATTCAGGCGCACGATGGTCATAACATCGACAACGTTTTAGAACGCGCAGCTGATGCACTTCGCCTGCCAGAGTGGGATGCTAAAATTGAGCACCTTTCAGGTGGTGAGCGTCGCCGTGTTGCTATATGTCGATTATTACTTGAAAAACCAGACATGCTTATCCTTGATGAACCTACTAACCACTTGGATGCTGAGTCGGTTGCATGGTTAGAGCGCTTCTTACACGATTACGAAGGCACTGTTGTGGCTGTAACGCATGACCGTTACTTCCTTGATAATGTAGCTGGTTGGATATTAGAGCTTGACCGTGGTGAAGGTATTCCATGGGAAGGTAACTACTCTTCTTGGCTTGAACAAAAAGATGCGCGCTTACAGCAAGAACAAAAATCTGAAAAAGCACGTCAAAAATCAATTGCACAAGAACTTGAATGGGTTCGTTCAAACCCTAAAGGTCGTCAAGCTAAGTCAAAAGCACGTATGGCTCAGTTTACTGAAATGCAGCAGTCTGATTACCAAAAACGTAACGAAACTAACGAGATGTTTATCCCACCTGGTCCGCGTTTAGGTGACCAAGTACTTGAAGTAACTAATCTTCGTAAGAGTTTTGGCGATCGAGTTTTAATTGATGACTTAAGCTTTAGCATGCCAAAAGGTGCCATTGTGGGCATTATTGGCGCGAATGGCGCGGGTAAATCAACGCTGTTTAAAATGATAAGTGGTGAGCAAACGCAAGACAGCGGTAACATCAGCGTTGGCGAAACAGTACACCTAGCTACTGTTGATCAGTTCCGCGACGGTATGGACGAAAGCAAAACTGTTTTCCAAGAAATATCAGACGGACAAGACGTACTGAAAATTGGTAACTTTGAGTTCCCAAGCCGAGCATATGTAAGTCGCTTTAACTTTAAAGGTAACGATCAGCAAAAGTTTGTTAAAGACCTATCAGGTGGTGAGCGTAACCGTTTACACCTTGCTAAGTTATTAAAAGCTGGCGGCAATGTGTTACTACTCGATGAGCCAACCAATGACTTGGACGTTGAAACACTACGTGCACTGGAGAACGCTATTTTAGAGTTCCCAGGTTGTGTAATGTGTATCTCGCATGACCGTTGGTTCCTTGACCGTATCGCTACACATATTTTAGATTACCGTGATGAAGGTCAAATTAACTTCTTTGATGGTAACTACACTGAATATGAAGAGTGGCTTAAAAAGACCCTAGGCGCTGAGGCAACTCAACCTAAACGTATTAAGTACAAAAAAATTGGCTAAAAATATTGGTTAATTTTATGTTTGTATAACTTAAGCCCTGCACTTTGCAGGGCTTTTTTATGTCACCAGCATTATAGGAGCACATCTTGCTAGCATGTAGAGAATTACCCGCTATGCTTAATTTATTATAAAAACAGTAAGGCTAAATTAGGTTATGCAAAATCGTCGACAGTTTTCTCGTGTGCTATTTTCAACTAACGCTCTGTTATGTTTTGATAGCCAACAGTATCCGTGTAAATTACTCGATCTATCGTTACATGGCGCGTTGGTTACTAATTGTGATGCATTTATTGGCAGCCACAATACGCAAGCAATACTGCGTTTTACATTACCTCAAAGCGATATAGAAATAAAAATGGAAGTAGTGATTTGCCATATTGAAGCCGATCATATTGGTCTAAAATGCCATCACATTGATATAGACAGTATTACTTATTTAAAGCGTTTAATAGAGCTAAACTTAGCCGATGATGAGCTACTGCATCGCGAATTAGCGTCACTTATTAATGACTCACAATAGACTCATTCTCTTAAGTTGATTACCATAGCGCAAACTTTATAAAGCTTGTAAATATGCGCTTAAATCCTCATTTGCCTTTGGTATACCATCCTAACTACTCGTTTAGCTTTGATCCTAAGCATCGCTTTGTAATGAGTAAATTTGCACATTTATATCAACATGTTGCAGAGCTTGGTTTAATCGGCAGTAACCTAGTTGAGCCAATATTAGGCACGCCAGAGCCGCTTGAGCTTGTGCATTGCGATAATTATATCCAAGATTTATGGCACAACCGCTTAGATGAAAAAGCCATGCGTCGCATTGGTCTACCTTGGTCAAAAGAGCTTATGGCACGTACATTTACAGCCCCTCAAGGAACGCTACAGACAGCCCGCTTAGCACTTAAACACGGTATAGCGTGTCATCTTGCTGGTGGTACACATCACGCACATAATGACTTTGGTTCAGGTTTTTGTATGGTTAACGATTTGGCCTTTACCACGCAAACTTTAATTAAATCGGGTGAGGTAACTAACGTACTTATTTTTGATTTAGACGTGCACCAAGGTGATGGCACAGCTGCAATGTTACAGCATCAACCCTATGCGTATACTTGCTCTATCCATTGTGAAAAAAACTTCCCCTTTAGAAAGTCCGCTAGCGATTTAGACATTGGCCTGGCAAATAATATGAAGGACGACGAATACCTTGCCATAGTTAACGAAACACTAAGTTATTTACTTAAAGAGCTAAACCCAAGCTTAGTACTTTACGATGCTGGCGTTGATATTTGGCAAGGTGATGGCTTGGGTAAGTTAGATATTAGCTGGGATGGCATAGCTAAACGTGACCATTTAGTGCTAAAACGCTGCCTTGAACACAATACACCTGTAGCTACTGTGATAGGTGGAGGTTACGATAGAGATCACCTACGCCTCGCTAAACGCCACGCTATTGTTGTTGAACAAGCTGCTGGCTTTTAGTTTGAAATAAAAATGTTAAATTATCGTTCTTGTTTAATATGTAAAATAAAAAAGAGCATATTATGAAACAGCTATTTATTACCATCACGCTAATTTTATTAAGCTTTACAGCTTACGCACAAGATACAAGCTCAGAAGCAACATATCCTAAATTGCCAACATTAAATTTACAAATGGCTGATGGGTCGCCACTCAATACTCAAGATTTATTAGGTCAACCTTACGTTTTACACTTTTGGGCAACATGGTGTCCGTACTGTAAAAAGCTGCAGCCAGCACTTCAAAAAATTGATGATATGGGATTAAAAGTTATTGCCGTGAGCTTTGAAGAAGATGACGATGCTACTCCCGCTAAAGCACTTAGCGAAAGAGGTTATACTTTTAAAACAGCTGTAAAAGCCGATGCAATAGCACAGCAATTAGGTATACGAGGCACACCTACTACATTATTTGTAAATAAAGAAGGCAATGTAATTTGGCTGACTAATACGTCAAACCCAGAAGATCCAAATCTTCATTTAAATGCACGAACATTGTTACACTCCATAGACATGGCAACTGAGTAACTTATTGCGCTTTTAACTGATTAGGTGTTAAGCCTGTCCAGCGTTTAAAGGCGCGCCGAAAGTTAGGTATATCGTAAAAAGCTAAATGTTCAGCGACTTGTTCGTTATGTTTGGCGCACAGAGTAAGTAGGTAAATAGCTTTGTGCTTATTTTGCTCATCTATTAACGCTGAAAAGCGTACCCCATTGAGTTTGAGTCTGCGCTTAAATGTAGCTGAGCTCATAGCAAAGTGCTTTGCGGTGCACTCTAAATTAGCACTTGGGTGAGAGTATAAGTATCTGCAGACGGCTTCAATAAAAGTCATGCTAACTACGCTTTTATTATGTAGCTGCGACTGCGCTTGCATAAATCGTAATTGACTCGCATGCGGGTTTTTAGCCCTTAACATGGTTTTATTTAATACCCAGCGAGTACATGGCTTATCAAAACTTACCTTTAGCCCTAAATTTTGCTCGTATTCTTGAATATGCCGAGGGCGTTTAAAAGCAAAGTCGAACTGACAATGCGGGTAACTTTCGCTCACTCGTTTAAGTAAACTATAAAATGCAGTGCTGTATATCTCTAGCACATAGTGGTAAAGGCTTTCATCAAACCCATGTGCTGGCTGAATATAAATATAAACATTATCGTTTTTAATATACGTTTGGCTAAACAGCAAAGGCGCTAATTGCATTCTTAAAAGTGATAATTGCTTTAATACTTGAGCTAAATTATCGCTATATTTTAATGCCTGAGCTTCGGCTCGAGTGTCGTTAATAAGTTGGCTACCGAGTAAAAAACCACTGTCAGTACTTTTCATCAACAACTTAAATTGAGCTAATAAACGCACCTGCTGAGACACACTAAATGTATGCTGAAAATTAAGTAAGTCTTGTTCAAAAATACCGGTACCGCGTAGCAGCTTATGTAAATTTATGTTTCGGCTTTGAGCAAGCTCTACAGCTGACGTAATAAGCCCTTGAGCGCTTAAATATTTGTCGTCTTGGCTAACAAACATGTGCACGGTGCGCTACTTTTAGTTGATGCTTTTTTTGTTGTAATTGACTATGCAGTTGGCTTGTTAGTTTACCTGTACTGCTATGCGTATTACCTTGTATTAAGGCGGTAGTGACATATTGAAACTTTGCTTTTTTAGATGCTTCAACTTTAAATGCACAATGCTTTAGAGCTCCTTTAATTTGTGCCATCAACTCTTTAGCTTGCTGCTCTGTGGTGGCTGGCATCAATACCATAAAGCAATCTCCTGCGTAGCGGCACACTACATCACTTAGTCGGCAATTCATTAACAATAGCTCGCTAATTTCACGCAGTAACCGGTCGCCCTCACTAAAGCCAAACTCACTATTAAAATGCGAAAAATCACGAATATCAATAGCCCCAAGCCAGAGTGGTTGTTTGCTCGTAAGTTGCTCTTTAATTGCAGAATCTAGGTACTGCGCCTTATAAAGACCTGTAACTGAACACACCTTATCGTGCTCACGTAAATGCGCTTCACGGCGGCGTAGCTGACGATTTAATACGTACTGCTCTTGATGCCAATAATACAAACCCACACTCGTTAACAACATACCTAAAGGTGCTGGCAGAGATTCAATCCAACTGAGCCATTGATGGGCGGGATGCATTAGCCATTCATCAAGTAAATCGAGGGTTGCCGAGAACATAAATAACCCAACACCTATCACTAAGTAAGTGGTTACTTTACCCGGTGGTCTTGAAATTAATAACGCGGCAATCCATACGAGAGTCATTAATACAATACCGCCCTCCCCCATAATATCGAGCCACTGAATACTGGCGTAAGTTTTTAATACACCTAAATAACTACTTAAAAACACAGCGCTAAAAAACATCGCAATAATAGCGTTTATTAATAATCGGTGGCTGATAAAGGGGTTAAATCGCATGTGCGGTATCTCGTTTATAAATGAGTTTTAAAGTTAGTTCATACAAGTTTTTGTTAGCAGGGTCATATTAGCTCAGCTATATGACAACTAAATGATACCTACTTTAAAAACAGCCCTGCACGGTACATAACACCTGACTTTACCAGGAGTGATAAAAGCTCAATACGCTCTAGATATTGCTCAAACACCTCTAAATACATGTATTTAAACTAAACACTGTCACATTTACGTAATCAAATATCTTTAGCTTGCTCGCCATATCAAGAAACAACCCAGCAATAACCAAGAGCAAATACAATGAAAGACTTTAAAATAAAAGCACTGGTAGCCGCATTAGCCTTATGTAATTTAACGGCTTATGCAGAAGATGATGCAAAAGAAACCACAAAAAAAGATATCGAAGTTTCTGACAAAATTGTTGTATACGGTGAAATTGGCTACAGAAACCGCTCAGACGAACTCGCACCAACCTTAGAATATTCACAAGAGTACTTTCAACGTTTTGAACCATTGACCGCAGGCGATGCATTAAAACGAGTACCCAGTGTTACATTTTTATCGGATGTGCTTGAATCGGATGGTGCACGTATGCGGGGGTTAAGCCCTGCTTATACAAAGGTGCTTATAAACGGTGAAGAAGTACCTGGCGCTGGTGCCGACCGTTCATTTTTTGTTGACCGAATTCCGGCTGAGTTAATTGAACGCGTTGAAATTATTCGCTCATCAAGTGCTAACCGCTCAGCCGATGCTATTGCGGGCACATTAAATATTGTATTGCGCGATGGTTACAGTTTAGATGGCGGTTACTTGCGTGCTGGTGGCTTGCTTTATGACGATGGTGAATTTAAAGAAAGCTTGGCTGCTGTGTACGGTACTGAATTTGCTGGTGGGCGCTTATTACTTGGTGCAAATTTACAAGGCAGATATAACCCAAAACAAAAAACTAGTTTGCGCTACGGCGATAGCCCTGAAAACAATATAAATTTTCAAACAGAAGAGTTTGATAACCGCGAAGACCAATCAGACACTCGCGATGGCGACGACACATCACTTAACTCCAGCTACGAAATTGTTTTTGACGACGATAGTCAGTTTAATATTAGCGCTATGTGGGTTGATACAGAGCGTACTGAGGATGAACGTTCATTTGAATACAACGACCCAACTGCAACCAATAACGATATTGTAAATGGCGGTAACTTAGAAACAGATAATGCCAATGTTAAATATATTGACCAAACTAATTACAACATCAATACCGCTTATGAATTTCCACTACTAAGCGGCACAAGTAAGTTTAAATTTGGCTTTGCTCGGTTTGAAGAGTCTGTTTATGAGGAAGAAGTCGAATTAGATACCTCAGAGCTGCCTATGGTATTTGAAGAAGAGCAAACTAAAAGTGAAATAGATGATAAAGAATGGACTCTACAGTGGCAACACAGCCAACCTTGGGGTGACAGCAAAGAAATTCAGCTTGGTGCATTTTTACAAAATAAAAAACGCGACAGTGAAATTTTAGAATCGCAAAACGAATTAGAACTTGCACTTACCAGTTGGGATCAATACGCAGCATCACCTTTAACGCTTGCTGCATTTAATAGCGAGTACGAAGCGGTTACTGGTGGTGTAAATACTTTAGAAGAAGATCGCTTTGACTTATTTGCCCTTGTTAAGCACAAAGATGATTTATTTGCTTGGGAGCTGGGCGTTCGCTGGGAGTCTACCGATTCTAAAATTAATGATAAAACAATTGGCGTGACCGAAAATAATAGTTACGACTTTATCCTCCCTTCGGCACACTTTCGTTATAACGTTAGCGAAAATGGGCGTATAAGTGCATCGATTGCGCGTAGTTTACGCCGCCCTGAGTTTGATTTTTTAACGCCGGCACTTATCGAAAAAGAGCTTGGCGATAACGACCAACTAGGGAACCCTGAATTAAAACCAGAATCAGCTTGGGGTATGGACTTAGGCTACGAGTATCGCTTAGGAAAAAGTGGCGTTGTAGGTATTAATTTATTTTATCGCAAAGTAAATGACCTAATAGAAATAGCAAATACAGGACAAGAAGGCTCTGAAGGCGAAGGTACATTTGTACTGCAACCACGCAACACCGGCGATGGTAATGTTAAAGGAGTTGAGCTTGATTTATCTACTCCACTTGGCGCATTTAGCATGCCTAATACGGGTGTATTTTTAAACTACTCATGGCTTGATAGTGAAGTAACCGATTTTTTTGGAACTCGCAAATTTAACGACCAATCAGACTACGTTTATAACATTGGGTTTATTCAAGACTTACCCGAACTCAAAGCTGCATTTGGCGTAACTTACCGTAAGCAAGGTGATGCCTATGGACGTATTGTAGGTGAAGAAATAACTACATCTTACAGTGCCGACTTTGAAGTGTTTTTAGAAAAACGTTGGGAAGATGTAACGCTACGCTTGGTGGGTTCAAACCTACTTGATGCAAGTAAAGACGAAACCTTTAATAAATTTGATACCGTTGAAGATCAGTTTAGTAGAAGCTTTGATGAGTACGAAATTGAATCTGAAGAAGCGGGACCGGTTTATCAACTTATGCTGCGTTACGCATTTTAAATAAGTTTATGAGGTAGTGCTAATCACTTTATTTAGCGCTACCAAACATGAGAGAACTATAATGATAAAAAAAACATTACTGCTAATAACACTTGGCTTATGCAGTATACAAAGCGTATTGGCAAACGTAACGTACACCGATGTATTATACGAGCAACAAAAAATTGCCAACTTGACGGTGCTGCCTAAGAGCTTAAATTTTACGGTTATTGGTGATTGGGGACATAACGGGCACTTTTATCAAAAAGACGTAGCACACCAGTTAGAAATAGCGATGTTTCAAACGGATGGTGATTTTACTATTTCAACTGGCGATAACTTTTATCCCAATGGCGTGGCAAGTGTTAACGACCCGCTTTGGCAAAGTGCCTATGAAGATATTTACCATGGTCCACATACATTCGAGCCTTGGTATGTAGTACTGGGTAACCATGATTATTTAGGTAATGCGCAAGCACAACTTGATTACAGTAAAAAAAGTCAGCGCTGGAATTTACCTGCACGCTATTACAGCAAAACCTTTACTTTAAAAGGTGGCGAGCAGATATTAATGGTGTTTTTAGACACTAATACTTTAAATCCTGAATACAAAACACGCGAAAAATACAAAGCAACTCAAGGGCAAAACAGCCAAGCGCAATTAACATGGTTAAATAGCCAACTCTCAAATAGCCAAGCACGATGGAAAATAGTGGTTGGTCATCACCCACTTTATAGCAGTGGAAAACGTTACGGACTTACTGAAGGTTTACGTAATTTACTCGAGCCCATATTTGAGCAAAATGGTGTGCAAGCATACGTAGCAGGACACGAACATGACCTACAACATAACCAAATAGATGGCAGTAAACTCGACCACTTTGTATCTGGTGGTGGTAGCGAAGCGCGTTACGTAAAACAACGTGAATTTACGCGTTTTGCAGAAGCTACTCCAGGATTTTTGAGCTTTTCGATTAACAATGAAGCACTAAAAGCAACGGCTATTAACTATAAAGGCGAAGTGCGTTACAGCACTCAAAAGCGCTTTGACCAATAAAGGGTTACAACATGAACTTTAAATTAAAAACATCTATTAGCTTAATTGTAAGTAGCTTAGTGCTTAGTACATTAAGTGCGTGTAGCAATAGTAATATGGCTACAAATACGGCAGTAAAAAACACATCCGATAAAATAGTCATTAATAGTACTGAATTTGGTCCAACAGATAACATGCAAGGCTCACAAGCGGCATGGTTAAATAATAACAATTGGTTGCTAGCAAGCGAAAGCAAAGGCTTAGTGTTAGTTGAAAGTGAAACGCAACAAAGCCGCATTATAAAAAAAGGTAACTTTGAAGCGCTTGCTGTCACTAAGCTAACAGCACACTCATTTTTGGTTGCAACTATTGATAACAATCAAGATAACGTTGTTATATTTAAGCTTGAGCACACTCAAAGTGGCTGGGATACAATTGAACTAACCCGCATTAACCCACCACAAGCACAACCCGATACGGTGTGTTTATTTGCTAATAAAGCGAGTGAATCAATATCGGCATTTGTACCTGATGTACGCGGGCTAATTACCGAAACTATTATTTTTGATACAGCGAATAATAAAGCGGTTAACGTAAATGTACGTGAATTTTCTGGCGTTAGTGAGGCGTCGGGTTGTGCTGTAAGTACAACAACAAATACCTTATATGTAAGTGAAAGCGAAGTAGGCATTTGGGCAATAAACGCGAACGCGGAATCGCAAGCAGATAAAAAACCGATTGCTTTAGTCGCCCCCTTTGGAAAGTTAGACAGTGAACTAGGAGCTATTTCAGCTTCGCAAGATGGTATTATCTGGTTTACTAGTACCAAAAAAAATACTGTGTATGCTTATGATCCAATTAGTAAAATGCTTAATAACTGGATGTTAAATGGTGACTTGAGCTTGGAATCGGTAGCGGTAAATTACACAAGTAACAACGCGGCAACGGCAGTGCTGTATAACGACGAAACAGGCGCTTATATTAAAAGTACATTACCTGTAACACCTATCATAAAATCATTAAAAACCAACACTCAATCAATCACTCA
>TARA_R110000764_G_scaffold18159_5_pt1 | contig 13396 bp, 12 predicted proteins | sample TARA_R110000764 | Tara Oceans TARA_R110000764 (sample SAMEA4398111) | marine metagenome | biome: Polar Biome; feature: [SRF] surface water layer (ENVO:00010504); material: water (ENVO:00002006), including particulate matter (ENVO:01000060) such as... | depth 5 m | reverse complement strand
CCTTTTAGAAAAAATTATGCAGGGGTAGGATATATCTACGACCCTGTACGCGATGCTTTTTATGGACAGCAACCTTACGCTAGTTGGATACTTAATGAGGACACTTGCTACTGGGCAGCGCCAGTTGCTAAACCTGAAGGAATGGATTGGTATTGGAAAGAAGACACAACGGAGTGGGTGGATTATATATATATAAACCCAGACAACAACCAACCTTATCCAAGCTGGATATGGGACACAACAAATGGAGAATGGAATCCTCCAGGAGGTTATCCTGAAAATTATGACGATGTAACAGATTATTGGGACGAAACAACACTAACATGGAAAAATCATGGCGACAACTAAAGTAACACCCGAAGTAATTGATTTAAATCAAGCAAGTTCTACCACTGGACTTAGAATGCCGGAGGGAAACGCAGCATATGCTGCGCCCCCAGCAGCTGCTGAAGGAATGATACGAAATGAAGACGGTCAAGTATCAATTGGTTCAGCTAGTTGTATGCAACATTTTAACGGAACAGATTGGAAAAATTATGATAATAAACCTATAGGGACGACTTGTGATTGTAATTATCCTACAACATCTAACGGCATTTCTACATTAGAATTAGATAGTAATTTAGATAATGCTTGCGGGGCTGCCCCTACGGCTACTTGGTCAGGTACCCCTGCTTATAGTACATCGATAAAAAAATATGGTACTGCTTCAGCAGGGCTTTTAACGGGAGGAGCTAGTGGTAATTATATTAATTCTAATGTGGATTTAGATTCATATGCTTCTTGGAGCTTTTCTTTTTGGATGTATAGAGCTAATTCTACAGATTTTCATTATGCTGCGGGAACTTTAAACAGTTCCGTAGGTGCTTGCGGCGGCTTAATTGTAGGCTTTGAATCTACTAGTTCTGGTGGAAAGATGGATCTTGTTTGGAGAAATAGTAGTTGCGCAACAACGTTTCGGTCTCAAGGTGGAACTACAGCTGTAAACACGTGGACAAATATAATAGTAACACATGATAGCAGCGGATCGGGATCTACGGCATATTATAAGGACGGTACTCTTGTTACTCCTGCTGCTACTTATTCTAATCCTTTTGCAGGAAAAGAACCTGGTGATTTTTTGTGTTTTGGTAGTGCTGGACAATTCCCTAGTGAAAGATTGGAAGGATATGAGGATCAAACAAGGATATATGATTCTGTTTTAACCCAAAGTGAAATAGACGATATTCAACTCGAAGTAGCATGTTAAAAATTAAATTATGGCAATAACAAAAATAACAACACCGGAATTATTTGACTTTAGCGCAACAAACACAGCGCTTCAATTGCCAACGGGTACAACAGCAGAGCGCCCAGCAGCCCCTGTAGCTGGCGAGTGGAGATACAATACAACACTTAGCTATGTTGAGTTCTATGATGGCGGCGCATGGAGACAGATAGACACTGAGGCGTCAGCAATTGATCCTAGTGAGAATTTTAATGCCGTGGTATATAATGGCACTGGCGTAAGTGGCCACAGTATAACAGGCGTAGGATTCCAGCCAGACATGGTTTGGGTTAAGGCAACAGACGCAGCCTATGATCCTGTTTTAGCTTCTATTGCTAATACGCAAGATTATTATTTAACAACTAGTGAGACTTATATAGAATCAGAAGGAAATGGGAGATTTTCTAGTTTTAATACTGATGGATTTACCGTAACAGATGGAACTTCAGGATCAAACCCAGCAGTTATAAACAATCAAGCTTCCACTAATTACGTTTCATGGAATTGGAAAGCAGGAGGAGCAGCAGTACTAAACGAAGAGGGTACAACAGATAGTCAAGTATCAGCTAATGTGAATGCAGGGTTTAGTATTGTTAGTTATACAGGAAATGGCTCTCCTGGAAGCGTAGGGCATTCATTAGGAGTTATTCCTGAGCTTATTATAGCTAAAAATTTAGATGGAACAAATGCTTGGGTAGTAAGGTTAAATGTATTAGGAAATGGATATTTACAATTAAACGATACTGCTGAGTATAGCACCACAGTTCTATGGGGAACTCCAACTGCAAGTGTTTTTAATTTTACGCACGCTGCAAATGGTGAAACTCTCAATGATAGATACATAGCCTACTGTTTTGCATCAATAGCAGGCTATTCAAAAATAGGGACGTATACTGGGACAAATGCTCCGAATAATATTACTGTAACAGGATTTAGACCTGCTTATCTAATGATAAAATTAACAGACGCACTAAATGGAGACTGGATTATATTTGATAATAAAAGAAATCCTAGTAATCCTTTAACGGATGTTTTAAAAGCAAATACTTCAGGAATAGAAACAACAGAAGCAGCATTAAATATAAGTTTTTTAAGTAATGGATTTTCATTAAATGGAGCAGCAGGCGTAGGCGGAACGGGTCAAATAAATAGCCTTGGAGACACCTACCTCTACCTAGCAATTGCTGAAGAAGCATATAACGCTAACGCAGTAACGGCTAACCAAACCAATCCTTTTAATGATGGTAGTCAGACAGCTCAATATGAATTTGAAGACAATGCTAATGACTCTGAGCCTAATGGGTACATCGGACAAGGAGGTACTTTTAATGGGAGTACTAGTGGAATTTCAGTAAGTACTCAACCAGTTCCAAACGGAGCAACTTCACTTTCTTTTTGGTATAATGGAAATGGTAATAGTGGAACGCAGTATATTCTCGGAAACGGCATTTCCACTGTGAGCAAAGGCATAACAGTATATTATACTAGTAACACCTTTGGTGCTTTAGTTGCTAAAGGTGTATCTGCTTTAGCAGGTTCAGCAACTGGAACAAATATATATTCTAATTCAGAATGGCATCATATTGTTTTTACTTGGGATGGAACTGCTAATTCTAATGCTTTTAAAGTTTATGTAAATGGTGTTTTTGAAGTACAAGGGACAAGTGATACGGCAAGTGCAACTATAGGAACTTACACAAGTTTTGCAATGGGTGCTTTATCTGGTGGTGTTTATGCCGCAGGAAGATTAGATCAAGTTAGAATTTATAATACTGTTTTAAATCCGAATGATGTGTGGTTGCTTTACAGTGAGACATCAGCTACCTCATCTACACTAGACTATCCAGCGAGCACAGGAGCTTTAGCTCTTTATGAATTAAGTGGAAATGCTAATGATACTGGTACAACTTATAATGGTACAGATACAGATGTTGCCTGGGTTCCTTTGTATGACGGTGCAGCTACAGGTGTAACATACGCTACACCTAGTGTGTCAGCTGCGTTTTTAAAAGCTGCAGTTTTTAGTGGTAGTAGTAGTTATATTACTACCCCTGTAGATTTTTCTACTTTTACTGATTATTCAGTTTCTATGTGGATTTACCCTACTGCCACCGGTGCTGGTACGGCTACAGGCACAGGTTTTGGGGGTACTGTTGATGCTGGTACGGATGATGGCTTTTTTTTATCAATAAATAGTTCAAACCAAATAAGATTTTACGAAAGAACTGGATCACCAGTAACAACTTTAACTTCAAGTAATGCAGTTACTTTAAATACTTGGAATAATATCGTAGCTATAAGAAATGGTTCTACTAATTTTATATATGTAAATAATACAGTAACATCTGAACCTAATAGTACTATTACTCATACCAGTGATTTTATATTTGGAAGAGCAGGATTATATGCAAGTGATTCCTATACTGGAAATATAGATCAAGGTAGAATATTTAACAGGGCGATAGATGCAGGTGAAGTTACTCAACTTTATAACGAACCAAATAATTAATTAATTATGGAATATACACAGACGACTACGGCGGGAGACATTAAAGTAAGCTATATTTATATTGAATCTAAAAAAAATGACTGTGACTGACCTTAAAATCTACGCTCTTAATATTGGAGCAGTTGCTACATCTATGACTAATATTGATGTAGTATTAAAAATTATAGCCACCTTGATAGCAATAGGCTATACGCTACATAAATGGTATATAATGAATGGAAAAAATAAGTAATCACATATCATACAGAGAAGGGGTGCGCTCAAATACAGCCACCCGTTTAGATATTGACAATATACCTGATAGCTATCAGCTGGGAAACATGACCGCTATTGCTCACAATGTATTTGAACCTTTACGAAAGTGGGCGGCAGGACCAATTAAAATAAATTCTTTTTATAGATCACCACGTTTAAACACAGCTATCGGTGGAAGTTCTAAATCACAGCACTGCCAAGGTCGTGCAGTTGATATAGACGATACCTTCGGTCATAAAACAAACGCTCAGATGTTTAACTACATTCGAGAGAACTTAAACTTTGATCAGATTATTTGGGAGTTTGGCGACGACAAAAATCCAGATTGGGTTCATATCAGTTATATCTCAGAGTCAGAGAATAGAGGACGAGCTTTGAAAGCTAAAAAAGTAAAAGGAAAAACTACCTATCAGATTATATGAGTAAGCCTAAAAAGAAATTTGGACAAACTACCGTGGGTAAGCTTTTAAAAGGCGCAGTAGGCTTAATTAACCCTACTCTAGGTAGTCTTATACAAGGAAATATGTCTGTTGAAGATGTAGTTGCTTCTATTAAAAACTCAGACGTTCCCCCAGAAGATAAAATTAGAGCTCAAGAGATGGTGTTAGAGGCTTATGAAGCGGAAGTAGTAGATAGAGCTAGTGCACGCCAACGAGAAATGGCTGCAATTACAGCAGGATCAGAAGACATTCTATTTAAAACAGTAGGATGGGGAATCACATTATGCTTTGTAGGAGTGATTGCTGGAGCAATTGGCTTATGGCAGGTACCTGAAGAGTCTCAGCGGTTGTTTGACATGGCATTTGGAGCGGTAGTAGCTGCATTTACTCAAGTCATTGGATACTACTTTGGATCTTCTGTAGGAAGTAAGCAGAAAACAAACATAATGAACGGTAACGGTCCCAACAATTAATACACCCCTGAACTGCCGTTAAAATATTTGTATCTTTATCTTTTAATTAAATCAAATTTAATGGATATAAGAAAAATATCTATAGGTCCTGATTATAAGTCGGGAGCTATGCACTACTTAGCCGGTCAAGAGGTTCTAGGTGGGCAATACAAAATTCATTTATTACAACACGACACTTCTACTGACTCCTTTAAGATATGGATAGAGAAAGATAAAGAGGTTGTACTGTGGAAGGAATTTAAATCTACTATCCCGGTGTCTGTTGAATACAATATTAATTTTAAATGAAATCGCCTTTTTATTTTATTGTAAAACCATTACAAGGTAAAAGGTATACAAATACTAAAAATATTGAAGGCGTTGATTTTATCACTAGCTCTTCTCAAGAAGATCATAAATTTTCAAATCGCAACGCAAAAGTTATTGAGACCCCTTTAAAGTACAAGGGTCCTATTAAAGTAGGGGACACCTTGTTAGTACATCATAATGTTTTCAAGTTTTATTATGACATGAAAGGAAGGCAAAAAAGCGGTAAAAGTTATTTTAAAGATGATTTATTTTTTGTGGATAACGATCAATTTTTTATGTACAAACAAAAAGGCGAATGGCATAGTCATGATCGATATTGTTTCGTTGAACCTATAGATAAAGAAGAGTCTTTTTTATTTAAACGCTTTAAAGAAGAACCGTTAATGGGCAAAATGAAATATTCTAATAAGTATTTAATAAGCAAAGGCGTCTTGCCAGGGATGAAGATTAGTTTTAAACCTGATAGCGAATATGAATTTAAAGTAGGAGATCAAAAACTTTATAGAATGTTTGATCATCAAATAATTTTATTATTATGATAAACTTAATATTAGACAAGGTGATTGAGGATCCGGATCAATATGTAAAAGATATTTTAAAATTAAAATTTCAAGATGTTCAAGACGGGGAGAAACTTTTTAAAGGAATACAAATAAGAAAAAACGATGAGCTTCAGTCTAAAATTGAAAAATCATATCCTGATTATTATGTAACTTATAATTTTGTGAGACAATCTCCACTAAATCAAATTGAACCTAATTTTGTTCATACTGACGAAATGATGGGTGATAAAACTGTTTTATTGTATTTAAATAAAGAAAACCCACCAGGAGCTGGAACAACACTTTATGATTATGATAATCCAATGTGTATTTTTTTTGCAAAATATAATAGGCTTGTTATATTTGATTCTAATATTCCTCATTCAAGAAATATATTTGAAAATTTTGGGACAGGTAGCAGTTCTAGATTATTACAGGTAATGTTTTTAAAAAAGAAAGTATGAGCTCAGAACTATTAAAATTACAAATTATAGAAGCTGGCCGAAAGGCAGTGGAGCAACTTATTAAAGTCGCTAAAGAAAACATAATAAAATCTGATCCGGAAGATGAGTTGGCGGCGGATAGATTAAAAAACGCAGCAGCCACAAAAAAGTTAGCTATTTTTGATGCATTTGAAATATTAAATAAAATAGATTTAGAACAAGAAAATATAGATATGGCTGCTAATAAAACTACACCACAAACAAAACAAGGATTTGCTGAACGACGATCAAAATAGACTGTACTATTCTTTAAAGGATTATATTCCTAAAAAAGCCATGTCTCAAAAAAACAGAGGCAAGACTTGGCTATATGGATATAATGAAAAATATGATTTAATTATTATTTCTAAATCAGGACAATTAGGACAAATAATAAATATAAATGGTTTAATAATTGGGTTGCCTCTAGCTGACGAAAATATATATAAAAAAAATGATGAAAAATCAGAGCAACATTGGGAAAGAAAAATTCTTCCGAAAGAATTAAGTCGTATTTCTTCCATCTTTCAATGGAACGACATGCCTATAGCTTTTAAAAGTAAATGGGTGGATTACATAGAAAAAGAGTTTGATCAAAGAGAGCTAGGGCATTGGTTTTACAACAACGGTACGCCTACCTACATCACAGGATCTCACTATATGTACTTACAATGGACAAGTATTGATATTGGGTACCCTGATTTTAGAGAAGCCAATCGTATATTTTTTATTTACTGGGAAGCATGCAAAGCAGATAAGAGATGCTTTGGGTTAGACTATCTTAAAATAAGACGTTCAGGATTTTCTTTTATGGGATCATCAGAATGTGTAAACATAGGAACTCTAGCTAAAGACGCAAGGGTTGGGATTTTATCCAAGACGGGATCAGATGCTAAAAAAATGTTTACTGATAAGGTTGTTCCGATTGCAAATAGACTTCCTTTCTTTTTTAAACCCATACAAGATGGTATGGACAAGCCTAAAACAGAATTAGCTTTTAGAATCCCCGCTTCCAAGATTACTAAAAAAAACATGTACGACGCAGTAGACGATGAACTGTATGGTTTAGACACTACAATTGACTGGAAGAATACAGATGAAAACTCTTATGATGGTGAAAAGTTATTGCTGTTAGTACACGATGAGAGTGGTAAATGGATAAAGCCTAATAATATTTTAAATAACTGGAGAGTAACAAAGACTTGTTTAAGGTTGGGAAGTAAAATAATTGGAAAGTGCATGATGGGATCTACATCAAATGCATTAAGCAAAGGAGGGGCAAACTTCAAAAAGTTATTTGAAGACTCTGATCTTTCTACTAGAAATATTAACGGTCAAACTAAAAGTGGAATGTATTCTCTTTTTATTCCCATGGAATGGAACATGGAAGGTTTTATTGATAAGCATGGATGGCCAGTTTTTTATAAGCCAGAGGGTCCAGTTATGGGGGTTGATAAAGAATATATTATAAATGGCGCTATTGACTATTGGCAAGCAGAAGTAGACTCTTTAAAAAAAGATCCAGATGCATTAAACGAATTTTACAGACAGTTTCCACGAACACACTCGCATGCTTTTAGAGATGAAAGCAAATCTTCTTTATTTAATTTAACTAAAATATATCAGCAAATTGATTATAATGATTCTTTGATTACTGAGCATCACGTGACAAGGGGAAAGTTTTATTGGAAAGATGGAGTTAAAGATACCGAGGTTATATTTACTCCAGACCCTAAAGGTAGATTTAAAGTTTCTTGGATGCCCAATAAAAACATAACCAACATACATGCTGTAAAAAATGGAGTTAAATATCCACTTAATGAACATGTAGGTGCTTTTGGCTGTGATTCTTATGATATATCAGGCACAGTAGGAGGTAGAGGCTCTAATGGAGCGTTGCATGGTTTAACTAAATTTAGCATGGAAGAGGCCCCTAGCAATGAGTTTTTTTTAGAGTATGTGGCTAGACCACAAACGGCAGAGATATTTTTTGAAGAGGTGTTAATGGCTTGTGTGTTTTTTAGTATGCCAATACTAATCGAGAACAACAAGCCTAGATTATTGTATCATTTTAAGATTAGGGGATACCGTGGATATTGCATGAATAGGCCCGATAAGCATTTTAACAAATTATCTAAAACAGAGAAAGAGCTGGGTGGGATACCGAATACCTCTGAGGATGTTAAGCAGTCTCATGCTGCGGCAATAGAGTCTTATATAGAAAAACATGTAGGCATTGAGATTGATAACGCCAATAGAAATGCGTCAGACATGGGAAGTATGTATTTTACTAGGACTCTTGAGGATTGGTCTAGATTTGATATTAACAATAGAACTCAGTACGACGCTAGTATTAGTTCGGGGCTAGCAATAATGGCAAATCAAAAATCCCTATATTTACCTATAGAAAAACAATCGAAAATAAGTATTAACTTTGCTAAATATACTAATAGTGGAAATTATAGCGAATTAATTAGATGAAAGAAGTTAAAATAAACATTTCATCTGTAGGTTTTCCGAGTCAATTTTCTTCGGACGCAGAAAAAGCGACTGATGAATTTGGTCTACAGATAGGGCAGGCAATACAATACGAATGGTTTAGAAAGGATTCAAATGGCTGTAGATATTATAGTCAATGGAGAGATTTTAACAGATTAAGACTATACGCTAGAGGGGAGCAGTCTATTGCCAAATATAAAAACGAACTTTCAATAGACGGTGACTTGTCTTATTTAAATCTTGACTGGACGCCTGTTCCTATTTTACCAAAATTTGTAGACGTTGTAGTGAATGGGATGTCTGAAAGAATTTTCAAAGTAAAAGCCTATGCTCAAGACGCGTTGTCACAGGCCAAAAGAAGTAAGTATCAAAATATGATAGAGGGGCAAATGGCGGCTAAAGAGCCTCTTCAGACTCTTCAAGAGGCCACCGGTGTAAATCCTTTTACAATGAATCCTGATGATCTACCTTCTTCTGACGAAGAGCTTTCTTTGTATATGAATTTAAATTATAAGCCTGCTATAGAAATTGCAGAAGAAGAAGCGATTGATACAATGTTTGCTGAAAATCATTATGAAGATATTCGTAAAAGAATTGACTACGATCAGATGGTTGTAGGAATTGGGATTGCAAAGCATGAATTTCTTCCAGGTGCAGGAGTTAAGGTTTCATATGTTGACCCTGCTAATGTGGTATACAGTTATACCGAAGACCCTCACTTTAAAGATTGTTTTTATTGGGGTGAGATCAAGACCGTTGCTATGACAGAGCTTGTAAAGATTGATCCGTCTTTAAGTAAAGAAGATATGGAAAAAATATCTAAGTATAGTCAAAGCTGGTATGATTATTATAATACGGCTCAGTATTATGAGAATGATATATTTTATAGAGATACATGTACCTTAATGTATTTTAATTACAAGTCTACCAAAAAAATAGTATACAAGAAAAAAATCTCAGAAACTGGAGCAACAAAAATGATTGAGAAAGACGATACTTTCAATCCTCCTGAAGAAATGCTAGAAGAAGGCAATTTTGAAAAAATAGAAAAGACTATAGACGTGTGGTATGATGGTGTTATGGTTATGGGAACAGATATAATTCTAAGATGGGATTTAGCTGAAAACATGGTTAGGCCAAAGTCTGCGTCTCAACACGCAATACCTAATTATGTAGCTTGTGCACCTAGAATGTATAAAGGAGTTATAGAGTCTTTAGTGAGGAGAATGATTCCATTTGCTGATCTTATTCAGATTACACATTTAAAATTACAACAAGTTATTGCAAAAGTAGTTCCTGATGGAGTATATATAGATGCAGATGGGCTTAATGAGGTAGATCTTGGTACGGGAGCAGCTTATAACCCTGAAGATGCTTTGCGTATGTATTTTCAAACAGGTAGCGTTATCGGGAGAAGTTATACTCAAGATGGCGATTATAATCAAGGCAAAATTCCTATTAAAGAATTAACCTCTAATTCAGGGGCCTCTAAGACTCAAATGTTAATTACAAACTATAACCATTATCTTGACATGATACGATCCGTAACGGGGTTGAATGAAGCCAGGGATGGGACTACTCCAAATCCCGACGCCTTAGTTGGTGTTCAAAAATTAGCATCTTTAAGCTCTAATACAGCTACCCGCCATATATTAGACGGGAGTCTTTACATATATCGTAGTTTAGCCGAAGCGTTAACATATAGGGTAGCTGATATTTTAGAGTATGCAGACTTTAAAGATGACTTTATTAATAAAATAGGAAAATTTAACGTTAGTATATTGGGAGAAATTTCGGATTTATATATATATGACTTTGGTATTTTTATAGAGTTATCTCCAGACGAAGAACAAAAAGCATTATTAGAGCAAAACATTCAAATGGCTTTATCCAAACAAGATATTAACTTAGAAGATGCTATTGATATTAGAGAAATAAAAAATCTTAAACTTGCAAATCAATTGTTAAAAGTAAAACGTAAAGCTAAGCAAGAACAAGATGAGCAGCGGGATATGCAAAAGCAGGCTATGATGTCACAACAACAGTTAAAGTCTCAGGAAATGGCGGGACAGGTAGCTATGCAGAAGATTAATTTAGAAACTGAAGCTAAATTAAAATATAAGCAAGGCGAGATGCAAATGGAAATTGAACGCAGTAAAGTAGAGGCTCAGCTTAAAGCTCAACTTATGCAGCAAGAGTTTAGTTATAATATGCAACTACAAGGGATTACTGAATCGCAATTGTCTGGTAGAGAAAATGCAAGAGAAACCGCTAAAAGCGAAAGAATAAGTCAGCAAAACACAGAGCAATCCAAATTAATTTCTCAAAGAAAAAACAATTTGCCTCCTCAAAATTTTGAGTCTAATGAAGATTCTTTAGACGGTTTTGATCTAGCAGAGTTCAATCCTAGGTAGCAAAAAGTATATTATATTTTTACGTAAATTTGTAATAACTCAAATCTAATCAAATGGAAATCAAAGTAAAAGAAGTAACAGATGTTGTGGAAAAGTCAAAACAGCAAATTGAACAAGAGCTGTTAGATAAACACGAACACAAGCAAGAGGAAGAAAGCGAAGATAAAGACTCTCAACAGAAGATTGTTTTTAAAGATGTTGATTCCCAAGAAGTAGAGGTTAAAGAAAAAGAAGATGTAGAAAAGCTAGATGCGCAAGTATCGGAGCCTGAAGAAATAAACGCCTCTGAACTAACAGAGGAAGAAGTTCTTTCATTTATTGGAAAAAGATGGGGAGAGTCGGTAGATTCTTTAGAAGAGTTAAAGTCTAGACGAGAAGAGTCGGAGCCTTTATCTGAAGACGTAGCCGCTTTCCTTAAGTATAAAAAAGAAACAGGGCGAGGAATTGAAGATTATGTAAAATTACAAAGAGATTTTTCATCCATGAACCCTGACTCTTTGCTAAAAGAGTATTTAACTGCAACCGAAGAAGGATTAGATTCAGAAGATATTGATTCGATGATGGAAGATTATGATGTTGATGAGGAAATAATGGAGCCAGCAGAAATAAAAAAATTAAAATTAGCAAAGAAAAAAATTATTGCCAAAGCTAAGAAGTTCTTTAGGGAACAGCAGGAATTATACAAACAGCCTCTTGAGTCAAGAGAAAGTTCAGCTACTGCTACCCAAGAATTAGAAGCATATAGGCAATATGTGAATACCGCAAAGACCCAACAGGAAGAAGCTAGTCGCCAAAGAGACTGGTTTAGCAAAAAAACTAATGAGGTATTTGGATCTGAATTTAAAGGTTTTAAGTTTAATCTAAATGACAATGAAGTGGTTTATACTCCTGGGAGTTCTGCAGATTTAAGAAAAGCTCAAGACACGCCGTTAAATTTTGCGAAAAAATTTATGGACGAGAAAGGTCTTTTAGTAGATCCTGTCGGATACCACAGGTCATTAGCGATTGCAATGAATCCTGAAAAGTTTGCTCAGTTCTTTTACGAACAAGGGCAAGCCACAGCAACGGAAAGCGTTATACGTAAGACTAAGAATATAAATATGAGTGAACGTACAGCTCCAGAAGTTTCTACAAAAGGAGGATTTCAAGTTAAATCAGTTTCTCAACCATCAAGTAGAGGGTTGCGAATTAAAAGTATAAAACGAACTTAATATAAATTAAAATTAAAATTATGGCTGGACAAGTTAATATAATTCCAACTTTTGCGTTGACGCCGAGTTCCGAAAGGACTCCGACAACCGAAAACTACATAACAAACTTTGACTTTTTAAATCAGTATCTACCCGATACTTATGAAAAAGAATTTGAGCGTTATGGAAATAGAACAATCTCTTCATTCCTACGTATGGTAGGGGCTGAGATGCCTACTAACTCTGACCTTATCAAATGGGCAGAACAAGGTAGACTACACACTAAATACACACAAGTAGGGACTGCAGCGGTAGCTGGTACGGGAAACCCAACGTTTCAAGTAAACGATGTAATAGACCCCGCAACTGCTAATCAAGTAGTAAGAATTGGTCAAACAGTTGCTATTGTACAAAATGGTGGTAGTGGAATGAATAAAGCAGTTGTTACGGCTGTGGCTAATGGAGCCGGAGGCGCAGGACAATTTACTGTTGCATGTTACGAAGCGGCTGGTTTAGTTGCTGCAGGAACAGGGGTTGGAAATTCAGATGTTACAATCTTTATATATGGATCAGAATTTAGAAAAGGTACTGCTGGAATGGCAGGCTCTCTTGAAGCTAATGACTTTATTTTTTCCAACAAGCCAATTATCTTAAAAGATACTTACACAGTATCTGGTTCAGATATGGCGCAAATTGGATGGGTAGAGATCACTACTGAAGATGGCGGAACTGGATACTTATGGTATTTAAAATCTGAGCATGAAACAAGATTACGTTTTGATGACTATTTAGAAACTGCAATGATAGAAGCTGTACCTGCTGAAACAGGATCAACTGCTGCAACAGCAGTAGGAGATGGCGGAGCTGCACCTAATGGTGGTGGGTCAGACGGTATCTTTTATGTTGTACAACAAAGAGGTAATATATGGGATGGTGGAAACCCAGCCGTATTAGCTGACTTTGACAATGTAATTAGTCGTCTTGACAAGCAAGGAGCTATTGAAGAAAACGTATTA
>TARA_R110000764_G_scaffold8776_11_pt1 | contig 13417 bp, 19 predicted proteins | sample TARA_R110000764 | Tara Oceans TARA_R110000764 (sample SAMEA4398111) | marine metagenome | biome: Polar Biome; feature: [SRF] surface water layer (ENVO:00010504); material: water (ENVO:00002006), including particulate matter (ENVO:01000060) such as... | depth 5 m | reverse complement strand
GCGGAGTTCAATGGCACCGTCATCGTCGAATGGATGAACGTAACCAGTGGGAGCGACTCGAGCCCGGTTTGGATCTATACGCATAACGAGCTAATTCGAGAGGGCTATGTGCTGATCAGCCTTTCGGTCCAGGCTGCCGGCATAGCAAGTACCCAGAGGATGGACAGCGAGCGTTACAGCGAGCTATTGCACCCTGGCGACAATTACTCTTACGATATTTTTTCTCAGGTTGGACAGGCTGTACGAACTCAAGCTGATGTACTACTGGAGGGGCTTTGCCCAGAGAGGGTGATTGCAGCGGGGGAGTCGCAGTCAGCTTACCGGTTGGTTACCTACCTAAACGCGATACATCTGCTTAAACCTGTTTATGATGGTTATCTATTGCAGAGTAGGCCGGCTAAAGGCGCACCTCTGGCTATACTGGATGATGTGGCCGGCGCTACTCAAGTGCGCGCCGACTTAGGTGTGCCGGTGCTGGTATTTCAGACAGAAACTGATATCAATCCTGTGACCCGGCAGGCCGATACAGCCACCTACAGACTATGGGAAGTTGCTGGAACAGCGCACTTTGACGCATATGGCGGAGGTCTCGGCTTACTGGATGTGGGAGACGTAGAAGGCGCCGCCAGCGTCCTCTATGCGCTGCGTAATCCGCCTGCCACAGTGTTTGGCTTTATCTGCTGCAACAAAGCAATCAACGCTGGACCAATGACCTTCGTGTTGAGTGCAGCATTGCACGCATTGAACGAATGGATTAAAACGGGGCTTGCTCCATGCTCGGTGGAGCAGTTGCAGGCAACGAATTTTACGCTTTATAACCCCTGTATTCTAAGAGATGAACTTGGGAACGCGCGGGGGGGTATCCGTACACCCTTTGTCGAGGTGCCGCTCGCCGCATTGGCCGGAACTGGAAATTCCGGAAGCCAGGACTTCTGCATGTTTTTCGGCACCACGGAGCCCTACACCCCCGCTAGGCTGTATGCCTTATATCCTAATAGTAAGTCCTTTCTTGAAAAGTGGAGCAAAGCCACGACGCTAGCTATGGAGCAGGGAGTTATCCGACCCGCAGACGCAAAACGGCTTATCGCAGCAGTTGAGAAACTTGAAGATGACATCTATGGGCTACCCCCGCTCCGGTAGGCATCACTGGCCTAGGCTTGGACTGCCGCCGGTTTCCAGGATATCTCTAACCTAGGTCGGTTCACCTGATGCAGAGTAGGACAACGGCGCTGTGCCAACGCTGGAGACACCAAAGCCGCCCTTGATTTTCTTAGCGTTTGCCATGTTGAGATCTATCGGGCTTAGGTGAGACGGACTGATAATAAGGCAGAATTTCTTGAATACGGCTTCCAGGGTCGCAAGAGTCGAATGGGTTCTACCCCGATGATACGGACGGTTATAAAACGGATGTGAGCTTCCAATCCTGAGCAGCAGATCTACGTTGCATTCTTGGAATTATGGAGCCGCTCGATGTATTCAAACAGATCAATATACCGTCGATGGTGTGCCCGCTGTCGTTTTAGCACTCCGAAGACCCCCTCACACGCGGCGTTATTTCCGCAATGGCCAACCGCGCTCATGCTGCTGACCAAATGGTTGCTGCCTAGATTATAAGGCCTGGAGGTGGCTACGAAACCAGGTGCGATTCATTGCTACAGCTGGCAGCGTTCCTCTGTGGAGTTCTCTGACCTCCGTTCTGGCGAGTAATCCCTCCAGTTGTTCGATAGCCGCGCAAATATAGATAGCAGCGTCTTTGGCTGCCTCATGATCCGAGGTGCCTAATGGCCAATCAAAACGGAAGAACTCGACGTCGAGTGCGTTTTTTAGCTTTTCGCTTGGGGTCAGGGTAAATATCAGCTCCCCGCCGACGGCTTCGCTGTATAGCGTTGGGCCGCATTCATTTTCATTTTTAAAGCGGTTAAACCCAGCCTGGAGATTGCTTTTTGCAAGTTCAATGGGCGAGGGCAGCGCATTCCAGGCCTGATCGGTAAGCGCTAAAGCTTCCCGAATGGCGCTGTGTGCTGCCTCTAACTTACGCAATATCTCTTCGGTGGACAGCGAGTCTAACGACGCTATACCGTCGATCGGCAGCGAATGATTGAGAAACTCGCCCAGAGCACGGGCCAAAGCCTCGTCGCGACCCAGCGACCAGCGTATCTGCCGAGGCAAGCGCTGATCCTGAGATAAATGCTTTGGTAAAGTCAGGCAGTACTGGAAGCCTGTCTGTTCTGAGAACAGAAGGTGGGGTTGGCGCTGCTTGCGGGAATTGCTGTGTGACATGGTGGCATACCTTTTTGAGTTCACTGTGTGACTCTGGGTATGCAACCACTCTCAAAATTAGTCTGAAACCCTCATTCTAGACGGGTTTCAGTGCTCTATTTGGTGGGCCGGGGGGATTTGAACCCGTTTCGGTCTTCTTGCATTGCTTCTCAATATATCGCTTTTCTTTAAATAACAGATAGATATCTGGCTTGGTTTTCTGCGTTGTGTCGCAATATCCTGCTATGTCTGCGACACATTTGCGACACTCTTGCCATGAAAATAGGGGCCTTCACCGCTAGTCTCTTCGTTGTAGATACCCTAAAAATTAGCTTCTATTATCACCTTCACGTCTCTGTCGGCACAGACGCATAGGTATGCAGTCAAGGCGAAGGCAACAAGCAGGGTAAGGTCAAACAGCCAGTAGACCGAAGCGCAAAGCAGTTGGACAGCTATGCTCGCGAGCACAGTCATTTTGAACGCATACCGGGGCTGCTTCAGAAAACCCGCTTTTTTATCAAAGAAACAAATCAGCATTCCAAGCGACGTGATCGCAATTAAAGCGACGCTCTCCAGTGTAAATGAGCACAATATTGCAAACGGGAGAAATACCGGTAGCAAGTAGGATATATAAAGATGACGTGTGTTATGAAATGGAAGCTCTTCCTTACGCATTCATGCTTATCCTAAAAATAAAATTTACCTGAATTTACACCCTATTTCTAACGCTAGATTTTCCCATAGTTGACTCGAATGAAATTTTGTTCTTGATTTAGACTTCGGGTTCGTTGTCTGTAACTTCTTCTAAATATCTTTTCCTAAATTTCTCAGCTAACTCAGACCTTCTTGACTCATAATCAAAAGGCGTGACCTTGTTCTTTTCGGACGCTATTTTTCTTGTGAATATTAGGAATGGTGCTACTACTGATATTAGTCCACTTGATTTTATTAGTTCGAATCTCACTTTTGATGTCATGCTTGTGTAATGATATATGAAGCTTATTAAAGGAGATTCTAAATGAGTCTGTAATAGTCTGAGGTGTAGCGCTCTTTGTGGTTTTTTCATTTTGTTTAAAATTATAATTAACACTGAAACTTTTTCAATTAGTACTTGATTTATTGCACCTACGTCTATTTTGTCTTTCAGTTTCTCAATTGCATATTCTTGTCTTATGTCTCTGTCTGCTCTAGTTTCCCCTTCTTCATAGATTAAATTGAATATTTCATTGCATAAATTTAGAGAGGTGTTTCGGAAAGATAATACAAATTCATCTTGTTCTAGGTTTTCTAAAAATCTAAAAAATGATTGTTCTATGCTTTGTTGTTCAAGTGTTTTTTGTTGGGCTGATAGCGCGGCTGCTGATTTTGTTATTTCAGTTCTTGTGAGCTTTAGTTCTTCTATCTGTATTTTAATTGTTACTAATAGAGCTATTATGGTCAAAAACCCAAATATAGGGTTTAGTACGCCTCCGAAAAAATCTCCCAATAGAGCCCAGCTTTCTGGGTTTTTGCTAATGGGGCCGTGAAAGTGATATGCGTAAAATGCTATTGTTGTTAGTGCTCCAGTTATTGCGATTATTACTATAGTTTCAAGAGGTAGTTTTATTTTTCTCGGATTTATTCTGAGCACGTTTATTTCTCTTTTTTATGCTGTGTTTGTATTTGGTTTCTCTTGATTTTGAGTTTAGGTTCTAAACCCATTGGCTGCCAAACAATACATGCGCTGCCAACCACGCTGTACTCTATTGCCGCTTCCGCACCTTCCATTAAGCCACTCCTTAGCCGCTTTCCTGCATGTCCGGTAATCAATCGATCCCCTTCCGTAGTTTCTACAGAAGCTGTCGTTGTCTATTTGACTATGTCGGTACGTGTAGGTGGTGGGCCAACGAGACTCACGGCCTCTTGCGTCTCGCCATTTCAGGGTAACTTGCGATGTTCCGTTTAGTCCCGAGTTGGAAACCCGACGTACCTGTGCAGGTGCGTTTTGCCTGTAGCTGGCTACCGTCACATGCCTGGACTCCATCGTGTTGATGTCAGTCCTTGGCTGGTAGTTGTCGTTATTGAAGTCGGTTTGTCTGCCTGACTGGCTGGCTCGTTGCGCTTGTTGGTATCGCTGGGCGTTTTCCAGTGCGATGCGCATATCCTCAGCCGTGATGCCGGATTCATGTTGGTATACGTTCGCTGGGGGGCTTTGTGCTGGTTCTATTGGCGTGTAGGTGGGCGGTGGTTCTTCTTGGCCGCGATTGAGGACCTGTAGTGCTGTTCGCTTTAAATCTGCTGCCACCTGGGCTGTGAGTTCGGGCGCCGCCCAATAGCACAGCCCGACAGCCATAGTGCAGGCTGCAATCATGCTGATAGCCAGGCCTGCGTGATTTGGTTTGTTACGTACTCTGAGTGGGGCGTCGTCCCATTCTGCTTTCATGCTTCGCTCTCCTTGCGTCCGCGTCGGGCATACCAGCGCTTTGCTACTTCCTGAGTGATCGCTATCCCGCGTGGTGTGTTGGCAATTTTGAGTTAGATTCGTCGTATTCAGGGCTAGTTTGCCCTATTTCTGGTGCCGTGTGGCCACTGGCCAGCCATAGCGCGTACTGAGGAAATACTGTCACCAGAACGTCCAGTTCTTCAGTTGTTACACGAACTGCGCCTTTGCTGACGCTTTTCCACCTGTCGTGATCCCCGCCGCCTTTCTCGCTGGCTTTCTTCGGGCCAACCTTCTTTATCAATAATCTTGCTCTATCAGCGGACGTTTCCATATAGAAATAAACAACCAATTAAATTAGGGGATATTATTGCCCTTAAATCCTTCTGGGGATATAGTTGCCCCATATCAGGGAAGTAATTGCCCTGAATTCAGTCTTCTAATGTGGAATATAGTGGAACAAAGCGTATGGATATGGAAGGTTTCGGACCAGAAAACCTGATCGGGGCACCACCGATTATGCCGTGGCCCAAGTTTGCCGACTGGATCGGCATGGGCGATGAACCCCGTGTAGTCGAATCTTGGGTGCAACGCGGCTACCTCCCAACCAAGAAAGTCGGCAAGCGCGTCATGATTAATGTCGCTTTGCTTGTTCGTCAGTTGCTGGAAGAGGAGTAGGGCACGTGAAAACAGCTACTCAAGTATTCAACACCTTTGAGCGTGAACACTCGCACAAATCACCCGAATTCAAAGCTGGGTTTATGGTTGTGCTGGCAAAGCTGATCGACAAAAAGCCAATGGGGCCTTCTCCATACCCCAAGTGCACTGCTCAAGCTGACGCCTATATAGCAGGTCAGGCCGAAGGTCGCCGGGTAGCTGATCGGTTCTTCGAGGTGGCTGCATGAATGCCATGCGCAACTACAAACCTAGGCATGAGACCGGCTGTCGCTGCGTCGTCTGCACCACCGCTGAGTTTGTCGCCACCATGCGCAGCCGCTCCGAGATTCGCCAGAAGCGCGTTCATGCGATTTTGAACAACCCTTTTGGTACTCGCCCTGACTCTGGCTACTGGACCGAAGAGCGACCCGCTAAACCGACCGACTACCGCAAAGCTTCTGAAGGTGAGGTTTAACCATGACCTGCAACAGCAACCGCGAACTAACCGATGGCTATGTGCTGTGCCAAGAGTGCGGCCACGTTGAGGAATACACCGTTGATCGGGCAGAAGGCCGTGAAACCTGTGTTCGTTGCGGTGCCAAGTTCTGCGGTTGTGAATGCTGTAACGGTCTGGCTAGGGTGAATCTCCAGCTCAAGATTCACGAACTCAACGACAGGGAAGGTTAAGCCATGTTCCTTTCACAACGCGAAGCCGAACACCTCGTATCCACCGCTTTTAAGTGGGCGCTGATCTTCTTGTTTGGCTTCATCTTCGCTGTCGTATTTACCCTGGTCGTACTCGACACCAATTTTCATCTGGTCGATCAGTCCCTTGATGCCTCCATGCAACGAATGATCGACACCTGTACCACCGAAGCCTCCGAGGCGGCGGAAATTAGCGTAGCAACGCGAAGTCTGTTTCCGCTGGCTCGGGGGCCAACAAGCCCACCGGGCGCGTTAGCTACGCACCCACGAATACCACTGATGTAACGCACCCAGCCCGCGTAGTGGCTGAAACGTAAAACCCCAGCATCACCGAGAACAACCCTCGGGCGAAAAATCAAAATTCGCCTGTGTGGATTCGCTCGGCCTGCTGAAAGGCAATCGCGCAATTTAGCGCACCACAAGTGAGGTACTACCGATGGCACGTTCAACTATGGAAGTCGCGTTTCTGAGCACTCAAAAGCTGGAATTCACTGGCAGCACCGGTCACGTCAAACAAGTGAAAGTCTTCTACGGCGACGAACCCGATGGCGAAACCGAGAACGGCCTGTCCATCGTCAGCATGGATGTTCCGCCAGAAGTCGCAGACGAGATCTTCGCAGCCGGTGCCAACATCGCCCCGCTCGAACCCATCCGCATCACCTTTGAAGTCGCCCGCGCTGGCAAACAGAAAGGCAACAATCTGTGCCTGCACATCGAGCCTGTGAAAGCTCGCATCGAGAAGCCAGCGGCACCGGCTGCACCCAGCACCCAGGCCAAACCCAGCAACTGATTTTTGAAAGGGGTAGGTCATGGGGCCGCAAGTTTATGTACAGGTCTGTTCCACCTTCGACCAAGCCGGTCAGTGCGTGGAATCCGTCTGGCAACTGGCCTACCTCGCTTCGGACTCAACTGAGTTTGAAGCCTTCACCGCATTCGATCCTGAGGCCTTCTGGTCCGGGTTCGGGTCAACGCTGACCTTCTTCGCCATCGGTTTTGGCGTCGGTCTGCTCGCAGCAGTACTCCGCAAAACTCGCGGATAACCCAACCATGAAAGAGGTACTACCTATGAAACCAATGAATGCTGTTCGCCGCTTCGGCTCCCAATTTGGCACTGCTACCCGCAACGCTGCTATCGCTGTGTCTGTTCCTGTCATGGCAAGCCCTGCTTTTGCTGCACTGCCTGAGGAAGTCACCACCCAGATGACGACCGCCAAGGCAGACGCAACCGAAGGCGGTGGTTTGATCATCGGCGCTATCGCTGTAGTTGCCGGTATTGCGCTGGTCGTTTCGATCTTCCGTAAGGCCTGATCGTGCTCTGGTCATTGCTGCTGGGCGTCGTGATGGCCTCGGCGTTTATAGCAGGCATCAGGGTCGGCCAGTATCAATGACATCAAGGGGCCTTCGGGTCCCTTTCTTTTTACGGTGGTCGCATGAATCGCTGGTCTCTACTAACTTTATTTTTTCTCGCATTCGGCGTACTCGCTGAGGACTTTTATTGGTACGGAACGAATGCCAGCGGTATCACTAAGACCGGGCCTTCTCCGCTGAGCGTATGTCAGGTTATTCAGAGCGACAGTGGTTACCCCCTGCCCGGTACTACACCCGCCAGAGCGCATGACATTTCTGAGGCTACTGCCTTATGTACTTTTTACTATTTCCGCGAAGCCGGCGTCGCTGAGAACTCTCTTACTTATTGGCTAAACCGTGGCGGTGATTCTTGCTCCACAGGTACAACTTACAGCGCTTCTACAGGGGAGTGCTCCCAAGCTTGCGAAGACACAGCGGGACAAACGATCGCTGCTCGTGGCCCGGACTCTCCTGTTACCACTGATGGTGATGGGGTTCGGACAGTGCTACCTGAGCCCTTTAATGGCGCTTGTTTCGAAGGCTGTTACTACGAAATCGAAAGCTCCTATTCTGATCGACTGTCCTGTTCGCTTGTTTACGGCTCAACCGATAGTGCTTTTTGTAACTACATAACCCATGGCACTGGTGATTCCTGTCCTTCCAGCAACGGCGTTCCTGCTGCCGGTGGTGATCCCCTTAACCCTGACCCTAACCCAGATCCTGACGCACCTGATCCGGGCTGCGGTCCTGGCTATTCTTGGACCGGCGATTTCTGCGCGGAAGATCCTAACGGCGAAGGTGATGGCTCCGGTGATGGTGGTGATGGTTCTGGCGACGGCTCAGGTGATGGCGGAGACGGCGACGGATCTGGAGGCGGTGGCGGCTCGGGTGACGGCTCCGGCGATGGCGAGGGGGAAGGCGACGGCGAAGATGGCGGCGATGGTGAAGACGGCGGAGAAGGCGAAGGCACCGGTCTGCATAAACCCACCAAAGGCTCCTTTGATGATGCCATTGCAGACTATCAAACAAAGATCGATGAAGCCCTTGCCCAAGTGAAAGATAAAGCCGGCCAGTTCGGCGACCTGATCAATCAAAAGATCGACGTAAGCCTGTCATCCAGCAATGCCGCGCTGCCCTGCTTTAGCGCCACCATTCGCGGTGACAACGTCGGCTTCTGCTTCTCGACCTACGCCGAACAGTTGGCCGTGGTCCGCAACATCCTGTTGTTCCTAGCCACCATCATCGCGTTCTACATCATCTTTCGGGAGGACAAGTAATGGATATTCCATTCATTGGCGACATTCTCGATTTCCTGCAAGCGGCTTGGGAGTGGATCTACTCCGGTATTTACGAGTTTGTTAAAGAAGCCTTTGTGCTCGCTACCAAGGCCGCTATCTATGGTTACTTTCAGGCGCTGCTATTCGCGCTCGATGTGGCCTATGACGTGTTTCAAGAACTAGTCACGGAGATAGGTATCAGCGACAAGGTCCAGCAGTACTACAACATGCTGGACGCCGACCTTCGAAGCGCGCTCGCCTTCTTCGGTATACCGGATGCCTTGATGATTATCTTTTCAGCGGTCGGCACTCGCTGGACGCTGAAATTCGTTCCGGTCGTGGGGCGCTGATATGGCTATCAAAATACACCACGGTCCAAACGGCTCTTACAAAACCTCCGGTGCCATTCAGGATGATTTGATCCCAGCTCTCAAGGCGGGCCGTCACATCATCACCAATGTCCGCGGATTAACCCGGGAAAGGGTGTTCCAGGTGTTCCCGGATCTGCCGTCCTCGGTCGAGATTGAGAACCTCGATTTAGAAGACCTCGATGATCTGGAAAAGATGCGCACCTTCCCGCAGTGGGCACCGCGCGGCGCGTTCATCATCTTTGATGAAATCCAGCTAATTTTCATGAAGTCGTGGCGTGAGGCTGACCTGCGCAAATTCGATTTTCCGGGTGGCTCAAAAGCCGCAAAAGAAGCTGATCGGCCTATCAACTGGTTAGACGGCTGGACCCGCCACCGGCATTGGAATTGGGACATCATTCTCACCACACCGAACATCGGTTATATCCGTGAAGATATCCGCCTGACCGCTGAGAAAGCCTACCTGCACTCCAATCTGGCCGTTATCGGTATCAAAGGCCGATACAAGGAATCGCAGCACGCAGCCACCGAGAACAAGCCGCCCATGAAGGGTTCGCTTGTGTCGATCAAGAAGATCAACTAGGGGACATTCAAACTTTATGAATCAACAGCGACCGGCACCGTCAGCGACACCATCGCGGGGAAAAGCCTTTTTAGAGACCCTAAAGTACTTCTACTTCTGGCACTTCCGGCCATCGTGTTTGGCAATTTTATACTTGGTGATGGATTTAGCTTTAGCCAGCGTGCAACTGACAGTCCAGCTGATCAGCAGCCTGTGGCGGGTGGTTCGCCCGGTGCTGGCTCTGATAGCTCGTTACATCCTCGTCCGCCTGGTAATCCTTCTTCTATTCCTATATCTCGGCAGCAAGATTATCAGCCTGATTTTCTAGAACACCCCTTTCAGGGTCACAGCATCGCTATCAAGGCGTCGTTGGTCGGCCACAAAGACAGCGTGCGGTTCTACCTGTTCCAGATCACCACCCCTACCGGTGAACGCTTCCAGATCAATAACCAACAGCTTCGCCAGAGTGGCTATCACCTCTCTGAAACGGCTGATTGTTCAGTGCGGCTGACCTTCGGCGAATGGACCTCCTATGCAGTCTGTGCAGGTGCTGCGCAGCGCACGGCGGAGCGGCTCGTCTCGGAGCGAAGCAGTGCGCCCAGCAGCGCCCCCGCCCACGGTTACGTCACGGTGGTAGCAGAGAGCGCAAATGACGTCCCTGTAACACGTCATATAGATAGAACTAACAATCCGCAATAACACGCATTGGAGCACATTAAATGGTTCGTCCTGTTGATCACATTCGACTCAATCACCTCACTGCTGAAGATGATGATAAAGGCCGTTTGTTTGCTGATCGGTCTACCTATCAGTTAACCGATTTATCAGGTGTTCGGTTGCTTCGTTGCGGTGTTGATACCGTCCGCCAGCTGTATCGGGGGATGATTAAGCTTGGTGTTCTTGCTCTGTTCGAGAAACCCGGCACGATCATTGAGTTTGCTGGGCAACGCTGGCATACCGGTCGGGTGGGTCGTGACTCTGGCTACCAATTCAAGCTGCAAAACGCTGATCTCGGTTTCGTGTTGTTGATTAAGAATTTCAACGCCAAGGCTGACAGCATCGGTCCACACCTGAAAATCGAGGTGTCACCGCACACGATCGACAGCCTGTCTCCCGATCGCTTGCAGGCGAGAATGGATTTCTATGCATCGCAGCTGCTCGATCACGTAGAGGTGAACCAGTGTGCTGTGCATCTAGCTTTAGACCTACAGGGTTGGAAACCACCGGTTGATCTGGTGGCCCGTATGCACTGTCGTGCACGAAATCACCGCGATATCAGCGGCATCAACTCGCTGAACTGGGCTACTAAGTCCAGCGTTTACGGTCGTGGTGAAACCTCCATGTTCGGTTCGGCCAATGGCATCCAGCTGTGTATCTACAACAAGACCGAACAGGCCAAAGCCACGGACAAGCTGGACTATTGGCAAAGCGTCTGGCGTCGTACTGACGACCCATTCGATCCCGACTACCAAGGCAACTACAACCCCGACCAAGATGTATGGCGCATCGAGCTACGCTATCACCACTCAGTGATTCAGCAGTTCGCTGCTGGCTCCGTAGACGTCAACACCGGGCAAGCCATAGAAACGCACACCTTTGAGGCTTTCTCGGCCCATTTGGACGGGCTATGGCGCTACGGCATGAACCAATTCAAGCTGCTTAGAACCCCTCGTTACTTTGACCCCTTCTGGACCCTGATTCGTGAGGATGTCCGTGTTGATTTGCCGGTTGAATCACTGATGGAAGACACCGAATACAAGCGGTACTACAAAACGGCCAAAGGCTTTTCAGGCAAGAACGTTGAGCTATTCTTGGGAAACTTCGTAAGCCTGCTAGCACGGGAGCGTGTGGGCGCTACTAAAGCTTTTGATCGACTCAAGGAATGGGAATGCTGGCCGGTGATCCGCGATCACTATGCAGGCAAGGATATGACCGAGCGTGATATCTATCGGCACATTCGCGACCTGCTGGAAGAACGGCAAGTCCGCTGGGGTAGGGCGGTTTAATGGCGATTTCACAATTAGCTGACGGGCGTTGGAAGGTCGATATAGAGCCAGTCAAGGGCACTCGATATCGGAAAACCTGCAAAACAAAAGCTGAGGCCCTGCGCTTTGAAGCTACCTGCCGTTCAAAGGTGATTGATAACCCTGATTGGTCACCGCGCCAGGCCGACAATCGCCGACTGAGTGCGTTGATTGCACTCTGGTTTGATTTGCACGGCCATGCTTTACGTGACGGTTTGCGGCGACGCTCCAAGCTGGATTTGCTGGCTAAGCGCTTGCGCAACCCGGTTGCGGCTAAGCTCACTTCCCATGCCTACGCGGCTGATCGGAGGGTTAGGCTTGAAGGCGGTATTTCTGCGAAGACCCTTAACAACGAGTTGGGCTATCTCCGGGCCGTTTATAACGAACTCCGGGGGCTTGGCGTCATTGTCTATGAAAACCCCTTGGCTCTGGTTAAACCCCTGCGCTTGCAGGAACGTGAACTGTCCTGGCTGACTTCCGAGCAGATTACCGAGTTGCTCGAATCCATCCGCACCCGCTGTGATAACCCGCACGTGGAACCTATCGTGTTGATTTGCCTTGCGACTGGTGCCCGCTGGTCCGAGGCGGAAAAGCTAAAACCTACAAGCCTTCGTAAGTGCGTCATTACCTTCAGTGGCACGAAAAGCGGGAAGGTTCGATCTATTCCTATTTCGTCGGAACTCGAAGTCAAGCTGATAAACCATTGGAAGCAGTACGGTCAATTCACTTCTGCTATCACTTCTTTTCGGCGAGCTTTGGCTAGAACGAGTATCAGGTTGCCAAAGGGGCAAGCTGCTCATGCACTGCGGCATACCTTTGCAAGCCACTTCGTTCAAAACGGCGGAAACATTCTGACCCTTCAAAAAATCCTCGGTCACTCCACTGTAGTGATGACAATGCGTTATTCTCATTTAGCACCTAATCACCTATCCGAAGCTGTTGGTTTCAGTCCTAGACTTTTTGATTGACCAGTCCCGCGTCCGTGCGGGTCTCACTGATCCTAGCAGTGTTATTCGTACAGCTCTGGCATATCGTCTAAATCGGCGTCACTTATTATGTTCGACACTGACAACGCGTTCTCGTCGTCAAATTCCCATCGATCTTGGCGATAGAGTAAAAGGGCTTCAAAATCCATGACAAAACCGGCTCCGTAGTAAAGCCGTTCTTTATCCTGCTCTCCATTGAATTCAACAGAGCCCTCTAACGTTAACCTTCCGGTTTCCTCGTCATAACACGCGTCTATCACCTCAAGGTTCTCTGCGGTGAACATCGAGGCGTTCGTGCTCGCCATTTCTGAAGTTAGTTCATCCTCCAAAAACCCATCCATCTCATAGGAAAGCTCCATTTTGTCCGCAACCTCAGCAAAGTCGCGGACTCCAAACGCGGCCACCATCAGGCGTACGTCATTTGGGGATTTGTTGGCAACTTTTCGCAGCTCGTGAAAGTTATTAAAACCGTGTTCAAGCGCAAATTTTTCTAGGGCTGCAGACAATTTTATGCCCTGACCGGTCGCGATATCTCGGGCTTTACGCTTGATGACATTAAGGTGGGAATATTTCGGCATGACAAAATCTCCGTCGGCGCACAGAGAAGGAAAGTAGTAGCTTGCTTACCACCAGCGCGCCTGGAAAATTTGTCTAAGCGGGTTTAGCTGGTCAAAACGGATGGTGCTTAGCTTCGCCAGCGCAAGCGGCGGGCATCCATCAATGCCTGCCTTTATCCTACACCACTAAACGTTTGATTCAATATAGGCCGCTAAAATTTCGACGTTTTTTCGACAGCCTCACATCTCAGGCACA
>TARA_R110000764_G_scaffold46001_1_pt1 | contig 13438 bp, 14 predicted proteins | sample TARA_R110000764 | Tara Oceans TARA_R110000764 (sample SAMEA4398111) | marine metagenome | biome: Polar Biome; feature: [SRF] surface water layer (ENVO:00010504); material: water (ENVO:00002006), including particulate matter (ENVO:01000060) such as... | depth 5 m | reverse complement strand
ACTTTCACCATCACCGTAAAATGCTTCCCAAATAACTTTATCTTTCGGAATATATTTTTTAATATGTTCCCATGCGTATTTTGGCGTCATATAATCATCATGCGTGTGAAATCCATTATGGTCGAATGTAGCCATTATTTCTATATATATTTATTAATAGATATTTTTTTAATGATTATATTTATCATAAAAATCTTCTAAGCTTTCTACTTTTATACTTTCTCTATATCCTTTTCGTTGATGCTTTTGTTTCTGGCTTAAAGGACGGCTAACATCGTCATCGTCATTAGGCATAACCATACAAGCATAATTATGAAATTTTTTAGGAGGCATTACCGCCATAGAATTTGGAGTTATCGAATTTTTATCTTGTTGATAAATGAATGATAATATATATTTCCACATGATATATATTATGATTAGAAATTAATAGGCTAGCACCTCATGTATTAATAAAGGAGGAACTCTAGACCTTTCTATACCATGATAAGAACGACTTACACCTGCTATATGTTTATTTCCTATCATATTATTACAGTTTTTATTACAAGTCTTTCCAATAAAAGGTATATTAGTCCATAATCTCGTCCTCTTTCTTATACCCCAATCAGAATATCTACAATAATCGACATCGACATAAGGTAAATCTTTCATAAATTCTCTACTTTTTAACAATCCTGTTTTAGGATTTTCAATAATCCACTTAGTAGGATTAAAGTAATTAATTATTTCTAATGCTTTTTTAACCCAACCATCAGCTATTAACATCTGTTGATTATGTTGTTCCATGGTAAATATTCCGGTTCCTTTTTTTTCTCTACCATACCAACTATATTGTAATATTGAATAATATAAACATGGAGGACTAGCCCAGACAATATCAAATTCATCTGGATCATATTGTTGATAGTTAAAATTCATTATATCTACTTTATGAGTTGGAATATATTTACCATTATAATCATTAATATCCACAGATATGACTTCATATTCTAATTGTGTAGCCACTTTACCTACGCTATGTGTTCCACTAAAAAGTTCAAGAAGTTTCATTTTATTATATATAACATTAGATAATAAAATTAAACATTAAATCAGGGGTAGTAGTTTACCTATCCTCACTAGAAATTAATCTATTGGTGATGCCTTCAGTTCTTTCTACACTATATACAAATATAATAATTCTAATAGACAACCGCTATTGAACCGGGGCTAATAACTAATGTTCGAATGTGATAAACCCATGTATTTAAAAGTTTTTCTTTAGTATTATCTGCTGGAGCTGTTGAATATTCCATATCTAATCTTACTTCTTGATCGTTAGCATTAAAACTGTGTCCTACCTTAGCTAATTCACGACCAATAGCGTAAGCATCACTATTACTAGCTAAAAATCGTGGTGCTACTTTCCATCGACCTAAAGCTTTTTCTAACTCGTGCTGATGAATAGCATTCCATGTAAGACTATTAGCAAGAGCTGCTACTTTTGTGGTGTCTACTCGTCTATTAGGTGTAAGTCTATTAGCAATATTATACTGATAACTAGTCATTCCATCTCTGACTGGATTAAATGCTGATTGTAGTAAAGTGCTTGATGTAGGCATAGGAAATGAAACAATACTCATAGCTCTATGCTCTGTAGTAGCAAAATTAATATTAGGTCTATTAACTCGAGAGTTAAGATTATCACGATAAATATTAAATGTTGAATAATCGATTGTGACTTTACCTGAGGATACTTTTTTCAACATTCCTGAAATTGTTGCCTGAGGTGCTTGAACTACACTACATATCATGTCTACATTTCTTACTTCATAATCTGCTGTGAAAGAAGATCCAAAAACAAAAACTCTAGCTCCTATTGCTGCTACATTTGCTGCTACAACAACTAGAGGAGCTACTAAAGTTATCACTAAATCAGCACCCGCAACAGCAATAGATTGTATTTGACCTGCGTTACAAATAAAACCAGTTGTTGTTTCATATCCTAGTAATTGTCCGTTTCTAAAGGGGCATGTTCCTGCTGTAGCTGGAACATTAGGAGCAGTTACAGCACCACCTACAATCGTAATTGTAGCTACGGCTGGTGCTACAACAAGAGCAACTCCAAGTTCGAAGAAAGCACCAGCTCCTGTTCCAGTATTACCTTCAGCAGGGGCTGCTACTTCAGCTCCTGTTACAGCACCAACAGCAGGAGGAGTATTAGTCACAACACCAACAGCCGTAAATGCTTTAAGACATTCTACATTATCTCCTAAGGTTATCCTTAATCTGAGACCACCTGTAAGTAGTGATGGAAAAATTTTACCTGATTGCGAGCCGAAAATACCACTCATATGTAGTGGAATACACACTTCGACAGGTCTATAGGTTACATTTCCTGGAACTGCGTTTCCTTCCCAATAAAGTGAACTCATGTTATTTCCTGAAATTTTAGATTGACCTTCCATTAAAGCCCTTAAATTATTAAGACCCGGTGTTTTATCATAATGAAATTTTTGAGCCGTCCAATTATTATAATTTTCTAATTGTTCTAACAATTGTTGATCTCCTGAATAAATTTGAACTTCTCTAATTAAACTATGAACTCCAGCTCTTTCATCAGGTTGATGTAAACAATTACCACTTAGTTGAACTATGGCTTTTAAATATGTTTCGTTAGGATTTAATAGGGGCACATCTTCAGGTGGAATAAAGATTTCGATAACATCTCTAGCTTTGTAAACTGAATTTCTATCAGTTAATACACTTTTTGCGATTGTAGGTGTCGACATTTATATATATTAAAGATAAAAAAAATAAAATTAATTTTTAAAGTATTAATTAATTTTATTTGTATAAATATGTTTTATTGTATCTTTTTTTAAACATTTACAGAAGATTTAATTGGAGCAATATAAGAACCTGATAAATTAGCACTTGGAAGATTAGATGCTCTAGTAGGCATTAAATCAGCAGCAGCTTCTTGAACTCCTCCCTTAACATCATCATATATGCCTATACCAGCTGTAACTAAACCACCTACTGCTGCTACACCTCCCATGATTTCACCTATAAATGGTATCCATGATGTCGAACTAGCAATTTCACTTAATGCTGTTTCAGCAGCAGATGAAGAAGATAATAAAGCGTCTACACCATCACTTGCTGCTGAAGCTGCGGTTGAAGCAACATTAGTTAAAGTAGATCCTGCTGCTGAAGCTACGTCCGCTGCTCCACTAGCTGCTGAAGCTCCTGCTTGAGCTGCGTCTGCTGCGTCTGCTGATATATCAGCTCCTAAATCAGCAGCATCACTTGAAACCACATCACCAGCATCACCAGTTTTTGTTTCAGTTAAGTCTGTTCGTGGTTGTGTATTTATTCCATCACCCACAGTATCGTCCATGTCGTCCATATCATCTTTTGTTTCTCCAAATACTCTCTGGCTAGTATCAGCCCTTCCATATGGGTCTGGTGTTTCATCGATAAAAGGTCGTTCACTCGAAACATCATCTAATTCTTGAGATTTCATTTCTTGACCTTGTCCTGCTCTAAATTCAGGATTTACATTACTACCACCAGATGGTGTTGCGACATCTCCCGGTGCTGATGGTGCTGGTGTGGCTGAACCTCCGCCTAAAATACTATCACTTGCTCCACCAGTAGCTCTTGAAGCTGCTGATTTAGCATCACTCACAGCACTATCTATAGCATCAGTCACACCTGATCCTAGTTTTGATTTTACTGAAGCATAAATGGCTTTCCCTGCTGCTCCAATTGCTTTCCCTCCAACTAATGCCCCTTCTGTTTCAAGTCCAGTTCTTAAGAGTTCACTTCCCTTAGCTAATGTTTGTGCTGCTTGTTTTGTAGCTTCAACTCGTCTTCGAATTACTCCTGTATTTAGAACATCAATATTATGATCGTAGGCTGCTACTGAATTTCCAATCGAGGCTCGAAAGCCGTTAAGATCGTTAGTCATGGTAAACGGATTATTCATTTATATTAAAGAAAGATAAAAAAGATTTTAAAATATAATTTTTAAAACAATTTCTCTTTAAAATCTAAATATACTTCTGGGGGCGTAGCATCTAGTCTAAAATATAACCAAGAAAATGGTTTTTGTCTTGCTATTTCCATCATCTCATCGAATTTAGCTGAACCTCCGAATGTGTCTTGAATATCATCTTTAATAGTTTGTAATTCTTTACTGGACTTAATATTTCCACTCAAAAATAATCCAGTCATGTTATTTCTAATTATAGTTGCTACATCATTATATTTTTGATTAGCATAAAACATCATCACAGGATCACCTTTCTTGACTGAATGTCGAAATCTCGTAGCAAAGTGTATAGCTTTACCACCTTTTCTACCATGTCTATTTAATTCACCACATATATCATCTAATATTAAGCAAAAACTACTATCACCATCAGTTTTTTTTATATCTTTTTGTCTGTTTACAATATCCATTATAATCTTATCATTATACATTTCATGTGATGTGTTTTTCCATTTACTTGCTGCGAACCTCGAGCTACTACAGTTAAAAATTGTATTCGAGATTATATCCACGTTTTGGAAGCAGTCAGCATAAAAATTAGGGTTCATAAGAAAGTTATTCCACAAAACTGATTTTCCTGATCTAATTGGAGCAGCACATACAATTAATTGCCCTTTATATATATCTGGTAAATTAGGGTGTAGTATCTTCCTTTGCTTAATTTCATTTTCCTCAGGTTGAATAGGTAATATAGTTAAGTCTTTATCCATTTAATATAATAATAGAAAAAAAAAATAAGTTTAATTATTATTTTCTCAGCATATTATAATGAATGTTGACGATAAAGAATTATTAACTAATTTAAAGATTTTTTGCCCTCCTAATATTGTAACCAAATATAGTCATAAACAAGCAGCTCCAAAAGAATGGATTAGATTTTATTATTATAAAAATAAGAAGAAGAAATTAATCTTTCCTCAAAATATTGAATATGATTATGAAGTTTCTTCAACCTTAAATTATAATAAAAATACTTTTTATAAAATGACTACCATGAGTAATCAAGATGGTTATTTTGATTATTATTTTAAATTAAAAGATAACTTACCTAATGTCGTAATTAAAAAATCTAATAGACATAATAAAAGTGATAAAACTAAAAGCTTTTTAAATAAATTAAAAGTTAGTGATTATGAAAGAGATAAACATGGTAAGTTTATTCTTAGGTTTGATTAATAACCAAATGCTGATCCAAATAGACTTTTATTTCCGCTACTATTATTATTTAAGATTGCGTAAGGGTCAAAACTTGAAGGGGGTTGTCTTACATTAACATCATTTCTTTGAACTTTTTGAATAGGTGGTCTTGGTTTTTCTTGATGTGGTATTACTTTATTTGGGTGTGGTTCGGCTGTAGTTGTATGTTTTTTCTTCTTTCTATTTTCATATTTATCCATCATATTAGCAAAATATTCATAACTCATGGGTGCTTGATTTTGGATCGGTATAGGTGGTGTTGGTGGAGGCATAGCTAAAGGTTCAACTTTTACTTCCTCCTTTATTGGTTTTAATTTAGCTACTTTAGCTGCTTTCTTTGCTCTTCTAACAGCTAGTGATTTTTCCCTTGCTTTTTTTAAATTTTCTTTTTGTTTATCAGTCATAACTCTCTTCTTCCGAGGTTTTTTATCATTACCTCTTTTTCCTCTTAATGTAACTGGTGCTTCAGCTTCAAAATTAATTAATTCCTCAACTTCTGGTTCTTTCTTTATTCCCGGTTGTAATTCTTTTTTTTCTATTTCTAATTTTATATTTTCTTGTTTTTCTTGTTGTTGTTTTTGTCTCATAACGAAAATTTCACTTGTTTTCATTTTATATGTTTCACTTGTTGGACTATTTGGTATTACTAATTCATCTCCTTCTTGTTGTAATTTAGATTGTTGTATCATCATTTGAGGATCTACATGAATTTTCAAATCTGGTAATCCTGAGATGTTTTTATCAAAAACTTTACTACTCATCTTTTATATAACTATACAAAATATTTTTTTTTCTATTAAAAATTAAATTATTTTGTGTAATTTGTATTAAATGTTTTATATAAAAAATAAATTTTTATATAAAAAATATAATTTAGTATATTTTTGTGAACCTTCCACTTTTATGTTTATATTGATGTTTACCATTTTTTTTTTCTATTATATTAAATTCTTTTTCGATTAAAGTTAACATATCTGCTTTCTTCATTTTCGATACTCCTTTGTATACTAACTTACGGACAGATTTATTATAAGCTATTAATAACTTTTTCATATCTTTTGCTGTTTTTATCATTTATATATTATTAGATATTTTTTTAATAAAAACTATTATATCCTCTATCCGTCATGCTTGTAGGTTTTGCTACAGGATTAACACCGCCAGTTGATATCCCGCCGTCATTTCTACATTCCCTCATTTTAATCCATATTGTGCTCTCAGGCATTAAGCATTTTAATTTACGTCCAGTTGTATCCGTTAGTTTAACTCTTAACTGATTTATGCTATCATGTGCTAGATTTCGAATTTTAATCCAATTCTCCATATTTGGTTCTCTATAAACATGTCCTGTAATTTCATTATCTGTTTGTAATCCTACTACTCCTAAAATCTGTGCTGTATTTGCTCCTCCAAAATTTCCAGATCCTCCACCTAATTCACCATCTATTCCGAGGGTTGGTATTTGGACTACACACACCGTTTCTTTATCATTCCATGTTAAACTTTCATAATCACTAGAGACACCTGTTGATGACGCTGATGAAGTCAACGTAGTTAATCTACCTTCTCTAAATCCTATAGTTGAAGCCATATTAGAAAATCTCTTAGATTGTTGAACTAAACTATTAGAAATAAATGGAGCATCAATACTTTCTGTTAATGGAGAAAAAGCAAAATTAACATCTAAAAATGAGTGTTCCATATTAGCTAATACTGCTGGTGCTGTTACATAAGCTGCGTTACCATTAATACCAGCCATACCAGTTACTATAGCATTAGCAGCATCATGAAATATACCCTTCATTCTCACTCTTTCAGTATCAAGATAATTATCAGTTGCGTTAGGGTGGTCTGCTCCCATAAATATTGGAGCACCATTATATAAGTCGAATTTACCACCATCAGAAGTTACTGCTACATAACCCGGGTCTCCTAACCCTGTCGCTGGTTGTATCATCGCTGGAACAGAACCAGTTAAGATAGCTGCTAATGGAACTCCTCTAGTTACTCTTATATCGATACAACATTTTGTTTGGTCTGCTACTACTGGTGCTACTGGAGCGGCTGCGTCTGTTCCACCCTTACCATCTACTGGTCTAAAATTAATCATCATCAAGTTAGTAGCTGCTGGATTTGCTGGATCACCTGTAGTCCATCTAAAAGATCCTATTTTTACTTTTCTACTTTCTAAGTATGGTTGACCTATATTAATATTATCCGTAGGCATGTAATAGGCACTTCCTTCATATGTTCCTTCACCTGCCGGACCACCTGCTGTTTTAATTCTAAAGCTTTCAATCTCCCACCACATATCATATTTAAGACCACCAGCAGCCCAGTCTAGATTTAAATTTGCTCTATTTGATGCTTCTGTTATTAAATTTTGACCTGATGATGTAGCTACTTGTGTTTGTTTAGTATTTCTAAATATACCACCTCTCCAACCTATCATATGTTCTGGTTCTTCGAGACCTGAACTTTCAAAATACCATGAATAACCATATTCTTGTTCTGGTAAAATAAAACCTCCTCCTCCCACTCCTAGTGCCCCTATTGCTGGTTGTAAAATACCAGCTCCGTTGCTAGCATTCCATAAGGGTCTGGTTATCATCGCTGTTTTACAGTTTACTTTTGGATTAAATTGGACGTATGTTTCCTCAAAGGGGTTAATATCAAATGTTGGATATACTGTATCATCAACACCTAATGTTAAACCTAAATTAGTTACAAATGCTGATGTAGGATCAGTTCCTATAACTCCTTGATATCCTCTAGCATAAATCTCCTCTTGAGTAGTCATGAGCTGTTCTTCTCTGTAAACATGTTGACGAGACATGGTAAATTTCATTCTATTAGCTACTGCTCCTGCTAGTAATCCTCCTCTAAAAGGTGATATTGGTATATCTTGATAATTATAACCATCTATTTGATAGTTTCCTACTGCTAGAGCATTAGAAAGAGCTGAAGCTAGTTGTCCTTCAGTATAATTTCCAGGTTTTACTTTAACTAAGTATGATCCAAAAGGTATATAAGTAGTTTTGCTTCCCCATGCTACCATAAAAGCATCATTAACATCTTGGACTATATTAGCTCCGTTTTCTTTTTCCCATTTATTCAGATTAACACCACATAAGCATATCTCAGCGTTTCTAGGTAATTTAAGACCTCTACCAAAGTGATTTTCCCACTCGGCAGGATCTTGTCCTTGACTGTTTAAGACAATTAAACTCATTTATAATAATTAAAGATATTTTTTTTTTCTTTATAATATTTATAAATGGATACTTTTATTGCTAATAAACTAAATAAAAAAAAACCAATTAATACTGGTGAAACTAAGATTTCACATAATAGTATTGTAAAAACTCATGCTGCTTTTGTTAAAAAAGATACCCTTAAAGATATTAAACCTGAATGTATTTTCTGTGATTATAAATCTAAAAAGTCTAAAAAGTTTAAAAAATAAAATCTTTAATAAATATATATGTTCTCGAATGATTACTTGACTGTTACCCTTGCTATACTATTTATAGCTAGTGAGGCTTTGCCCTTTTGTAAAAAACAACGAGGTAACGGATTATGTGATAGTATCCGTTGCTTACTAAATGGTAGTAAGTGTATGATAGATAAAACCTTGGAGGTTATTGAAAAGGTTGAGCCTATAGTTGAAACTATAGATATAGAAATAGGAAATTTAAATTTAAATTCTCATAAATAATAATAATTCTCATATTCTCATATTCTCATATTCTCATGTTCTTATTTGAAACCAACGAAAAAATGAAAAATTATAAAATAAAATATTTTAATTTATTTTATAATTGGAAACTCATATCTTAAAAAACATGAGAATATGAGAATATATATAAGTTATATATATAATCATAATTAATTGAAACTTATCTGTCCTATTTTACCATTAGTTGCTGTAAATTTCATAAATTTCTTTTTGGGTTTTGGTTCTACATATTCTTCTTCATCATCACTATCACTATCTTCCTTAAGATTAAATATATCAGGTTTAACAATATAACCATCTAACATCATGCCTTTTGATTTACTACCTTCTTTCTTTTCATAAAAGTTATAACTCTCTGGGTCATATTGATTATATTTATACCCCAAACAATTCACTTTTACTGATACATCACCATAAAATTCCTTACATTTTGTATTAAACCAGTTACTTGTTCTACTACAACCATTTTCTTCACAGTATACTTCTCTTAACGACCTTAAACAAATCCTTCCCCCTTTCTTTTTAATTAATTTAGTATCGAACCACACTTTTTCCTTAGAAATATCTTTAAAATAACTCTCTGTTGATTTAACAAAATTATCAGGTAATTTTAATCCTTCCTTTTCATATTTTTTATAATTCAAAATCAATAGATACATGAAGGCTTGATTGAAATAACCGTTATTAATTTTATCTTTTAATTGATTATCCCCTAATAAATTAACTGGATCTGCCTTTTGTTCTTTCGATAACTTATTATAATCCTCACTTGAATAAAATGTTTTTGGAAATTCGATACCTCTAATCCTTCTTTTCATGCTATTACCACCTGTATCGCTATTAAATTTTACTACATGATTGGAAGGCACTTGTAAATTACCCATCTTAAAAGCAATATCTCTTTCTTGAAAATTAGTTCTAGCTTTAATAATATCATTACCACTTGCTCTTTTAAACTTATCAGCAATAAAAGTAAATGCTTGATTAGGCTCTCCAACCTCAATACATCTCTTTTTTGCTGAATGATATAGAGCCGGGTCTCTTGTATCATTACTTTCATGTGTGAAATATTTGTAAGACAAAGTATAATAATAATCTCCTAATCCATTCCTATTTAAATCCATATACATAGATTTACCATTACCACCACTACCCTTATAAAAATGAGCTATTTCTTCTTTATTACTATCACCTCTGATATTTCTTGAATTAGCTTTCATAATATAATCATAATCTTCTTCTTTCCAGAACATAGATGTTAATACTTTTTTTAATTCCTGTGCTCTTTTTAATACCTCAATAGGGGCATCTTCAGGTTTGAAGAACTCATATCCACAACTCATAGCCACATATTCACCGTTTTTAGCTGGTCTAAATTCATGAGTATTTGTATCATATACACCATTTTCAAATCCCAATAGATTATTATCTGTATCTAATAAATCTTTAAAATCATCATCTGTATATTTTTCTACTAATCTATTTACAATATTGTTTTTCGTTGATTGATTTTTAATTTTAGAAATACATTTATTTTTTTCTTTACTCTTAATTTCCTCAGCTTGAACTACAATATTTTCTAAAAATTTTACATGAAAAGGACTTTTATAATTTTTAATTTTATATTCAGTTTCTTTCTCAGATAAATTTTCAGCTTTGACGAGTTTTTCATATTCTACATTATGATACCATTCAGCTTTTTTAACATCATATATAATTCTTTTCATGTATTTTGTATCCCACTTTTTACATTTAACTCCTTCATTCTCTAAAAAATCACCCATGTAATTAACATATTTATCAGCAAAACTTTTAGTCGAGCATGTTTTATACAATCCAAATCCATCTAACATGTATAATTTTTTATCACAATATCTATATGCTTGAAGTTGATTTCTGTAATATAAGTCAGCTAAGTCTTCATCATGACTATTAACAGCATCATATCTGTATACACCATATTTTGCGTAATATGGATCAACATATTCCTCAGTCCAACTAATACCTTCTTCTCTTAATATTTCTTCAGTTTCACCAGCATTATCAAAAGCTTTACTTAAAAATTTAATATCAAATCCTGTTTCTTCATTAATTTTAAGATTTATTTCTTCAATAAATTCTTCAATAGAAACATCAATAAAAGCATCTTTTCTTAACATCGCACCATCATGTGCTAATATCATATTAGATACATTCATATCAATAATTCCTTCTGCTTCACAACAATTAAATAAATACTCTAAAAACTGTTCTTCCCACATTTGAAGGTATTTACCCATGAAAGTCCCTATTTTGTTAAAGCTCTTCCCCTTAACTAAAATTGTAAACAATTCTTCACCTGCTTGTGCTCTTGTTAATTTTTGAATTGTTTTCATTTCTTTAATAAATAAATTAATGAATTTTGGTTGAATAAATTTACCATTATCATCTCTTCCACATTTTCCTTCTTTTGCTGATGCTCTATATGATCCTCCATTAATAATACTAATAAATATTTTTTTACAACTACCTTTATTCATTCCAGTTTGTTTAATCATTTTCTTAATAATACTATCTCTATCTGTAACATATTTTCTAAGATATTCACAAGGCATATCCCATGCTTCACATAAGTTTAATAAGATAGTAGGGTGAGCGTTAACAATATCGATATCCCAGTATAAATCTTTACATAAGAAATGTCTAATAGGTCTTCTCATTTGTCCTAAGCTTTCACAACCGATAGGGTATACTCTACCATAATCACTATTTGAAAAGTAAGATGTTTGTAAAAAATATTCATCTTTATCATGTCTTAATTTTGTTAGAAGATTATCGATAAAATTCTTTTCATTAGGTTTTTTACCTTCCATTAAATGAGACCATTTAATATTCATTTCGTCCCACCATTCACTATCTTGTTTTAAAGCTTTTTTACTTTTCGATAAAGCATATAGTTTTTTTTCATCGATGATTTCGATAAATGTTCCTTTTGAAAAGAAGTCATTTTTTGTTTCCGTAGAAATAGTCATTTTGAGATTTCTGTTATTATCCATTATATATATACTAAAGATAATAAATCTTTAGATTGTTTTTTAATTGATTAATTAAAAGTAGATATTTAAGTATTTATTATAAAATACTTAAATATTTATGAGAATGTATGAGAATTCCTAAAGTTTAGCTGGTCTACCTCTTTTATTCCCGGTTGGTTTATAATTCTTTTTATATGTTCTTTTTCTGGCTGCCTTACCCTTTTCGCTAAGGTTATATTTCTTCTGGTATTCTTTTCTTTTTAATTTAAGTTGTTCTTCTTTATCTTTCATTAATTTTAATTCGTCCATAAGTTCTTGGTTGTTTTGTTTATCAGTCATCTATATATATACTTAATATTTTTATATTTAAATGGTTTATTAAATATAAAATAATATCTACTTCATAAGGTTAAGACCTAAAGTGATTTGTTTCTTAAGTCTTGAGGTCATCTTCATTTTCTTTTTGTGAAAGTCGAACATGTCTCCAATCTCAACTTTATTGATCTTTCTCAATTCACCTTTTTTAAATTTATAATCATCTCCAACTTTTAAACTTTTGTGTAGACCCCCCTTAGAAAATTTGATTTTTTCTCCTCCTAGCTCAGCTTCTCCATCTTTCTTTTTAGCTCTCTTAGCTGCTCTCTTAACATCTGGTTTTCTGCTAGATATCTTACTAGATATCTTACCTTCAAAATCTCTATTTTTATTCTTTGATTTAACATCTTTCCCTTTACTCTTTGAGACATCACCTTTCTTGCCTGTGAAATCTTTTTTACCTTTCATAGTTTTACTTGCTGAGCCTTTTTTGTATGATGCTCTAGCTGCTGAGATAGCTTTACCATAAGGTATTTTGTTTTTAGCGGCATAAGCCTTAACGTGTGTTATCCATGCGTTTACCATTTATATAATGTTGAGATAAAAAAACTAAATATAATTTTTATATTAATCTTTTTTTAAATATACTGATTGTTGAACTCCTACACTATGGTTCATCTCCTTAGCAAGTTTATTCTTTTTATCAACTTCTTCAGCATCGAATTCATTTGTAATTTTAATTTTCCTTAACATAGAACTAGATATCTTTTTCCCAGTCGGTGAGAATACTTTGTTTAAATATTTTGATAACTGGTTCTTCGACATCTTATTACCTTTACTATCTTGTAACAAATATTTATTTGTATTAAAATTAGACCACAAATTTAAAATACTATTAAGTGATCTATCAACATTAATACGAACATTATCAGGGGTTTCACTTTTAATAACATGTTTACCAAAAGAGAAGAACTTTTTATTGCGTGATACAACAACAAGATATATACCATTATCTTTTTCTTTCTCAGATAGTTTATTAAACTCAGTATTTGTGAGAACTTCTGTATCAGCATATTCTAGTCTCCGAGGAGCATGAAGGGTGTATAGACTTATCACTAAATACTTTTGTAT
>TARA_R110000764_G_scaffold51137_1_pt1 | contig 13445 bp, 16 predicted proteins | sample TARA_R110000764 | Tara Oceans TARA_R110000764 (sample SAMEA4398111) | marine metagenome | biome: Polar Biome; feature: [SRF] surface water layer (ENVO:00010504); material: water (ENVO:00002006), including particulate matter (ENVO:01000060) such as... | depth 5 m | reverse complement strand
AGCTATCCTTGAATGGGTGGCAGAAAATAACACAATAGGAGTTGCATACGAATGAACGACCAACCCATAGAAGCTCGTATCAACAAAGTTGAATGGACATTAGACAGACACCAAGATTCTATTAAAGAATTAAGAAGTGTATCAAAAGAATTAAAGTCTTCTCTATACTTAATACATAAAACTTTAATTCAAATTAAATGGTTTGCAGTAGGTGCTGCAGTTTTTGTTGTAGCAGATCAAATGGGTTTAATGGGTCTGCTTAATATTATAGGAATAAAATGAAACATGTCTTACGTTATTGCCTGGTACTTGTAACTCTTTTTTCTTGTAGCCCTGTTTTAGCTGCTGACAGCAATACTGTTAGTAGTACTGTAGTTACGGATAAAGCCCCACCAACAGCCAGTGCTCCATCTATTGTAGTAAACAATAGTGACGTATGTAAGTCTGCTGCCTCAGCTTCTGTACAAACTCAAATACTTGGCTTTGCTACTGGCATTACTATTACTGATTTAAACTGTGAAAGAATAAAACTAGCCAGGTCTTTGTACGGTATGGGAATGAAAGTAGCTGCAGTATCTACATTATGTATGGACTCTAGGGTCTTTGATGCAATGTGGATGGCAGGAACACCTTGCCCTTTCATGGGTAAGATAGGTAAAAATGCTAGAGTATCTTGGGAAAAGAATTTAGATATTATGCCTATAAATTCAGAGATAAGAAAACAAGGAGAGTTGGCTAATGCTACCAGCAAAGAAGCAGAGCTAACCAAAATAAAAGATGATAAGATTGCCAACACTAAAAAACAAAAGCTAGATAAAGAAAGAGTTTTACAAACAAGAAAAGAAGAAAGAGACAGAGCTAATGAATTTAAAGAAAAGAAACCTTGGACTAGTATTATCTCTGTTCTGGGTTTGCTCCTCTTACTCTAATGCTGAAGTAAATTGTGCAACAGATGTTGTCGGTTTGTGTACTCCTCAAGTTGTAATTGACATAGTAGAAACAATTGTAATTGACACACAAAACGATGGACAAGGTTCTACAACTACAGAGACTACGACTACAGAAACAACCACGACTACAGTAACTAACGAAGATTCAGGAGACTTATTAGATGGTGGTAATGGGTTCGTGTCTTCATCTAAAGAAGGTGATATGGACATTGACTGGGGTGGGCAGGGGCCAGCTTCTATAAAATCAGGTTCAACATGTGGAGCATTAGGTACAGATAAATGTGCTGAAATAACAGGTAGTGGTTCCTCAACAAGTACAATGGGTGTTTCTAATATGGGAACAACATTTAAACAAACGATAGACATAGAAAACTTAAACATTGACAATGGTGGACAAACTACTTATACTATCAAAATAGACAAACAAGATTCAAGTGATAGCATCTATATGCATATAACTGGTAAGGACGGAAGCACTACCCAATTTTCGGGAACAGACTTATTGTCAGATTCGGGGGTCAATAGTGGATACTCACAGTACACTGGTAGTTTTAATTTTAGTGGGGGGCTTACTTCTCTCATTGTGGAGATAGGTGGCAGGGATATTAACCTAGCTATTGGTCCTGTCTTTGACGATGTAACAGTAAGTGTTCTTTATAATGTAATATCAAGAATAGTCCAACAAACAATAACAACAATAGAATCATATATTTATTTAAACGGAGATGCTACACAAGAAGAGATAGACATTGTTAAAGATATATTTGAACACAATGATATTGTAGAACAGCCTGGTGGGATGGTAGACTTTGAGCCAGTACAAGAAGACAAAGATATGTCATACGAAACTGTTGAATTAGAAATGGAACTGCCAGACTTTAACACAGACTTTGAAGTACCTGACATGGATGTAGAACCAATAACAACAGAGTTTGATTTAAAGGTAGATGTAGAAATAGATATGGAGATGGAAATAGAAACTGAAGTTTCACCTCCAAAACCAATGGAATCACCAGAACCAGAAGTTGAACAGATAAAAGATCCTGAACCTGAGCCTGAGGAAATAGTAGCAGAAGCAGCACCAGAGCCTGAGCCAGAGCAAGAGTCTGAACCTGAACCTAAAAAAGAAATAAAGGTAGTAAAGAAAAAACCTGAAACAAAAGCAGAACAAAAAGAAAAAGCTGGTAGTAAGATTGTAGCTAAGATGGGTGACAAACGATACGAAGCAGGGAATCAGATAAAGACTTTAATTGTTATGCAGGTACTAGGAAATACAAAAGATTTCTTTAGCAATCAATTAACTCTACAAGATACACCAGGGTTTTTCTCTGCTACTAAAATACCAGATACCCAGATAAAAGATAATGGATTAGCTTCGTTTGTTTTGTTTGGTGGGTCAAACGCAGCAATGGATTCTTTAATAAGTATGCAGTACAAGTAGGAAAAAAATGGCTGAAGTAGAATACAAAGGTTTAAAGATAGGTGGCTCTAAGCTACTTCTTATTATACCCCTCGTCGGTACAATTATTGGATTTTTGTATGGGGGGTTCGAAGCCTATAATAGATATTTAGCAATGGAAAAAAAGATAAATAATTTTGTAAGCCCTGACCTTAGCCACATTGATAAACATATAACAATGGTAGAAAATCAACTAAACATTATAGAAGAACAGTTTAGTAATCTTAAAGAAGCAGACTTACTTGTTAACGAGATGATTAGAGAAAAGGTTAACTCAATAAAGTCTTCAGTAGCTAATGTATCTGCAAGTGTCCACGATGCAAAGATAGAACTACGAGAAGATATAACTGGAATTGAAGTTAGTATAGATGATCAAGAAAACAGATTAAAAGAAACTTTAAATTCGTTTGAAGAGAGTATTGAAAAACAAGAACGAAGAATTAAACTTGATATAAGTAGTGTAGAAAAAGCTATGGACACTCAGAACACTCAAGTTAAAGAAGATCTAAACCAAGCTGAGTCTGACATGGCAAAGCAAGAAGCACGGAATAGACAAAACATCGAAGACGTTAGAGGTGTAATAAGTTCTTTTGAAATACGAATGGATTCAAAAGTAGACAGGCTTGACTTAAAAATTGTAACACTAGAAGAAAATCTAGATATGAAAATTAAACAAGCTTTAACAAATCCACTCTTGGATAATTAAAAAGGAATATAAAATGATAAACTGGATAATGCAAAGAGCTAAAGAACCGTCAAGTTATGCAGCCGTTGGTGTTGGCATAGTCGGACTAGGTGTAATCAGTGGAGTAGGTGAATTAATATTTATCGGGATTGCTTCAGGAATTTTAGGCATTGTAATAAAAGAAAAAACTCAAGAGTAATGGCTGTTTACCAAAGTAAAACTGTAAAGTTAAATAAACCTAGACGTATCTCTAAAGGAGAAACAAGCTACGGTAAAAAGAAATCTGTTGTCTACGTTAAAGACGGCAGTAAAACTAAACGAGTTACCTTTGGTGATCCAAACATGACAATAAAAAAAGACCAACCTAAGAATAGAAAAAGTTTTAGGGCTAGACATAATTGTGAAAACCCTGGCCCTAAAACAAAAGCTAGATACTGGTCTTGTAAAGCATGGTAGTAACACAAGATGACATAAGAGTGGCAGCAGAGACTGATCTAATAACTTTTATTAGACTGATTGCTCCAGAACAATTGCTAGGCCAATGCCACGAAGATATGTGTCAATGGTGGACAAAAGAAGATAGTAAAACACATCAACTACTTTTGTTTCCTAGAGACCACGGTAAGTCTAGGATGGTTGCTTATCGAGTTGCTTGGGAATTAACTAAAGATCCTACTCTAAGAATACTTTACATATCAGCAACAGCTAACTTAGCTGAGAAACAATTGGGGTTTATTAAAGGTATACTAACCTCCAATACTTATCGAAGGTACTGGCCTGAACATGTCCAGAAAGAAGAAGGAAAAAGAATTAGATGGACAACGTCAGAGATTATGTTAGATCATCCCTTAAGGAAAAAGGAAAACGTCCGTGATCCGTCTATATTTACAGGTGGTCTCACTACCTCACTTACTGGTATGCACTGTGATATTGCTGTTCTCGATGATGTTGTCGTATATGAAAACGCCTACACAGGGGAAGGTAGAGAAAAAGTTAAGAGTCAGTACTCCCTCTTATCCTCGATTGAAGGAGCTAATGCGAGAGAATGGATTGTAGGTACACGTTACCATCCTTCTGATTTGTATAGTAACCTAAGACTAATGAAGGAAGATAAGTACGATGACGATGGCAATAAAGTTTCAGAAGAATCTATCTATGAAATTTTAGAAAGAACTGTAGAAGACAGAGGTGATGGAACAGGAGAGTTCTTGTGGCCTCAACAAGCTAGAAAAGATGGTAAGCAGTTTGGTTTTAATCGTCAGATACTTGCAAAGAAAAGAGGACAGTACTTAGACAAGTCCCAGTTTAGAGCACAGTACTACAACGACCCTAGTGATCCAGACAATGTCCCAGTAGAAAGAAATAAGTTTCAATACTTTGAACGTAAACATCTAAGAGAAGAAAATGGTTTCTGGTTTTATAAAGAAAGAAAACTAAATATCTTTGCAGCCGTAGACTTTGCTTTTAGTCTATCAAAGAAAGCTGACTACACAGCCCTTGTTATTGTTGGTGTAGACTCTGAGAATAGTATCTACGTTTTAGATATTGATAGATTTAGAACTGATAGAATATCTGAATACTTTAAACATATCTTGGAGTTGTCTACTAAATGGTCATTCAGAAAGATGAGAGCAGAGGTTACAGTAGCTCAACAAGCTATTGTTGTACAACTAAAAGAATTAATTAAACAACATGGTCTATCTATAAGTATAGATGAGTACAGACCTAATAGACACCAAGGTAATAAAGAAGAACGTATTGCTGCCACACTAGAACCACGGTATGACAACTTACAAATTTGGCATTATCGGGGAGGAAACATACAAGTGCTAGAAGAAGAACTAATGTCCAGACACCCACCACATGATGACATAAAAGATGCTTTAGCTGCGGCTATTGATATTGCAATTAAACCGTCCAAAAGTATTAACAGAACTATGAAAAATAATATTGTCTGGGCAAACACTAGATTTAGAGGAGCCGCCTAATGGCTGGAGAGACAATAGAACTTGAGTACATTCTTGGGCCTGATGCTATGGCTGTTGAAGTCGGTAACAAATGGAGAGAATGGAGTACCTTAAGACAAAAGAAAGTTGAGGAGTGGAAAGAACTTCGTAACTATATCTATGCTACAGATACTCGAACAACAACAAACTCTATGTTACCTTGGTCTAACTCTACAACAACACCAAAGCTTACACAGATCATGGACAACTTACATGCTAACTATTTTGCATCTTTGTTTCCACAACAGAACTGGATGAAGTTTGAAGGTACTACAGCAGACGATAGTACAAAAGCTAAACGTATTGTAATACAAGGCTACCTTGATAATAAACTACGTCAATCTGATTTTGTTAATACTGCTTCAGACTTACTGTATGATTATATTCAGTATGGTAATTGTTTTTCTACAGTAGAATGGGAAGAAAACTACACAGTTAAAGAAGAAGGTGACACCACTGTTAATTACATAGGTCCAAAAGCTGTAAGGATTTCTCCTTACGATATAGTATTTAACCCTGCTGCATCTGAATTTAAAAACACACCTAAAATTATAAAGTCTATAAAAACTTTAGGTGAAATAAAATCTATGATTGAAAAAGATCCGTCTAAAAAATACATGGATGGTGTCTTTAGTAAAATGTTAGAGGCAAGGTCTGCTGTTAGAGGGTCAGATTCTACCTACCAAAAAGCTGATGGCTTTATTGCAGACGGTTTTTCATCTATTCAACAGTATTACGAATCTAACTATGTAGAAATACTTACATTTTATGGAGATTACTACGACACTGAGACAGGGAAACTGTCCACAGATAGAATAATTACTGTAGTAGACAGAGCTTATGTTCTTGCTAACGAAGAAAACCCTAGCTGGTTAGGCTCTGCTCCAATTTTCCATGCAGGTTGGAGACCAAGACCTGACAACTTGTATGCAATGGGGCCACTAGATAATTTAGTTGGACTACAGTATAGAATAGACCACTTAGAAAATCTTAAAGCAGATGTGTTTGACCAAATTGCCTACCCTATTTTAAAAATTAGAGGAGATGTAGAGGATTTTGTATTTGAACCAGGAGCTAGAATTTATTTGGGAGATGAAGGTGATGTTGGTTATCTTGCTCCTGATACTACAGCTTTACAAGCTGACCTACAAATACAAAACATTACTGAAGTTATGGAGGAAATGGCTGGTGCTCCAAGGCAAGCAATGGGTATTAGAACTCCAGGAGAAAAGACAGCTTTCGAAGTACAAAGCTTGCAAAACTCTTCAGCCAGAATATTCGAACATAAAACTGCCCACTTTGAAAGAGTCTTTCTGGAACCTTTACTCAATGCTATGCTTGAAGTTTCAAGACGTAACATGAACATGAGTGATGTAATGAGAGTTCTAGATGATGTAACTGGAGCTACTTTGTTTAGAGAGATAACCAAAGATGACATAACAGCTAAGGGTAGAATTAAAGCCGTAGGTGCTAGACACTTTGCTGAAAGAGCTAGACGAGTACAAAACCTTACCCAACTATACCAAATTAAACTTGCAGACCCTAGTGTTGCAACTCACTTATCTGGTAAAGAGTTTGCTAGGATACTTGCTGATGAACTTGGAGAGCCTACTTTGTTCCAAGAAAACGTAGCAGTTGCTGAACAACTAGAAACTCAACAGCAAGCACAAGAAGCCGAAGTGATGAACCAAGATCAGTTATTAATGGCAGAAGAACAAGGAATGTAAATGCTTTCTACATGGGTCAAAGGTTACAAACCTGAAGAAAAAGAAAAAAGAAAGTCAGAAGTACTGGGTTACAGAAATGCTTTTGATGAACTAAAAAAGATTCTTGAACAGGAGTATAAGAAAAAACCTGCTGTTCGTGATTATGAAGTTCCGAATTGGGAGCTTCGTCAAGTGAGTGTCAACGAATACAACCAAGTACTAGATGACATTTTTAAATTAATTACTTTAAATAAGGAATAATACATGAGTGTATTTACTGAGAGTAGTCCAACCACGGACACAACTCAGCCAGAGTTACAAACTGCACAAGAAACTAAACCACAAGAATCTTATGTAAGTAAACTCGCAGAGGCAAAGGGAGATAACTGGAAAGATCCTGAAGTATTAGCTAAAGGTAAAATAGAAGCCGATAGTCACATACAACAACTTGAACGTCAGCTTTCAGAAATGAAGGAAGACTTAGGGAAGCAGGATTACTCAAAGCAACTCCTAGACGAATTGCAAAATAGGGCCGCAGATCCCACCACTGCGAACAATGCAATGCCAAACAACAATAATGGTGGCACTGTCCAAGAGAACACCAACTCTAATGTCAGTGAGGCAGACCTGAAGAGCCTTGTAGAGAGAACACTATCTGAACGAGACAAAGAGTCTGTAATTAAACAGAATCTAAGTATTGTCGATCAAGAACTAGAAAGTAGTTTTGGGACGGAGGCTCTTAACAGAGTCAAAGAGAAGTCTAAAGAACTGGGAATTAGTATGCAACGTCTTCAAGATGTAGCAGCTGAATCTCCAAATGCTTTTTTTAGTTTGATTGGTGAGCCAAAGAAAGACTTTAAACCAATGGTTCAAGGTTCGGTTCGTACAGACAGTGTCAATATGCAATCCTCGTCAGAAAGAAATTGGAATTACTACCAAAATCTTAGACGAGAAAACCGAAACCTATACTATTCCTCAAAAATACAACAACAAATCTTACAGGATAAACAAAGATTAGGGGAACAGTTTGGAAACTAAAGGAGAAACCACATGTCGGGTATGAATACGACAAACTCTGCTCTCCTCATTCGGACTAATCTATGGTCAGCCGAACTGAAGGAGATACTAAGAGATGAGATGATGGCACAACGGTACGTCCGTATGCTTGATGGGTTCCCAGACGGAAACACATTTAACATCCCATCTATCGGACAAGCACAAGTAGATAACTATGCAGAAGATGCAGCCGTTACTTACCGTCCACTTGATACAGGAAACTTTACTTTCACAGTCGATAAATATCTGTCTTCAGCTACTTATATGACTAAGAAAGCAGAGCAAGATGCATTTTATTCTGCTGAATTAATGTCTCGTTTTGTTCCTGAGCAAGAACGTGCAATCATGTCTCACTTCGAGACAACAACAATGGCAGCACCAGAAGTTGGTATCACAGCTAACTCTCAAGAATCTATTGATGGTGTACATCACCGTTTATCTGGTGGTAATGCTGGTAAAATTGAAGTTGCTGATTTTGCTTATGCAAGATATGCTCTCAAAAAAGCCAATGTTCCAGATCAAAATCTAATTGCTATAGTTGACCCATCTGTTGAGTTTGCTCTCAACTCACTAACTGATTTAGTTAATGTTTCGAGCAACCCTAAGTGGGAAGGTATCGTAAGAGATGGTATTGCTACTGGAATGAAATTTGTTTCAAGTGTATATGGGTTTGATGTTTATACTTCAAATTTCTGTGCAACTGCTACAGATGCAGCTTTACCTGATAGAGAAGGTGGCGGTGCAGTTAACTTCGGGACTAACAACGGTAAAACTAACTTGTTCTTCTCAGCTTCTCAAACCGTAAACCCATTCGTGGGTGCATGGAGACAAGCTCCAGAAGTAGACTTTGAGTATAACAAAGATTACCAAAGAAATGAGTTTGTAACCACTGCTCGTTATGGTGTTAAGTTATATCGTCCTGAAAATATGGTTCGTATTATTACGAATCCAGTAGTATAAGGGGGATAACAAATGTCTTACACAAATGAAGATGGACTTTACGTCCTAACAAACGGAGCTGAAGGTGCTGTTGTCAATGATGGTGGTGCTCTTAACTCTGTTAAATACCTGGTAATTGATATACCTGATGCAACACTAGTGGCATCGGGTGCTGTAGCACCTACACCGAATGAAGCTTACATTCCAGCAGGTTCTTATATCACTATGGCAAAACTAGTTGTTACAACTGCTTGGACTTCAGGTGGTTCTGGAACACTAGGTATCGGTCTGCAAACTGCGGCTGGTGTAGCTATTGATGCCGATGGTATTGATGCAGCTATTGCTAAAACAGCTTTAGCAGTAAACACTGCGGTCAACTGTAACGGAGCATTAGTTAATGCTGCTGCTACAGTAGGTGCAGCAGATGCTTACATTGCTTTAAACTACGGCACGGCTGTCTTTACAGCAGGTGCTGGTAAACTTGTTATTCAATATATAACAGTTTAAATACAACAGGGTTGGCTCTTTCGGGGGCCAACTCTACTTTTTAATTGACAACCTTACTATTTAGATGTATAATTAAGTATTACTTATTAAGGAAAAACAATGGCTAATGTAAATCATAGTACTCTTACTGGATCATTTCTCCATGAACCCAAAGGCGTTGCTGCTGCAGCATCAGGAACAGTTTACATTGCTAATGGGTCTGGTAGTGGGGTCTGGACTAATCCACAAACTATAACTCCTTTAATTCTTACTGGATTTATTGATAATATTTCTGCCTCTTCCTCAGTATACGTTTCTACTCCTTATGCTGGTACAATAGAAAAAGTTACAACAGTATTAGCTGAAACTATTGCAACTGCTGACGCAGTTATAACTGTAAGTAACTCTGCTAATGCTTCAATGGGAACCATTACAGTTGCTTATACTAGTTCTGCCGCAGGAAATGTTGATTCATTAACTCCTTCTTCTAACCACACTGTAACAGCAGGTAGTTACATTAAGTTAACTACAAATGGGGCCTCTTCTAATACAGCTAGACTTTATTTTTCAGTAACACTGGATAGGTCATAATGAGACAAACATTACTACAGTTAACCCAGTCAATACTAAGTGATATGGATTCAGAAGCTGTTAACTCCATTAGTGATACTGTTGAAGCACAGCAAATAGCCTCTGTAATAGAGGATACTTTCTTTAATATTTCTTCTGCTAGAGATATACCTGAACATCACCAACTATTAAAATTAACTTCTTTGTCTAGTACAGCTAGACCTACTCATTTTCAGTACCCAGCTAATACAAAAGAGATAACAAGTTTAAGATATAATATAGCTACTACTGGTTATAACTATATTGATATTGTTTGGTTTGATCCTTTAGCTTTTATTAATGCAATGACTTACTCTACAGTAGGGGTTAAAGTTGTAGCTGATGTAGCTGGTGGTACAGATTTGTTTATAGACAATACTACAATGCCCTCCTACTACACAAGTTTTGATGACCAGCATATTGTTTTAAATGCTTACGATGTTGCTACAGAAAGTATTTTGTCTGCTAGTAAAACACAAGCTTACGGAACAATCTATCCTACCTTCAGTCAAACTGATAGTTTCGAACCTGATTTAGATGATACTTTAATTCCTTATTTACTAGCCGAAGCTAAGTCTACATGCTTTTCTTTATTTAAATCTGGGTCAGACCCAAAGATAGAACAAGCTGCTCGTAGACTAAAAACATTTGTACAAAACGATATGTATAAAACAAAACAAGCTCCTCGTAGAAATAACTATGGAAGAAGTTAATGCCAGAATTTATAGAAGATACAGTAAACCAAACCTGTATTTGTAAGTCAAGTAAACTTGTCACTGATATTTTAATTAAAAAATCTGACGATGGTTTTTCTTTCTTTGATATTAAAGTTACAAAAGGTTCTGTACCTAAAGAGTTATCAGGTAAATACTCTAGTATTAACAAAGCTAAAGAAGCTGTAACTGTTTATCTTAATCGAAAAAATGATACAGTAGCTGCTAAAAATGTATACTTTGCAAAAAGTTTAGAAGAACGGAAAGAGCTTAATGCCTCAAAGCATAAATGAAAAAGTAGTTAACACCTTTATAAAAGGTTTAATAACAGAAGCAGGTGAGCTTACTTTCCCTCCAGATGCTTCCATTGATGAGTCAAATTGTTTACTTGAAAGAGATGGTTCTCGTAGGCGTAGGTTAGCTATTGAGTATGAGACAGATGCAGTTAACTCTAGTTTTGGTATCGTTGACACAGAAGTCTTTGCTACATCTTTATGGACAAATGTTGCAGGTCAAGCTGGACTTACTTTTTTAGTAGTTCAAGTTGGGTCTGTTCTTTATTTTTATAATACTTCTACTCAACCTTACTCAGCCCAACAAAAATCTTTTAGTGTAAACATAGCACCTTTTGAATTCTCAGGAAGTGCAGGTTCTTCAACTGTTAGAATACAAACAACGTCTATCAATGGTAGTCTTGTTGTTGTGTCGGGTGCTATTTCTCCTTTTTATATTGAGTACAATACATCTAATGACACCATAACTACAAGTTCTGCTATTACTTTTGAGACAAGAGACTTTGAGTGGCAAGGTGACATTACAACCTATAATGCTGTAAGTTCTGGAACTGTTCCTAACTCTCGTAAGTGGGACACTCTTAATGCAGGATGGGTTGGAACTAAAGGAGAAGCTGCAAGATCAACTTGGAGTTCAGCAAATAGTGGTAATTACCCAGCTTTAACTCATCCTTGGTACTCAGGAAAAAATACAGATGGTGCTTTTAATGCTGGTGATTGGGATGAAATTTTTGGTGGCTCAACTTTAATTGGTAACGGTCACTTTGTTTTAAACTTTTTTAATAAAGTTAGAGTATCTGGTGGAACAACTTACATATCAACAGAAGTAGAGGCAAGCAGATTTAGAACAGTTGCAGCCTTTTCAGGTCGTGTGTTTTACTCAGGTTTGAACAGTGCTAAAAATGGTGGTCGAATCTTATTCTCTAAAGTTATTGATAATATTTCTGAGGTTGGCAGATGCTACCAACAAAACGATCCAACAGCAGAAGATTCATCTGACTTACTAGCTACAGATGGTGGTGTCATCAACTTACCTGATGCTGTTAACATCCAAAAATTACATGTTCAAGGAAGTTCTATTCTAGTCTTTGCTGAAAACGGTGTTTGGCAAATATCAGGTGTTGACAATGTCTTTAGAGCTACAGAGTATTCTATATCTCATGTTAGTTCTATTGGTATCAATAACCCAGAGACATTTGTTGATGTTGGTGGTGTTCCTATGTGGTGGTCTAAGGTTGGAATACACACACTAACAGTTGACCAGGTATCAGGCAGTGTTAAAGAACAAAACTTAACAATCAGTACGATACAAACATTCTGGGATTTAATTGACGGTAATGCTAAGACAGAATGTACTGGTATATTTGATGAAATCAATAGAAGAATTTTGTGGTTCTATCCTGCAAATGGTGAATCAATTAAAAACAAAAAGAATAAAGTTCTTACATTAGATATGAACTTACAAGCTTTTTACCCTTGGGAAATTGCAGATAGTTCTTCAGATGTTGACTACGTTATTGGTGCTCAGTTTTTTTCAGGGTATGGATCAGACTTTGTACTAGCTGATGTAAAACTTTCTAATGGTAACGATGTTATTTTATCTAATGGTGACGATGTTGTTCAATCCGTCCTATCAGAATTATCAAATGCTGACTCTTCCATTATGTTAATGGTAAAAGATATTAGTGCTAACAAAATGAAGATGGCTCTTTTTAAGGGAACTAGTTTTTTAGACTGGGGTAATGCAAACTACGTTTCTTTTGCAGAAGCAGGCTATGAATTTATGGGAGATTTAATTCTAAAGAAATCTTCTCCCTACGTAGTTACCTATCTAAGACCCACAGAGACAGGTTGGACAGGCAGTGCTGGATCAGGGTATACTCCTGTTAGGCAGTCAAGTATGTTGGTGTCAGCATACTGGGACTTTAGAAAAACAGTGTCCTCTACAGCACAAGAAGCATACAGATTAAAATACGTTCCAGTTGTTGACCCATCTAACTTAAACAGTTATAATTACCCAGACGAAATGGTAACAACAAGGCTTAAACTAAGAGGCTCAGGACGTAGTGCAAGACTACGGTTTGAAAGTGCTCAAGGAAAAGACTTTGTTCTGTTAGGGTATGGGATGATAAATGCAGTCAATCAAAGGTTTTAATATAAGAGAAGCAGAAGAAAAAGATTTAATTTCATGTTTAATACTTTTTAAAGAATTTTTTAAAGAATCAAAGTTTGATGTTAAATGGTCTCAAGAAAGAATTGTTACAGTTTTTCAATCTTCTTTAAAAAACCCTAACTTTGTTTTGTTTGTATCTGAGAATCAAGAAGAGATAGTAGGTTTTATTGCAGGAGCTGTTTCAAATACTTTATTTTCTAATGACATAATTGCTACTGAATTAGCTTGGTTCGTTACAAAAGAATACAGAGGTTCTACTACAGGGTTTCGTCTTTTAAAAACATTTGAAGATTGGGCTAAAGAAAAAAATTCGGTTATAATATCTATGGCAGAGATAGAAGGTCTAAATAATTTGTCAAGTATATACCTG
>TARA_R110000764_G_scaffold165828_1_pt1 | contig 13449 bp, 10 predicted proteins | sample TARA_R110000764 | Tara Oceans TARA_R110000764 (sample SAMEA4398111) | marine metagenome | biome: Polar Biome; feature: [SRF] surface water layer (ENVO:00010504); material: water (ENVO:00002006), including particulate matter (ENVO:01000060) such as... | depth 5 m | reverse complement strand
CTGCGTTGCTCGGTCTGGCGGGGGCACTCGCAAACTCGGCGCTACGCACCTCAAACACCGCGAGCACCTTATCCCGCCAGTCCTGTGCTACTCGCCCGTGCAGATGGGGAATTAGGGTCCGTGCATTCTGGTCGATCTTTTCGTGGTGTTGCTCACCCTCGCCCTAGCCATAGGCTCACTGAATGATCGTTCCCACGCTCCAGCCTGGGAACGTGTGCGGCAATTGAGCAGAGGATTTTGGTTTCTGTGGTGTTAGTTACGCAGTGACGGACTGGGCTGCTCTTTAACCCGGCCTTGGCAGGTTGTTCTGATCAGCTTTTCGCCCTGACGGCGAGCAGGGGGAAAAGCTGACCAAAACAATTCACCGAAGCATGCATTTCCTCGCAGAGCTGTGGGCGCGATCAGACTCTTGTGGTGCAAATGGCCGCAATGGACACGGGGCATCGAGGGCTGCGTTCCCACGCCGGAGCGTGGGAACGATCACTGCACAAGCAACGCTATGCAAGCAGCACCAGAAAAATCCACCAGAATGCACGGACCCCAAATCCCCGTCTGCACGGGCGAGTAGCGCAGGACTGGCGGGAAATAGGTGCTCGCGGTGTCTGAGGCGCGTAGCGCCGAGTTTGCGAGTGCCCCCGCCAGACCGAGCAACGCAGCGAACCCGAAGGGCCGGCCGTTGGGGTGGCCTAGGGGGTGCAGGGGGAAATGGCCAAGCATTTCCCCTGACTCGCCATCAGGGCGAAAGGCTGATCAGATCAACCCACCAAGTGTGCGTTCCGACGCTGTAACATCGGAACAATCTGGTTCTGGCCGTGCAGGTTGCGGGTAGGGTCGTGGAGCGTCCGGGGCTGCGTTCCCACGCCGGAGCATGGGAACGATCACCATCCAGTATGTAGCCCATAAAAAAACCCGAACCAAAGTCCGGGTTTTTCACTACCTGCGAATCCCACTGACAGCCACGTGATGAGCGCGCTGTTAGCAAGAGCACATCAAGATTACTGCGGAATAGTGGCCGTCATACCCTCAACGTACCAATCCATACCCGCCAACTCCTCATGTGTCATCTCCACACCATCAGCAACGCGAACGGTACCGCTCTGATCCTTGATCGGACCAGTGAAGGGGTGGAACTCACCGCTACCGATAGACGCGATCATGGCATCAACCTTGGTGCGTTGTTCAGCGGTCAGCTTGTCACTGATGGATTCAATCTTGATCACGCCATCGTGGATGCCGCCCCAATAGTCAGCGGACTCCCAGGTGCCGTCCATTACGTCCTGCACGCTCTTGATGTAGTAAGGGCCCCAGTCGTTAACCACTGACAGCAGGTGCGCTTCAGGAGCAAAGTGGCTCATGTCCGATGCTTGACCTACACCCCATACGCCGCGTTTCTGCGCAGCCAAAAGAGGAGCTGGGCTATCGGTATGCTGCACGATCACGTCCACGCCCTGGTCGATCAGCGTGTTGGCGGCATCAGCTTCCTTGGCCGGGTCGAACCAGGTGTTGACCCATACCACTTTCATTTCTACATCCGGGTTGACCGCACGCGCGCCCATGAATGTAGCGTTGATGTCGCGGATCACTTCCGGAATCGGGAAGGAGGCGATGTAACCGATGGTGTTGCTCTTGGTCACCATACCAGCGGCGGTGCCGGTGACGTAACGGCCTTCATAGGTAACTGACAGGTAAGTGCCCAGGTTGTCGGCCTGCTTATAGCCCGTAGCGTGCATAAAGGTTTTATCAGGGTAGTCTGCGGCAACGCGCGCAGTCGCGTTCATGAAACCGAAAGACGTGGTGAAAATGACGTCATTACCGGCCTGCGCCAAGCGACGGATGGTACGCTCGGCATCAGCGCCTTCGTTGACGTTCTCAACGTAGGTGGTCTGTACCTTGTCGCCGAAGTGGGCTTCGAGCTCCTTGCGGCCCTGATCGTGCTGGTAGCTCCAGCCGTGGTCACCAATGGGACCAACGTAGACAAAACCCACTTTTAATGGATCTTCCGCTGCCGTTACCTGCATGGGCAGCACCAGTGCGGCTGCCAGTGCGAGAGTGCGTTTCAAACTCATGGGTACTTCTCCTGGGATCTAGTTATCGGCGACCGCCACACTTGCGTTGAGAACGGCGGATACAAGCTTGCAGCAAAAAGCTGGCCATTTGTTCAGGAAATGACAAAAAAATTTCACCTGCCCTGATAGCATGCCGTTGGCCTGACTCTACTGCACCCGACCACGTTGGCAGGCAAAGCATCATGCGATCGACCCGCACTATTATAGTGCGGGCAAGCAATTCATGCACCGCAGCGATCAGCCATGCGCCAACGGCAGCAAGCCTCCGCGCAGGCTGGCAACCTGCTCCAGGCCCTGTTCCCGCAGGATCGACGTTGCCAACGCCGAGCGCCGGCCGGAGCGACAGAGGGTAACCACCGGAAGGTCGGTCGGCACTTCTGTGACGCGCTGGCGCAGCTGATCCAGCGGGATTTGCAGCGCCGTGCCGAGCACCTCCGGCAGCTCACCGGGAATCACCTCTCCGGCCTGCCGCACATCCAGCAGTGTTACCCGATCCGCATGCAACAGCAGCCACTCAGAGCCGATCTCTGGCACACCGGCATAGGTGACGCGCAGGTCCTCGGCCCAGTTCGGTTCGGGCGGCACCTGACCATCTGCCGGGCAACCGCTGCGCAGATTGGCTGGCACTGCCTCGTCGATCTTCTTCGGATGCGGGAGGCTCATGGCCTGCATGTAGCCGACAAAATCTGCTTCATTGGCACTACCACCTACTCTGGCGTTATAGCTGCGCTCTTCGCCAATGCTGCTTTGCGTGCGGCCGTTGTAGTCGTGCGCCGGGTAAACCTGGCAGTCATCCGGCAGACTGAACAGTTGCTCGGTGATCGAATGAAAAAGAGTGGCGGCATTGCCCTGCTGAAAATCGCTGCGGCCACAACCCCGAATCAATAGCGCATCACCGGTAAATACCATCGAATGGTCGGCCAGCACATAGCTCATACAACCGTCGGTATGACCGGGAGTGGCCCGCGCCTCCAGGCTCACGCCGGCAACGCCAAACGTCTGACCATGGGATAACGGCAGATCGAGGTGCTCTGCGTTGATAACGGCCGCAGAAGCGATCAGGCAGCCGGTTTTCTGCTTAAGCAGCCAGGCCGCAGTGATGTGATCGGCGTGGGCATGTGTGTCGACGACCAGCTTGAGTTGTAAGCCCAGTTCACGGATCAGTGAGAGATCGCGCTGAGCCTGCTCAAACACCGGATCAATCAATAGCGCTTCTCCGCTGGTAGTGTCACCCAGCAGGTAGGTGTAGGTTGATGACGCGGCATCGAATAATTGACGAAAGACCATGGCAAAGTACCTCTGGGCTATTATTAACGAAAATATAATATATAAAAATATAGATTGTTTGCTGGTCACGTGCAAGCGGCAAAACGCCACAGGTCTCTAGCTACATGAAATACCGACGATATTGCTTCGTTTTCCTGCCATTTATCCGGTATTTACCTATAATCTGTGCTGATATTTCCCGTCATAAGAACACGGATTACCTATGCATCGCGCCAATCAACTTTGCCGTATTTCTGTCTTGGTCACAGTCTGCCTCGCCCTGCTCAGTGGCTGCGCAGACGAACAACCACCTGCGGCAACGCAAGCGCGACCAGTCAAGCTGTTTACCGTCGCAGACCCCAGTAGCCAACGCGTGCGTGAGTTCCCGGCAAGGCTGCAGGCGCCGGAACAGGCCGAGCTGTCCTTCCGACTTGGAGGCGAACTGCAGGCGCTGAAAGTGCTGGAAGGTCAGCAGGTAAAGAAAGGCGAGTTAATTGCCTTGCTCGACGATACCGATTACCAGCTAAAGGTCAGCGACCGTCAGGCCAGTTATGACCTGACGCAAAGCCAATTCGCGCGCATGCAGCAGCTGCTTGAAAAGCAGATGGTCTCGCGCGCCGAATACGACCAGCGCAAAGCGCAGTTCAACTCTGCCGAGGCGGCGCTGAACCTGGCCAAACAGGAACTGGCCTATACCCGGCTAACAGCACCTTTCCCCGGCATCATAGCTCGCACCCACGTAGAGCAATATCAGGTGGTGCAACCGAACCAGCCCATCGCCACCCTGTATGCCCGCGAGAGCATGGACGTTGTCTTTCAGGTCCCGGAGGGGTTGTTGTCGAGCCTGCGCCGCGATCTGATTCCGGCGGACATACACCCGCGTGTGCGTCTGGACAATCTCAATGGCGAACTGGTGCAGGCTGTCTACAAGGAGCACGCCAGCCAACCAGATCCAAAGACCCTGACCTACGATGTCACCCTGAGCATGCCGATGCCCGAAGGCATAGTACTGCTGCCCGGCATGAGTGCCACTGTGATCATCGATTTTGCTTTGCTCAGTCGTAACGGCAATATCCCGATTATAGTGCCGGTAGAAGCCGTGTTCAGCCCGGATACCCGCGATAGCAGTCAGCAGCAAGTATGGGTGACCGAAGAGACTGATGAGGGCTTGCAGGTGGTTGCCCGCAAGGTGGAAGTTGGCCAATTGACCCACGATGGTATTGAAGTCACCTCAGGGCTTGAAGCAGGAGAGCGGGTGGTCGCCGCCGGAGGCGCCGAACTGCAGGCGGGCCAACGCGTCCGGCCCTGGGTGCGTGAGCGGGGTCTGTAATGGATATCGCTGGTTACTTCATCAAGCACAAGGTTACCAGTTGGCTGCTAGCCCTGATCATGGGCGTTGGCGGCGCTATTGCCTTTGTCGAGCTGGGTCGACTGGAGGATCCGGCCTTTACCCTGAAAATGGCTATGGTCGTCACGCCCTATCCAGGCGCTTCGCCGGAGCAAGTAGAAGAAGAGCTCACCTACCCGCTGGAAAACGCCATTCAGCAGCTCCCCTATATCGATAAGGTCACCTCCATCAGCAGCGCCGGGTTGTCGCAGATCACCGTTGAGGTGCAAAGCAGCTACGGCGCAGACCAGCTGCCACAGATCTGGGACGAATTGCGTCGTCGCATCAACGATCTGCAACCCAGTCTGCCGCCCGGCGTCGGGGAGCCGCAGATCAAAGACGACTTTGCCGACGTGTACGGCATCTTCCTCATGGTCAGCGGGGAAGGCTACGACTATAGCGAGCTGCGTGATTTTGCCGAGCACCTGCGCCGTGAGCTGGTGTTGGTGGATGGCGTGGGTAAGGTCAGCCTGGCTGGAGTGCCACAGGAGCAGGTGTATGTAGAGATATCTCGCGCGCGGATGACGGCCCTGGGCATTGCACCGCAGCGCTTGCAACAACTGCTGAGCAACCAGAATGTGGTCTCGGATGCGGGCAAGATACTGGTAGGTAGCGAATCCATTCGCCTGCACCCCACCGGCGAGTTTCAGGATGTTAACGAACTGGAGCGCCTGATCATCAGCGAGCCGGGTAGCTCGCGCCGGGTCTACCTCGGCGACATGGCGACCGTCAGCCGCGGCTTTGCCGAAGAGCCAACCAATCTGTATCGCGCTCAGGGCCGGCCCGCCCTGGGTTTGGGCGTATCCTTTGCCAATCACGTAAACGTAGTGGATGTTGGTAATGCGGTCACCGCAAGACTGGCGCAACTGGACGCAGATCGTCCTGCGGGTATGCAGGTTGGGATGTTCTACAACCAGGCGCATGAGGTTGAGGCGTCGGTCAGCGGTTTTGTCTTCAACTTCATCATGTCTGTCGCCATCGTGATTGCCGTGCTGCTGCTGTTCATGGGACTACGCAGCGGACTGCTGATCGGCCTGATACTGGCGCTCACGGTACTCGGCACCTTCATTTTCATGCGCCTGCTGGACATCGAGTTGCAGCGCATTTCCCTGGGCGCACTGGTTATCGCACTAGGGATGCTGGTTGATAACGCCATTGTTATTGTCGAGGGGGTTCTGGTCGGGCGCCAGCGCGGGCGGAGCACACTGCAATCGGCCCGTGACATCGTCCAGCAAACCCAACTGCCGCTGCTGGGTGCAACCGCAATCGCCATTATTGCCTTTGCGCCCATCGGCCTGTCGGATGACGCCACCGGCGAATACTGTCTGTCGCTGTTTCAGGTATTGCTGATCTCGTTACTGCTCAGCTGGGTCACCGCCATCACCCTGACGCCGTTCTTTGCGAGCCTGTTTTTTCGCGACCAACCAAGCCAGGCGGACGCTACGGACAAACAACAGGATCCGTACAAGGGACTGATATTTACCGTCTATCGTCGTCTACTGGGCAGTGCGCTACGCCATCGAGTCGTCACCCTGGTGATGCTCGTGGTGATGCTGGGCGCCTCGGTTTATGGCTTTAGCCTGGTACGTCAGAGCTTCTTTCCACCCTCCAATACGCCCATGTTCTTCATCGATATCTGGCTGCCCAAGGGCAGCGATATCCGCTACACCGAGCAGGTAACTGCCGAAGTCGACCAGCATGTATTGGCGCAGCCGGGCGTGACGTCGGTGACCTCGACCATCGGCCAGGGTGCGCTGCGTTTTATCCTCACCTACTTCCCGCAGCGTATCCACGCCAACTACGCGCAGCTACTGGTGCGTACCGAGGAGCGCGAGCAGATAACGCCCTTGATTGCCGAGCTGGACAGCTATTTCAAACGCCAGCATCCGACCGCCCGGGTAAAACTCAAGCAGTTGATGCTCGGACCGGGCAGCGACAGCAAGATCGAAGCACGCTTTACCGGGCCGGATCCGCAGGTTCTGCGCCGACTCGGCGCCGAGACTATCGCCATCATGCGCGCGGACCCGGTGTCCGACGCGGTGATGCATGACTGGCGCGAGCGGACAAAGCTGGTGCGCCCGCAGTTCGTAGAGGCCCAGGCCCGTGAACTGGGGGTCGATAAGCGCGATCTCGATGCACTACTGAAAATGAACTTCAGCGGTCTGAACGTCGGTCTCTACCGCGACGGCACCCGCATGCTGCCGATTGTGGCCCGCACCCCGGATGACGAGCGACTGGACGCCAGCACACTGAACGACCTGCAGGTCTGGAGCGGCGCACGCAGTACCTATATCCCGGTAGAGCAAGTGGTTAGCGGCTTCGTAACCCTGTGGGAAGATCCGATGATCATACGCGAGAACCGCAAGCGTACCCTTACCGTGCAGGCCGACCCGAGCATCATCAGCCAGGCAACCGCGACTGAACTGTTCAGCCGCCTGAGGCCGCAGATCGAAGCAATAGAACTGCCGCGCGGCTACAGCCTGGAATGGGGCGGCGAATACGAAAACTCGCGGGATGCCCAGAAAGCCGTATTCAGCAATCTGCCATTGGGTTATCTGGCGATGTTTCTGATCACGGTACTGCTGTTTGACTCGATCAAGCGTGCTGGCATCATCTGGGCCACAGTGCCACTGGCTGTCATCGGCGTCACCCTGGGTTTTCTGCTGACCGGTATCCCCTTCGGCTTCATGGCGCTACTGGGCTTTCTCAGCCTGAGTGGCATGCTGGTGAAGAACGGTATCGTATTGGTCGATGAGATAGGCCAGCAGATCGATAGCGGCAAGGACCGCTACTCGGCCCTGGTCGATGCATCCATTAGCCGGGTACGACCGGTCGCAATGGCGGCGCTGACCACCACACTCGGCATGGCGCCACTGCTGACCGATGCCTTCTTCCAGAGCATGGCGGTGGTCATCATGTTTGGCCTTGGCTTTGCCACCCTGCTTACGCTACTGATACTGCCGTTGCTCTATAGCATGGTGTACCTCATTGCTGCGCCCCAAGAGGGCGCCGCTTGAGTCAGGCTGAACAGGACACCGGTCGCCAGCCGGTGCGGCAATAACCCTACTGCAATACATTACGCCGTGAGGAACCTGCCCATGAGCAATCAGGAAACCCGGAGCCAGCTGTCCTCGTCCAGCGACTGCCTGAATGAGGTAGCCAGTGTGCAGCGTATCAATGCGCGCAGCGCCGAGATTGGCGGCACACTAACCGTCAATCGCGTACTGCCGACTCGGCAGCGGCGCATGATAGGCGCCTGGTGCTTTCTCGATCATGCCGGTCCGGCGCACTTTGCACCGGGCGAAGGCATGCATGTGGGAGCGCACCCGCACACCTGTCTGCAGACCTTCACCTGGATGATTGAGGGCGAGGTGATGCATCGGGACAGTCTGGGCAATGAACAGGTGCTGCGCCCCGGCGAGGTCAACCTGATGACCGCCGGGCGGGGTATCAGCCATACCGAGGACTCCCTGCCAAGCGCCAGCGGCCTGCACGCTGCGCAGCTGTGGATTGCCCTGCCAAAAACGCATGGCCACTGCGACCCCGACTTTACTCATTATCCGGATTTACCGCGCTGGACGGCGCAAGGCGTGAAACATAGTCTGCTGGTGGGCAGCTACGCCGGTTATCGCTCTGCCGTGCAGGTACATTCACCGCTACTGGCGATGGATCTGGAATCCACTCAGGGCGCTGCGCTTGAGCTCGATCTTGACCCGCGATTCGAGCACGGTATTTTGCTGCTGGAAGGGGCATTAAGCATCGGCACCGAGGTGTTCAGCGAAAACCAGTTGGCCTATATGGGCTGCGGGCACCAATCACTGAAGGTGCACCTGGCGCCCGGCTGCCGCGCCATTCTGCTGGGCGGCGAGCCCTTTACCGATGAGATTCTGATGTTCTGGAATTTTGTCGGTTACAGCAAGGCAGAGATTGCCGACGCATGGCGCGACTGGAACGCTGGTGATGCGCGCTTCGGGCGCGTCACCGGCTACCAGGGTGAACCCTTGCAGGCGCCAGCCCTGCCTTGGCGCGCGTGAGCGCCGGGCAGGCAAGCTAGCTCAACTGGTGCGTAGCTTGGCCAGCACCGGCGCGGTATCAGGACGCACGCCGCGCCAAAGGTAAAAGGCCTCAGCCGCTTGCTCGACCAGCATGCCCAGGCCGTCGATGCAGCGCGCCGCACCCTGCTCACGCGCCCACCGGTTGAACGCGGTTTCATCGCTGCTGTACATCATGTCATAACACCAGGTGTGACCCGGTTTGATCAGACTCTCCGGGATCGGCGGCACGTCCCCGGCGAGACTGGCTGAGGTCGCATTGATGATCAGATCAACCGGCTCGACCAGCCACCGCAAACCGGCTGCCGCAATAGGGCCCTGATCAACAAACAGGGCTGCCAGCTCTTCCGCCTTGCTCACTGTGCGGTTGATCACGCACAGATGCGCTGGCTCCGCCGCCAGCAAGGGCTGAATCACGCCGCGTGCTGCGCCGCCGGCGCCTACCAGCAGCACACTCAGGCCCCGCAGTGACAAGCCCGCGTTAACTTGAATATCACGCACCAGTCCCTTGCCGTCGGTGTTATCGCCCAGCAGGCTGCCATCAGCGCGGCGCACTATGGTATTCACCGCGCCCGCCCGTTCAGCGGCAGCCGAGTGCTCATCGACCAGCGCCCAGGCCTGCTCCTTGAAAGGTACGGTGACATTGACGCCGCGTCCGCTACGCAAGAATTCACGTACGCTCGACTCAAAGCCATCCAGCGGCGCCAGCAAGGTGCCGTATTCGAGCTGCTGCCCGGTCTGCTCGGCAAACATGGCGTGAATCAGCGGCGACTTGCTGTGCTCAATCGGATTACCTACAACGGCATAATTATCCATCGTCTCGGCTCCCATCAGTCGGCCTGCGCCAGCCAATCGCGTGGCGTCAGGTATTGCTCGGCCAGCAGGGCTTCGGGGCTATCGGCCTCAGGCTGCCAGTTGTAGCCCCAGCGCACTTTTGGCGGTAGCGACATCAGGATGGACTCGGTGCGTCCGCCGGTCTGCAGACCAAACAGGGTACCGCGGTCGTAGACCAGATTGAATTCGACATAGCGACCACGGCGATACTCCTGAAACGCCTTCTGCTGTGCGTTGAAGGCGGCTGCACGGCGGCGCTCGATAATCGGCAGGTAAGCCTCCAGGTAGGCATCACCAATCGCACGCTGAAACTCGAAGCAGCGCTCAAAGCCCCATTCGTTCAGGTCATCAAAGAACAAGCCACCAATACCCCGTGCTTCATTGCGATGCTTGAGATAAAAGTACTCATCACACCATTTTTTATAACGCGGGTAGACGTCATCACCAAAGGGCGCACAAGCGTCGCGCGCGACCCGATGCCAGTGCACGCAGTCGGCGTCATTGGCGTAGTAGGGCGTGAGGTCAAAACCGCCGCCAAACCACCAGACCGGATCGGCACCCTCTTTCTCGGCAATGAAAAAACGCACGTTGGCATGCGAGGTGGGTACAAAGGGATTTTCCGGATGCATCACCAGAGACACGCCCATGGCCTGAAAATGACGGCCAGCCAGCTCGGGGCGGTGCGCCGTCGCGGAGGGCGGCATACCGTCGCCAAATACGTGGGAAAAGCCCACACCGCCTTTTTCCAGCAGGCCGCCGTCTTCGATAATACGCGACCGACCACCCCCACCACCCGGCCGCTGCCAGCTGTCTTCAACGAAACGAGACTGACCATCGGCCGCCTCCAGTGCGCTGCAGATTCGGTCCTGCAGGTTCATCAAATAGTCTTTGACCGCAGCCACATCGGCGGGGGTAGGAAGATCATGTTTCACAGAGATTCTCTCTTGCTGGCTTGCGGGCGCGCCTGCTCAGGACGCCCGAATGACTTTTTCAGTACGCAGATCACGAATGATACTGGGATTGCGCTGCGCACCCAACGCGCCAGGCACGATAGCGTCCAGCTCATTATGAAAATACTGCTCAACCCGCAACCGTGAACGCGCCGGAGGGTGGCCCGCCGGATTGGCTGACGTAGAGACCAGCGGCCCGACGGCGGCACAGAGTTGGCGAATCACCGGATGGCTGCTGACGCGCAGCGCCACGGTGTCATGCTGCCCGGTAATCCAGGCCGGCAGGCGGCCCTGATGAGGTACCAGCCAGGTATTGGGACCTGGCCAGGACAGGCGCAATTTGGCCAGCTGCGCGTCGGGTAGATCCCAGAGTAGAAAGTCGAACTGCTCGATATGGCCAGCGACCAGTATCAGTCCCTTGGCCACCGGACGCTGTTTGATCAACAGCAGCCGTTCAACCGCCGAACCAACCCAGGGGTTGCAGCCCAGCCCCCAGACTGCCTCAGTGGGGTAAGCAATCACGCCGCCAGCCTGTAGCAGCGAGTTCAGACGGGTAGTACGCCAGTGTGCCAGCATGGAAGTTCCTCAACGGGTCAATGCCTGCGACAGTAGCGGCTCGCGGCCAAAGGCTCAAGGTCGCGCGCGGCAAAAACCCTGAGCGGTATTCAATATCAGCCCATCCAGCTCCCATTCCAGCAGCGCTGGCATCACCTCCTGCACCGCCAGGCCGCTGCGCTGCACCAACCAATCGATACTGACCGGATCATAACCGAGCCATTGCCACAGGGGGCTATCCGGCTCACTCGGAGCAGTGCTCTCGAGCTGCAGCGCGGTCTGTAATGGCAGCTGCAGCACATCGAGCACATCCTGCACGCACTCCACCAAATTGGCGCCTTCACGCAACAGACGGTGACAACCCCGCGCCTGCACGTTATGAATTGAGCCCGGCATGGCAAAGACCTCACGGTCCTGCTCCAACGCCAGTCGCGCCGTAATCAATGAACCGCTATTGAGGCTGGCCTCCACCACCAGTGTGCCTAATGACAACCCGCTGATGATGCGATTACGCCGCGGAAACTGCCCCGCCTGTGGGCCGATATCAGGCCACATCTCCGATACCAGCACGCCGCCTTGCGCCACAATCTGCTCTGCTAACTTACGATGACGCGCCGGATAGCAGCGGTCCAGCCCGGTGCCCCACACCGCCAGCGTTTGCCCGCCAGCATCCAGTGCGCCCTGATGACAGGCCGCATCCACGCCTAACGCCATGCCACTGGTCACACTCAGGCCGGCCTGGGTAAAGCTGCGGGCAAAAGCACGAGCGGTTTCCGCGCCAAGCGGGCTGGGGTGCCGCGTTCCGACCATGGCTATCTGTGGATCGCCCAATAGCCCGGCATTACCCCGTACAAAGAGTACCGCTGGCGGATCGGCGATCTGCCGCAAAAGGGCAGGGTAGTCTGTCTCATCCAGACAGATGATCTGCTGGCCAGCGCTGGTCTGCCATTCCAGGGCCAACTGCAAACGGGCCAGCAGCGATGATTCGCCACGCTGTAACGCAGCGAGACTATTAAGCACACGCGGTACTACACCCAACGCACGCAGCGTCGCGGGCTCAGCATTGAGAAAGGCGGAAGGAGAGGTAAATTCTTGCAACAGACGCTGGATAAAGCGGGGACCAACACCATCGAGCAGTGTCAGCGCCAACCAGGCCTGCCGCGAATCGGACAGGTCGGGAAACATGGATCATCCTTGATCTACAGAAACAACAAGGCCGCCTTGCGGCGGCCTTGAACAGCGTTCAACTCAGGGGTTGCGTACCTGATCGAGAATCGCCATCTGGCGCGTCGCGTTGAGCACGATGCCATAGCTCATCTTGTCGTACACACGGAACACCATCAGCAGGCCGGCACGCTCGGCAGGCAATTGCACCCGCTCGTTGCGTACCCGGTCGCGGACGATTTCGCCGGTCTTGTAGATGGCCAGTACGTTGCCTTCGATCAAGCCTTCGCGCGAACCCTTGTCGAGCAGTACCACATCATACTGACCAATCTGGGTAACGCCGTTTGGTACGTCCATGATCAGGCCATTGATTTCCTGACTGGGCTCGCTGGGGAAGAAGGTAGAGGCAACAGAGCGCTCTTCCGACTCCAGCAGACGATCTTCTACCAATACTTCCTGACGGCTGCGGGTGATATTCAGCGTGGCGATATCATCGTTGACTGCCGCAACAGTACCGTTACCCACTTCCTGCAGGTGGATACCCAGCAATTCGCCGGTTTCCGGGTTGGTGTAGGCCTTGCCGCGACGATAGATCTCGTAGGCAGGAACGTTGGCGGAAAAATCACCACGCGCATACACCTTGCTGCCCGCACCAGCGACCACACTTTCCGCCGCGCCACCGATAACATAGGGCGCCTGCTCAATCTCGGAAGGGTCATTGATCACACGGCCAGCGCGCAGGAAGGAATTGATCGCTTCCAGCGGAATAGTCGGAATGGCCTCGGCAATCGGACGCACGCGAGCCTGCGGCGACAGCTTGATCTTGCCGCCGTTACCACGGTTAACCATCAGGCGCGGTTGACCATCGATATACACCAGGGAAATAAGATCACCGGGGTAGATCAGGTGTGGGTTATCGATTTGCGGGTTAGCGTGCCAGATTTCCGGCCACTTCCATGGCAAGTTGAGGAAACGTCCCGAGATATCCCATAGAGTGTCTCCCCTGACCACTGTGTAGGTATCTGGATGATTTTCCTTAAAAACAGGCTCTTGAGCCTGTACCCAAACGCTCACTGCGAGCAACAGGAGGCCGAGTAATGTTTTCCTCATGACGCGAATCCCTTTATTATAGAGGCCAGCACTTAGGCCTGGCACGTGCTCCCACACGCTAGACC
>TARA_R110000764_G_scaffold18106_4_pt1 | contig 13556 bp, 2 predicted proteins | sample TARA_R110000764 | Tara Oceans TARA_R110000764 (sample SAMEA4398111) | marine metagenome | biome: Polar Biome; feature: [SRF] surface water layer (ENVO:00010504); material: water (ENVO:00002006), including particulate matter (ENVO:01000060) such as... | depth 5 m | reverse complement strand
GGACAGTCAGTGGGTACATCCGCTAACGTAGGATTTGCTACGGTTGTAGCAACGGGTGATATTACGGCATTTGGTTCGGTCTCAGATCGTACGCAAAAAGAGAATATTAAACCAATTACTAATGCTCTAGATAAAGTTGAGCAACTTGGTGGATATACATTTAACTATAAAAATAAGCCCGATACTCCAATGACTGGTGTAATGGCACAAGAGCTTTTAGAAGTTTTACCTGAAGCAGTTTATAAAACTATCGATGGAAATACTGGAGAAGAAATCTACGCCGTAAGACACGGAAACATAATTGGATTGATAATTGAAGCGATCAAGGAATTGAACGAAAAAGTAGGTAAATAATATGCCAATCAAACTTACTGGTCCTATAAATTTTCAAGATATTAGAGATGAGTTTGGCCCTGCCGGCAGCGGCGCTATGTCGTTAGATGACTATCGGCGCGGTGGGGATCTTGTTCCAAACAAAAATATCAATTCTAATATTCCATTAGCAGGAACAAGTTTACCCATATCTCTTGAAGATTTTTACGGGGCTAGCAAAATTATTACACTTAGCTATACTGGCTATGGTGGTGGTGGCGCAGGTGGTTCTGGTTTTGAAAACAATTCTGATATAATTAGCCGTGCAGGTTATGGTGGCTTTAGTGGTATTTTAACTAAAGCAACATTTGATGCTGAAAAACAATCTAATAACGGTGTGAACCCGCTTGGTCTTAATGCTTCCAGTTTTATGAGTGCTTTCGATGTTACTAAGGACGGGAGCCTAAACCACGGGATTAACGGTAGTCTTCTTTCAAACAGAGCTGCTGCAGAAAATGGCGTAGGTGGCCTGAACAACTTTGATTCAACCGCTAATGCCAATGCTGGTCAGGCGTCTGTATTCGGACCCGGTGGTGCTGGCGGTGCAAGGAATAGTACAGGTTCATCAGCACCTTGGGGAAACTGGGCAGCTGGCGGTGGCGGCGGTGGCGGTGATCAAGGCAATGGTGATAACTACGAATTTTTCGGTCTTATTAATAGAGGTGGTTCTGATGAATGGGGTAAATCCGGCCAAGGTGGCGAAGACGGCAGGGGTAAGTGGCAAGGTAAAGTTGATTTAGACGTAGAAGTTGATTACGTTGTATGTTGCGGTCACGGTGGTAAACCAGCCTTCGCCGTTGGACAACACGACGGTGGTTACGGCAATCCAGGCGTTTTCGAGTTTACTGTAGACAGTGACACTGGAACTTTTGCCTTTGAACCAATCGCTGTCGGCCCTGTGTTTGACAATAGAAACAAATCTCACTATTATGGTTTTAGAATTCAAAGAAGCGGGCGTGTAACCCTGTTTGACGTTTAAGGAGATATGTAATGGATTCAAACATTTTTAAAGGATACTATGATGCTTTGGACGAAGCGTTAGATATATTCCCACTAGAAATGCAAACTACGTTAGAATTTGTTAGACGTGGCACGACGCACTCAGCTGTAATTTATATTCGTAACCACTCAGAAGAAATACGAAAATCGATAGATTCATTTTTAAGTAAATACGGTTTCACAGTGCCTAGAAACTTATATGAGCCAGGCCCTGAAGGAAGTAGAACAGGATTAATTGCTATTGATTTAGGAACACTTAACGATGATAATCTCAGAATTTATGTAACAACAAATCATAATAAACCCGAAGACATCAATAATACAGAATGGCTTTGGGGAATTGGTTATTACTTAGATAGAGAAGGTAACGTTGCAGGTAAAAAACATTACAACGTGAACCTAACCGAACGAAATATGAAAGTCGACTACTTTGATTCTGAGGGTAATGTTATAACTTCTGCGGGTGATATAGAAACCATTTCTGAAGACTGGACTGTTTGGGGTGGTTCTGAATCTTTGTATAACGCAGTAAAAGCTGCTGAGTTTCCTTGCACAATAAGTTATAAACATAAAAAAGATCAAGGCTATTTTATAGTTTCTTTATCAGGCTAGTAATATAAATAAAAACAGCAGCGGACAACTCTAGTGGATCTACTTTCTACGACGATTGATTTGTCATAAATATATTTAAATAAATTTCGTAGAGTGGCTCATAACCGGCCCAGACCTCCACCTTATTTTTATAAATAAAAGAAAACACATAAGGGTATCCTCGCATGTCAAAGATTTCAGAATTAGGTCCAATTAAAGGTGCCAATACTCGCTCTGAAGACCTTTTTGTTATCGTTAACCTTATCCAAGGCGATGACGGTACTAAAAACATAACTAGAAAAGAACTTGTTGCTGCGATTCAGTACGAAATCTTTGATAGTATTACAATCACCGGTGGATCAATTTCAGGTGTTAGAATCTTCAATTCAGCTATTGAAGATAACATTATGGACCGTAACATTTTCAACAACGGTACCATAGACGGCTCACAGATTGTATCTAGTGATATATCTGGTGGTACAATGACTACCACAGAAGTATCAAACGTTGCAATCCTTACATCTGATTTTTCTGACGGTACCGGCAACAACAACATATTCACAAACACGATTGTTGATTTTGGAGCGCTAAACAACTCCACTGGTAATAATAACATCTTTACCAACTCAACAATTGATGATTCGTTTTATAATAATGTTACCATCGAAGGTGGTACAGCAAACAACCTAATTCTTACAAACATTACAATCGATGAGCTTATTCTCGAAGATGCTTTAATCTCGAATAGTGCTATCGTTACAACAACGTTTGCTAATGGTTCAATTACAGATTCTGTTATCTCAGGTAACACATTCCTGTTCGATACATTCATATCTAATTCAGAGATCACTAACACTGATCTAGATGATGTTGATATTACTAATTCAAGATTCTCAAATGGTCAAATTTGGGATACACTTATTAGCAATTCAGAAATCATCGATACATCAGCTAATAATATTACCATTACATCTTCTGCTCTTAATGATAGCACTGCAAACAATGTTAACATTACACAGTCTGACTTTTCAAATGGTACTGGTTCTGACAACGTATTCACTAATCCTGTATTGGAAAATGCAACCTTAACCGGTGCAATGGATACGGTTGTTGCTACAAATATCTCAATCGGAAGTTCTACTTCTGATGATCTAGTACAACAAAGATCAACTATTCAAAATTCTGATATCTCAGAATCAGTTGTTGCTAATTCAACTATTAATCAGTCAGAACTTGTTGACTTTGATATGAATCTTACTAACGTCTTCGAGCCACTGCTTGACGAAGATAGTTACTTTGCTCTAAAGAACGTCAAAACTGGCGATACAGAGAAAATGACTTATCGTCAACTATATGACGAAGTTTCTAGGAAGACAGAAAAATCTCTTAAAGTTCACGTTGCAACAGATGGCGATGATAGTTACCAAGGTAGTATTCTACAGCCAGTGCGCACTTTAAAGCGTGCTGAAGAACTTGCATTACAAAAAGCCGGTGGTTTATACGATCGTAACGACCTTAACAATGCCGTACATATCTCGGTAGGTCCTGGTACTTACTATGTTGATGAACCAATTATGTTACCTGATGATTGTTCAATGACTTCAACAGCGGGTCAGTACGCAACGGTTATTCAGAAGAAAAAGGGATGGGAAAAGACTAACGGTATTCTAGTTGGATCTGGTAACTACGTTCAAGGTTTTGGTTATATGAACTTTGAAGTAGATAACTTTGATCAGCCAGAAGGTGGTTTTGCTATTGCATACCGCCCAGGTGCTTTGTTAAGACGTTCTCCATATATTCGAGATAGCTCACAGCTTTCAAACTTCAACCGTTTGGATGTTGAACCACCTTTGAATCCATTCAACTCTAAAGGTACAATCCTCGACTTAGGTCAAGAATTCTACATGGCTGCTGGTCACAGTGTTCAAGCACAATTTGAAGTCGATGATGAAGTTACATTCTCGTCTGGTGCGTCTGGTTATATCTCATTCGTTGCTGATATCGATTCAGCTCGTCAGATTTACGTTAGAAACCTTAAGGGTAACGTAGAAATTGGTGATATCCTTTATGCTCAACGCGGCGGTACAGGTACAATTGAATCAATCGGTATTGACGATTTCCCTAACAGACTAGTTGGTCGAGGTGGTGGTTGTCTATTAGCTGACAGAGCAGTACTAGATACTGACTCACTATTTACATATGTATTATGTTTTGGTTTTACACCACGTACTCAAAACGGTACAGGTTACGTTGCCAAAAACGGCGCTGGTGTTAACGGTATCGGTTCCTTGTCAATCTTTACACGTCAAGCATTCTTTGCGCTAGATGGTGGCCAGATGACCTTGAACAACTCCGGTTCACAGTTTGGTGACATCTCAATGCGTGCTCGCGGTAGCACAGTTATTATTAGACCAGCAAACGCGACACAAGCTGAATTAGTTCTTGATACTGCTTTTGCAGATTCTCTTGAAGAAAACAAGCAAGCAATCGTAGATAATATGGTTGATTACTTAACTGCTAACACAACAACTGGTTTTGATGGTTCTCCAGGTCTTGGTTATCAAGGTTATAACGCAGACAAGTGCTTTAGAGATTCAGGATTAATTGTTGATAGTGCATCCTACGACGTTGCTACAGACAGTAACTATTGGGGACGCTTAAACGGTATCACATATCGTTCGCCTATCTCATACATCGTTGTTAACGATCAAATGACTGAAACTGTTGGTTCTATTGAACATATCAAAGGTGAAATAAATCACATCTTTGCTCAAGAACAAAATGCCGAAGTACTATCACGTTTAAACGATTCTTTAGATGAATCATTAAACGTTCTTCAAAATGGTGCAGAAGCTGCTAATGCTATTAAGTTTGCTGATACTGGTGATCAAGATGCAACAGCATCTCGTGAAGTATTACAAGATAACAGAGCATTCGTTATCGATGAGTTCGTAGATTGGATTGATAATAACTCTGAGTTCTACGCTTACGACAGTGTTAAGTGCGAACGCGATGTCCAAGAATATATCTTGCCAGCAACTAAGTTTGACATGTTGCTAGATACTAACTATAACGCTACAACTACTGGTTTGGCTTATTACGTTAATACTGCAAGAACATCTCTTGAAAATCAAAGAAATGAAACAGTAGCTTCATTCGAAAGATTACGTAAAACTACTGATAATATTATTCAAGCTGAAAGCCCAGAAGGCGCAGTTGAAGCGTATACATCATTCAATACAATTATCAACGCTTTGAATAACACAGGCGCAAAATATACACCAACTAAAACAACTTACGATCCAGTAACTGGTCGCATGGTTATAACAATCGGTACTCACGACTTAACAGTTGGTAGATATGTAAATCTTGCAAAAGAAAGCTTCACATTCACATGCTCAAGCGATAACTTCAAGACTGAGATCAGTCACCCAAGAGCATCTGAAAAAGCTTATCTAGCTGCGTTACCAATCATTGAAACATCAGCAAACACAATTACCGTTAACCCAGGATTAACTGCTGCTAACTACGAACATAGATTTGTATCTGCTAAAGCTAACTCGGTATCAGTAATCGGTGAACAAATTACATTCTCTGATAACGCTGGAATTGCAGCTGATAAGAGAAATGCTCGTAAGCAACTTCAAGCTAACAGAGAGTTTGTACAAGATCACATGATGGACTGGGCAGACCAAGAATTCTACTTCTACGACAGCAAGAAATGTCATAGAGATACTGAAGAATATATCTTGCCTGCAGTTCAAAGAGATATGATCCTTGGAACAAACTATAACTCAATCCAAACTGGTGCGGCATATCGTACTAAGTCTGGTGAGGTAAGTGTTACTGATCAGTTAACTCAAACAGTTGGTTCTGTTAATTATCTGAAATCAGAAACTGCAGCAATAATTACTAACACAATTGCAGAAGATAGAGCTAACCAAGCTTTTGATGAAATGACTAGATTGCTTAACAATAACGGCAAAAAGTATACTCCTTCAAATGCTGTATATGCTCCGGCTTCAGGTACAACAGTACTTACAATTGGTTCACACGACTTTAACATCGGTGATAGCGTTTACATTGAGCCTAACAGCTTAACGTTTACTTGTGCACTTGATAGTAACGTTACAGAACACACATATCCAACAACACAGTTCATTAACTATACTCCAACTGCTGCTACATACGTTCCAGAAACTGGAGAGTTTAGTGTAACTATTGGTACAAACGCTCTTAAAGCTGGTGATCTTGTAGAATTCAAGCCAAGCAGCCTAGTGTTTACATGTACTTTGGATGGCAACATAACAAACCATCCTGCTCCTGAATCACATCACCCTTTCTACAAGAAGCAAATCGTAATTGATAGTGTTGATGGTACAACCATTAATATGAACGTCGGTTCAGTTGTAGATGGTGGCGGAGTTCATACCTTTGTATCTGCATCAACTGACGCGGTTCAAGCAGAGAAAAGACATCCTGCTTACAAGAAACCAGTTACAATTTCTGATAGAGATGCGACAACGATCACAATCAATGTTGGTGAGTCAACCGATACATCGGTTCATACATTTGTATCTGCAACTGCTAACGCGATTCGTGAAGCTGATATGTGGGAAGGTAAGTTTACTCCACAAACTGCATCATACAATCCAGTATCTGGTGACATGGAAATCACAATCGGAAATCACGATTTACCAGTTGGTAAGTGGATTGAAATTGCTCCAGAGTCAATGATCTTTAGTTGCGATGTTGGTGGTGTAACAGGTACGGATGCTGCTCCATTATACGACCATCCTGCATATAAAGAGCCAGTTAGAGTAAAATCAGTAACTGCTGATACAATTACTGTAAACGTTGGCAATGCAAACGGTCACGCCAATAACCACACATTCGTAAGTGCTGAAATTGATTGTATCAATGCTAACGCGCTTTACTTTACAGATGCTGCTAAGGTTCAGAAAGCCTTCACACCAACTGATGCAACATACAATCCAGTAAGTGGAGAGTTTGTTATAACCATAGCTGCTCACGGTCTTACTACAGCAGATCATGTTGAATTACAGCCACAAAGCTTTGAATTTAGTTGTGATCCTGGAACCGGCGTTGCTACTGACTTGTCACCACGTATTGGAGACTATGCCTACAAGTTACCATTAGAAATTAGTGCAGTAACAACAGACACACTTACAGTAAACGTTGGTAACGCTGGATCATATACTGGTGCACATACTTTTGTAAATGCTGATGAAGGTGCGGTAGTTAAGGTTAGTTCTACAACTCAGGGCGTATATGCTAGCAGAATTCTTCAGAAGAACAAGCCATATCTTCAAGCAGAAGTTACAGCTTGGTTAGATAATAATTACTACACATACAGCAAAGCTAAATGTGAACGCGATACTGGCCTCATCTTAAATGCAGTAGCAAGAGATGTTGTAACTGGTTCTAACGTTAACGCGATTTATACTGGTAAGGGTTACCGCATTGGTACCGCTGGAGCAAATAACTTAGTTAATACTCAACTTGCTCAAACAACTGGTGCTATTACTTGGTTGAAAGGTAAAATCAATACTGACGTTCTTACAGACTCAACAGCAATTACGAGAGCTGATGCAGCGTTCGACGAGATTATCGATATTATGACTAACGGTAATGTTAACGCTGATGAATTATACTTTGGTGAGGAAGCGGTTTCATCTGCTCACCGCATGGCTCGTGGCGCATTACAAGCTAACAGAACGTTTATCCAAAAAGAAATCGTTGCATGGATTTCAGCAAATTATCCTACATTCACATATAACACTGTTGCTTGTGAAAGAGATATGGGTATCTTTGTTGATCTAGCTTCATGGGATATTCAACACGGTTCAAATGCTGCTACGGCTTCAAACGCAAAACTATATTTTGAAAATGCTATTCCAGTATTATCTGATAACGAGATCGTTCCAACAAGTGAAGCTTACTTCTTTGCTGCAGACCTAATTGGTAAAATAGTTAGAAACGAAGTTATAACCGCGTTGAATGTAACAAATACTCAAACAATTGTTGAGACAACTACATTCACACCAACTGATGCAACATATGATCCAGCATCTGGCGACTTCGAGATGACAATTGCTGGTCATGGAATGAAATTAAATGATCGTGTTACTTTAGCGCCTAATTCGTTCGCATTCACTTGTGATATGGATGGAGACAGCGCAAGTAAAACTTACCCAAGATCTGGTATTGATCCATTTGCGAATAAAACATATTCCATTAAAGCAAAAACAGCAAACACAGTAACTTTAGATGCAGGCGCATCTGGTCCTAACAAATACTTCACTCCTACAGCTGCGGATTATAATGCTGCAACCGGTGACATGATAGTAACAGTTGGTCAGCATGGTTTAGGAGTTGGAAGAAACGTTGTATTAGAAAACAACTCGTTCACATTTATTTGTGATCAAGATGGTGGCGCAACCCAACATACATATCCTCGTGCAGGTTCAGATCCATATGCTGGAGCATCAATTGCAATTACTGCGGTTGGTTCAACAGGTCATACACCAACTGACACTGACTACAATCCAACCACTGGCGATACTGTTCTTACAGTTGCTAATCACGGATTTAGCAATGGCGATTACGTCTTATTAGAAGATAGCTCATTAACATATACATGTGTACTTGACGGTAACAGAGTTTCAAAATCTTACCCAAGAGCTGGAAGTGATTATGCTTCAGGTCGTTGGTTACAGGTTTCTGATGTTACAGCAAGCACATTTAAAGTTAATGTAGGTCCTTCTTCATATAGAGGCGCACACAGATTTGTATCAGCAACTGCTAACGCTGTTAAACGTCAAACTGGAACCTTTACAGTTAATGTAGGTAATGCAGGTTCAGCATCTGGCTCGACACACTTATTTGTATCAGCAACTGCTAACGCTGTTAAGCATGAGCCACAGGCACCACATACTTTTGTAAGTGTTACAGCAGACGCAGTTAAAATTGCTAATATGGCTGAAGCTTATACGCCGGCTGATATTGATTACGATCATATCACTGGTGTGATGGTAATGACATTAGGTTCGCACTCTTTAACTGAAAATGATTATGTAATCTTTGATGAAAATGCTATTACGCTTAGCTGTTCAAGTAACGGTGGCGGTAACTTATCTCATCCACGGCCAACAGATCCAATCTTTAATAAGCCAGTTAGAGTTGATGCAACTACAGCAACTACTATCACGTTGCAAGTTGGTGAAGCTTTTGTTGACGCGGTACACACGTTCGTATCAGCTGTAACTGATGGTGTAAGAAGATCTATTAAGCCAAGTGTTGCTGCCGAAGTTGAAAAATTATTCTACGATCTTGGAGATACTATCCGTCAAAACGATGGTACAATCGCAGCAATATCTGAGCCAAGAATCGAGTCATTAACATCAGCTTACGCGCCAGCTCTTATTACAGATTACAAAGCTGTACGCGGTCAAGCTCCTAAGTATCAAACCGAAATCATTAAGCATATTAGTGAAACATATAACGGTCTTGGTTACGATGAAGAGAAATGCCCAAGAGATGTTGGCTATATCGTTGATGCAATATCAGAAGACTTAGAGTACGGTGGAGATTCAGCTACAGTACATTCTGCAAATTATTATTACCAAGGTACACAAAGTGTCCTTGAGCCATATTCAATGTTACCTACTAAGTTAGCATTCAATCATATTGCTGATGTAGTTGATAAAATTGTTAAGAACGAAGTAAACGAGCCAATCTTTGGAGCTCGCTTTACTCCAGCTGCTGGAACTACATACGATCCAGCTACAGGAATGTTAGTAGCAGAAATTGGTACTCACACGTTAACAACTGATGATCACATTTGGTTCACTCCAAACGCGATTACTTTCAGCTGTGATACAGGTTCAGGTCCGGCCAACCATACTGCTCCAGAGGCACACCATCGCTTCTACAACAAGGCTTGCCCAGTAATTGGGGTAACATCAACTACTATTACATTGTGGGTAGGAGCCTTCTCTGGAGGTACTACACATACATTCGTAAGCGCATTAACTGATGGATTTAGCGAAATTAATGGTAACCTTGTATATCAAAATGTTGCTCTTGCAGCTGCTGATATAGCCACGGGTACTGAAGCTAAGAGACTTGCAAATATTATTGCTAATGTAGTTGATGACCGTTTAGTTATCCCAGGATACGCTGGATCACTTGATGTTAGTGTTGGTCAACAAGTACCTGAAGCGTTACCGGTTGCTACTGCTTCTCTTGTTCCTGTTATGGAGCCAAGTAGAACATATGCACGTAAATCATTACAAGCTAACAGAAGCTTTATTCAAGAAGAAGTTGTTCGTTTCGTAAATGATAACAACTACACTTACGACGAAGCTAAATGTGCTAGAGACGTTGGATTCATTATTGACGCGATCGCAAGAGATGTTCAGACTGGTTCTGATTATCCTTCACAATATTACGGTCGAGCTTATAGAGTTGGTACTGCTCTTGCACAAAACGTTATTAACGAGCAATTATCAGAAACAGTACAAGCTATCGAATATGTACGAGATGATATTCTACCAAGACTAGCTGGTGTTGCATTAACTAGAGCAACGGATGCTTTCACAAATGTTATTAACATTATGAAAACTGGTCCAGTATCATTTACTTACGACTATGGTCTTGCAGGAACTGGTACCTCAGATATTAATGCGACTACGGGCTTAACCTTGAACATTGCATTCTTACAACAGGAAGCAATATCTTGGATCGCAGCAAATCACGGTTCATTAGTATATGACGAAGCTAAGTGCAGAAGAGATATTCAAATCTTAGTTGAAGCTACCGCTTTCGATATTAGACACGGTTCTAACGTCGCGATGAGAGACTTCGTTAAGTTATACTTCGAAAATGGTATCAACGTTGGATTACCTGAAGCTCAAAGAGCACCAACTGCTGCACTATATGGTCACATGGCCGCGGTTGCAGAGCAAGTTGTTCTTAAACAAGCTGTAACTCCTACAGCTGGAAACGCAGTTGCACAGGTAACTGGTGGATTCGGAAATGTAGTTGGAGCATCCGGTGTTGAAGTTGAGAATCTAATCGTAATCGTACAAGATATCATTGCAGAAGATTCATTGATTAATCTTCCTCAAGCTAGAGAGCCGCAAAACTTTGATGGTGCTGCTACCGGATATGATCAAGAGGCTTCAGTAGCTATCATCCTTGATCGTAAGGAAGCACTTGGTAGTGCGGTTGTTCAATACTTAAGCGATAAGTTTAGCTTCTTACAGTACAGTGAAGAAAGATGTCGTCGAGATACAGGATACATTGTTGACGCGATTTCACATGATATCCAGTACGGTGGTAACGTTGCGATGCACGGAACTGCAGGGCTTTACTTCAATAATGCAATAAATATCTTGCCAATTGACCAACGTCAAGCAACAAGAGAAGCATTCGAATATATGGGTGAAGTTGTACAAAGCGTTGTTCGTAACGAGTATGTAGATCGTGAGATTGGTAAGCAATTCTCCCCATCACTTGCTTCTTACGATCCAGACACTGGTGTATTTACTGCAACACTTGAAACTGGTCACGGTCTAATCGCTGGCGACTATGTTCAAATTGCGCCAAACAGTATCGTATTTACTTGTAGCTTGGACGGTGATGTTGCATTACACCCAAGCCCACAAGGAAATGATCCTTACTACAACGCACCAAATATTATTACTGACGTTGTTGGTGACATCATTACATTACAAGTTGGCAAGGTTCCTTACGGTAAAGGTGGTGGTGCTCATACATTCGTAAGTGCTTCACTAAATGCTATTTCCCACATAATTGGAAACACAGTTAAACAAGAAATGCCAACACTTGCTGCAAGAAGAACAATTGCTACAGAAGCTATGAATCTTGCTTTGATGCTTGCTAAGGTTGCCGATGATAATAATCCTGGTGCAATCCCTGCAAAAGTTGATGCATTCACTACGTGGATCGACGCAGATATACTTGCAGCAAAAGAAATTGTCGATAACGCAACGGTTAAGATGGCAACTGATCTTCAAGGTTATATTTACGATACTTATAGCGGTGTTAGTTACTCTAAAGAGAAATGTCGTAGAGATGTTGGTACAATGATCGATGCTATCTCGCACGATGTTAACTACACAACAAACTATGCATCAGTACGAACTGCTGGCCTTTACTTTGTTAACGCGGTATCAATATTACCTGCTAATCAAAGACAGCAAACTACTAAGTTCTACACTCAAATGTCTAAGACTATCGGCGATGTTGTTGTAGGTGCTACGGTTGATGCATCAATCTCTAAGCATAGTTCTAAAGTACAAGACGTTACATCCTTCGCAGCTGCTACAGCGGTTGAAAAGGAAGAAGTCAAGGACTTGATTCGTATTGTTGAAGATGCAATTCAAAGAGACAGTACTGATGCTATCCCAACAATCATTGATCCAGATACTTCTTGGGTTAACGCTGGTAAGATCGCAGCTGCTGCAGCAATTGATGACAACCTTGACGAATTATCTGACGATGTTACTCAGTTCTTGAAAGATACGTTTACTATTATTGATTATAATAAAGCGACATGTCGTAGAGATGCTGGTTATATCGTTGATGCAATGTCTTGGGACTTAAACTACGGTGGTAACTTAGCAACAAGATGGAATGCAAACTTCTACTTCTGGAACAACGAGTTACGTTTACCTGAAGACACAAGAGTGGCAACAGCACAAGCATATCGCCAACTTGGTAATATTGTTTCTCAGGTTGTTGCAGGTAATTATCCTGGTCAGACAACTAGAACTAATCTTGGTACTGAGGTTCAAGAAGCCCAAGCAATCGATCTTGGTAATATCTTCTACAACGCATTGTTCTACAACGATGTTAACAAGCTTGGAAGAACTATTAATCCTAACTTTAGTTTCGACACTGATAAATCATACAAGTTTGCTAAAGATATTCTTGATAATAACAAAAACAAGATCCAACGTGAAACACAGCGATTCATTACTTCTGAATACAAGTTCATCGATCTACCTAAGACTTATCGCGATGCAGGTAACTTCCTTAAAGTTATCCAAAACGACTTTAAAGCTGTTGATGCTCTTGGAGTTGAAGGTGCTGATACAGCTTCAAGAACCTTCGTTGGTGCATTGTTTAATATTGATGCACAGCATGTATTCCCAGTGTTTAATCCACCAGCAACCTTTGCTGATTGGCGTAAGCTAAGATTCAAAGGAACTGTTGCAAATAACGCGGCACGCGATTTGTTGACTGGTATGAAACGTTGGGACGCGTATATTGTTTCAACTAATCCATCAGGCAACCGATACATTGGTGATATCATCCATTGGACAGGAACAACTTGGACTGCAACAGGTGCAATCGGAGCTAACAACACTGATCTACTCGCCTCTTTCACCGGTGCTTGGACACAGATGAAAACTTATATAAATAACAATATCGCTACAGATCAACCGCAAAGAGATATGGTAACCGAATTGATAGACAACGTAATCATTGATAGTGTAATTAGGCCAGACTTCTTGGTCTTCGGATCACTGGTTGAATCAATC
>TARA_R110000764_G_scaffold209463_1_pt1 | contig 13563 bp, 11 predicted proteins | sample TARA_R110000764 | Tara Oceans TARA_R110000764 (sample SAMEA4398111) | marine metagenome | biome: Polar Biome; feature: [SRF] surface water layer (ENVO:00010504); material: water (ENVO:00002006), including particulate matter (ENVO:01000060) such as... | depth 5 m | reverse complement strand
CCATTGCAGGCCGGAATCCATGTCGCGCGCATCTGTTGCTTCGAGCAGCCGCTTGTTGGCAGCGTGCGAGAAAGGCGAGTTCGCGAGAATCTGCCGCGCCATAACCTCGATAGATGCATCGAATTCAGCTGCCGGCACGACCTGTTCGGTCAGCCCGATCCGCAAAGCCTCAGCCGCACCGATCATTTCCGCCGTGAACATCAGCCGTTTGGCGGTGGCGACGCCAACACGCCGGGGCAGGCGCTGGCTCATGCCCCAGATCGGGGTCAGCGCCCATTTCGCGTGCGTGTCACCAAACTTGGCAGTGTCCGCAGCAATGATGAAATCCGCTGCCAGCGCCACTTCCAGTGCGCCCGTATAGCAATGGCCGTGAACCGCCGCGATGACGGGCTGGGGCAACGTTTCCAGCATGCGCAGCGTCTCGGAATGCCAGCCGGGCGAGGGAACTTTCTCGCCTTCGGCGATATCGCCAAGGTCATGTCCGGCAGAAAAACACCGTCCGGCGCCACGCAGGACGACGCAGCCGATTGTCGCGTCCTTTTTCAGGTCGATGACATGCGCGCGCAATTCACGAAACATGCCCACGGTCAGCGAGTTCAGCTTGTCGGGCCGGTTCAGCGTCAACAGGGCCAGCCCGTCCCGGTCTTCCCGTGTGACAAGCGCGCTCATGCGGGTTTGCCCATGTCGACTATCAGTTTCGAAATCGCGTGGACGAAATTGTTCGGCGCGATTTCCTGTTCACCTGTCCATTTGATATCCGGGAAACGGCTCAGGATCTGCCGATAGGCCGCTTCCAGCTGCATGTTGGCCACGCGCTGGCCAAGGCAGACGTGGGGCCCGTGTCCGAACGACAAATGCTCCTTCGCATTGGCGCGGGTAATGTCATACGTATCCGGATTGTCGAATTTGGCGGGGTCACGATTGGCGGCGGCATAATACATGACCAGCTTCTCGCCTTCGCCGATACCCTGTCCGCCGAGTTCGGTCTCCTTCGTCGCCGTGCGGCGCATATAGGTCACCGGGCTTACCATGCGGATCGACTCGTGCACGAAGTTCGGGAACAGGGTGTCATCGGCCTGCAGTTTTTTCTTCTGGTCCGGGTTCTCGGTCAGCAGCTTCATCGTGCCGGTCAGCGAGTTCCGCGTCGTGTCGTTCCCCGCGAACACGATCAACAGCCACGAGCCATCCAGGAATTCTGGCGACAGCGGCTTGCCGTCAATTTCGACATTCGCGATGGCGCTTAGCAAATCGGGCTGCGGGTTCTTCCGGCGTTCGGCCAACAGGTGCCGGCCATATTCGAACATGGCCTGGATCTCGTTCAGGAAGGCGGTCATCTGCTCCATGCTGACATTGCCAAGGCCTTCCTGTTGGGCCTGGTATTGCGATGTCTCGAGGAAATGCATCCAGTGGACCAGCTTCGGACGGTCGGCTGACGGTACACCGAGAATTTCGCACAATGTGAACAGGGGCAGCTCGGCCGAGAACAATTCGACCATGTCGACGACCTGGCCCTGCTTCACCATATTGTCGAGCAATACGTCGACATAGGCGGAGACGCGCTTGCGCAGCTCGGCCACGAAGTCCGCGCGAAAATACGCCATGTGCTCCATGCGCAATGGCGTATGGTAGGGCCGGTCGAGATTGATGAGTGAATTCAGGGAAGACGAGTGCAGCAATGGATGGCGCGGCGTGCCTTCCATGCCGTAATTCATCAGTATCCCGCCCTTTTGGGACGAGTAGGTTTCGGGGTCCAGTTCGATCTTCTTGACCAGTTCGTAGGATGTGACGGCCCAGAATCCAGCGCCATATTCTTCCGGATGCCACATCACCGGCGCTTTCTCGCGCATCGTCGCAAACGCCTCGAACGTGTAGCCGCCATTGTCTGAAAAGACTGTCGGGGAGGTCAGGTCGACGGGTGGCTTGAGGTCGGATGCCGGCTTGTGGCGGGGCGATGCAGGTGCGTGCTCGACCTGGTACGTTTCGGTGACGTTCTGAAAGCCCATCATGATCTCCTAGAATTTGTAGCGCACGGGGATGGACTTGGGTCCGCCCACGAAATTCGCCTTGATGAAAGTCGGGTCTCCGGCGAGTTCGAACGATTTGATCCGGCTGAACAATTCTTCGTAGATGATCTGCATTTCGAGGCGTGCCAGGTGCATGCCGAGGCACATGTGGCCGCCATGGCCGAACGAGATCAGCTTGTTCGGGCTGCGGTCGACCTTGAACTTGAACGGGTCGTCGAAAACCTCCTCGTCGCGGTTGCCGGACGGATAGCACAGCAGCACGCTCTCGCCTTCCTTGATCGTCTTCCCGCGCATGTCATAGTTGGCATGGGCCGTGCGCATGAACTGCTTCACCGGCGTGGTCCAGCGGATCGCTTCGTCCACGGCCGTTCGCGACATGCCTTTCGGGTCGTCCATCATCTTTTTCAGCTGCGCCGGGTCTTGCAGCATCGCCAGAACGCCGCCGCCGGTCGAGGCGCTGGTCGTGTCATGTCCCGCCGCAGCCACGATGATGTAATAGCTCATCGCTTCCAGCTGGCCGATCGGCTCGCCGTCCACCATGCCATTGGCGATCACCGTCGACACGTCATCGCGTGGATTGGCGCGCCGGTCTGCCGTGATCGCCGTAAAGTACATGAAGAATTCAGCCAGCGTCTGCTGGATCGAGGCGAGGCCGGACTCGACGTCCCGGCTTTCGATCGAATCCTTGCGTCGGCTGAGGTCCTCGTCCTGTGCGCCAAATATCTCCTGCGTCAGCTTCAGCATCATCGGCTCGTCGGATTCCGGAACGCCGAGGATCTGCATGATCACGCGTAGCGGAAAGTGCAGGGCAATATCGCGCTGGAAGTCGCACGTCCCGCCCAGGTCTTCCATCCGGTCGACAAACTGCTTGGCAATCGCCCGCACACCGTCTTCGCGCTTCTTCACGTTCTGCGGCATGAACCATTCCTGGGTCAGGTGGCGCAGCTTGAAGTGAAGCGGGTCGTCCAGCTGGACCAGAGTCTTCAACAGGTGCGGCTGGCCGAACTGCGCATAAACGCCCTTTTCGGCTTCCTCATAAGACAGCATCTCCCGTTCACCATTGGTGAACAGCTTGTTCTGGCGGCTGATCTCCATGATGTCGGCATGCTTGGTCGCGGCCCAGAAAGGCCGGAAGCCTTCCGGTTCGCACCATGCCAGCGGGTCTTCGGCGCGCAGTTTCGCGAAGGCCGCGTCCAGTTGCGGCTGGTCGGCGTACACTGCCGGATCAACAATCTGGTTGCACGTCTCGGCCGCCGCCGCACTCATTGTCCGGCCCGGATCCATCTTGGTCTCGGGCGGGGTGGCAAGCGCGGTATCGGCCATGGTGCTCTCCGTTGCTATTTTTTGGGTCGGCGTTTCCTGTCGGCAAGTCTAGTTGAACCGGGCCGCGTGCCAAGGCGTGACTTAGCGGCAGGTGCTGGCCGCTTCGGGGCCTCTCCCAGCGGCTTGTTGGCATCGGCAATCATGGTTCCGACGGTTTCCAGCATCAGCTCGGCGGGAACTTCCTCGACTGCGCCGGGGCGCAGGTCGCCCAGCTCGAATGGGCCGTAATTGATACGGATCAGACGGTTGACCATCAGGTTCACGGCTTCCAGCGCGCGGCGAACTTCGCGCTTCTTGCCTTCAGTCAGCGTCACCGTCAGCCAGGAATTGGCGCCGTTCTCGCGGTCGAACACAGCCGTGATCGGGGCGTAGTCGACCCCGTCCACCGTCATGCCCGCAGCCAGGTCGGCAATCTTGTAATCTGTCACGGTGCCCTGCGCGCGCACGCGATAGGTCCGCTCCAGCGCATTCTTGGGCAGTTCCAGGGCCCGGGCCAGCTCGCCATCATTGGTCAGCAGCAGCAGGCCTTCGGTGGTCAGGTCGAGGCGTCCAACCGTCACGATGCGGGGCAGGGACTTCGGGAACTCGTCGAAGATCGTCCGGCGGCCTTCGGGGTCATGGTTCGTGCTGATCAGGCCGGACGGCTTGTGATAACGCCACAGCCGCGTCGGTTCCGGCGCGCTGATCACCTTGCGGCCCACCTTGATGGTTTCGCGGCCCGTCACCTTGAAGGCTGGCGATGTCAGCTTCACCCCGTCAACAACCACATCGCCGGCTTCGATCATGCGCTCGACTTCGCGGCGCGAGGCCACGCCGGCCCGCGCGAGGTATTTGGCGATGCGTTCGCCTTCGCTCCAATCGGGCTCCGCGAGCGTTCTCGGGGAGTGTCCGGAGGGCTTCCGGGCTTTGTCCGGGGATGTGTTCGGGGTGTTTTTGACCGCGCCTTGGCGGGTCTTCTGCGGGCGCGAACCTGGCTTTGCCGGGTGCGAGCGGCCCGTCTCTCGACGCTCCGTCATATGTCTGTCTTTCAGTTTGGCCCTGCGGGCTGCCTACAGGAAGTGCAGGATAGGGGCTGCAATAGCAAGTCCGACAAGGAATTCCATCATTATCCACACAGGGATCATCCCGTTTGCCCGGTTCTGCTCGCGATCCAGCACCAGCGACACGGTCCGCCCGAACGCCGCGCCGACCCAGCCCGCCGCCAAAGGCAATACGACCAGCACGCTCAGCAGGTTCACGTCGCTCTTCGACACGGTCAGCAGCAAGGCCGCCGTCATCAGGTGCGAGAACATGAACAGGCCGCCAAATGTCGCCCGGAACTCCGAATACCCGCCCGGCTTGTCCGGATCCGGGTCCGCCACCAGCCGCACAATTCCCGAGGCCCAGGACGGCGAAATCAGTGCCGTCGTCCCCAGCACCGCCCCGAATCCCAGCACGATCAACGAAATGATCTCTCCGTAATGCATATTGCGTCCTCTCTTCTGCCACCCAATCTAGGGCGTTCGACAGGAAAACGTAGGGCACAACGCGCAATTCCCTGACGGGGCACAAGTTTCTCCGCCCCGTCGGCGGCCAGACGGTATCCGGCCGGACTCTGCTCACGTAAGTTAGGCTTCAGGGCGTGCGGGCGTGGCGCGGCGGCCCAAACGAAGGAAAATTGATGGATCTGGTGGTCTTCTTCTCAAGCCTGGTCGTGTTCTGCACGTTTGCGCTCATGCCACTGGCCCACAAGGCTGGCGCGCCGATCCTTCTGATCGTGCTGGGCATCGGCATGCTGCTCGGCGTCGACGGTCCGGGCGGTATCCGGTTCTACAGTTTCCAGACCGGCTTTGACCTCGGCAGCATAGCGCTCGCCATCATCCTGTTCGCGGGCGGCCTTGAGACGGAACGGGGCATGATCCGCAATGCGTGGAAGTCCTCAATCCTGATGGCAACACTCGGCGTGCTCGTGACGGCGCTGGTCGTGGGCCTGTTCGCCACCTACGTTCTGGGCATGCCGCCGCTCGTCGGCCTGCTCCTCGGTGCGACCGTGGCCTCGACAGATGCCGCCGCCACCTTCCTGCTGATCCAGCAAAGCAAGGGCGGCCTGGGCGTTCGCGTGAAGAACACGCTGGTGCTGGAATCCGGGCTCAATGATCCGATGGCCATATTCCTCACCGTCTCGCTCACCGCGATGGTCAATGGCGGCGTGCCCGACTCTGCCGCGGAAATCGGCGGATTTCTCGTGTTTCTTGGTGCCCAGATATCGATCGGCCTCGTTGGGGGCATCGCGGGTGGCCGTGCGCTGACATTCGTGATCGACCGGATGACCCTTCCGAACGGGACCTATCCCGCCATGGCCCTGTCCGGGGCCCTCGTGATCTACGCGGCTGTCGCTCTGCTCGGCGGCAGCGGTTTCCTTGCCGCCTACATTGTCGGCATCGTTATTCGAAACAGGCTTCGACGCCCGCTCGACAATATCCTGAACTTCAACGAGGCGCTGCAATGGATCAGCCAGATGGCCCTGTTCCTGATGCTCGGCCTGTTGGTCGCACCGAGCCACCTCCTGAAGGACATATGGGCTGCACTCGCCATTGCCGGGGTCCTGATGTTCATCGCGCGGCCCCTGGCCGTGATGATCAGCGTCGGATGGATGGGGTTCTCGGTGCGCGAGAACATCTTCCTCAGTTGGGTGGGGCTCCGCGGCGCGGTTCCGGTTTTGCTTGCCATCTATCCCGTCATCACGCCCGGACCGGTGACGATCGAGTTCTTCAATATTGTCTTCGTCATTGTCGTCACCTCCCTGATCGCCCAGGGCTGGACAATCGTGCCCCTGGCCAACCTGCTTCGCTTGGGTGAGCAGGAGGAGAAGGACGAGACTGTCGCTTCCGAAACCTAGCCGGCCAGTTCGGTCAGCAGCGTGTGCCAGTGCTCCAGTGCAACGCCGCCATCAGCCCGCCCTCCACCGACGACGATAGCCCGGCCCCCGGGCCCATGCCTGCTTGTGTCCGGAAAAGGCACAGCCCTTGCACGGCAAAGGGCCAAACTTGGCAAAAAGGGCGGTTCAGTCACAATGAGCGCACCGAAAATAAGCATTTCGCACCTGACATCCGAGGTGCCGGACTATTACGCCATCTCGCTCCTGTCCAAGGCATGGCGCGAACAGGGACTGGACGTCGCATTCGCCCGTGAATACGCCGATGACGCCCAATTATGCATTCTTCACCATGACAAGACGCGCTTGCGCAAGGACGCGCTCCCTGTCGCGCCAAATGGTGCAAAATCGCTCAATGGCGACGTGCTCGACATTTCCAAGCGCCTGTTCTCGACACTCCAGCTGAGCCCGCAGTCCGACTGGACCGGCCCGGTCATCATCAAGTCCGATCTCAATCATTTCGGCCTGCAGGATGGCGGCGAGGCCAGAGCAGACCTCATGTCGCGCGCGCGCAGGCGCCTGGCGCGCCATTCCTGGCGATGGGCGAGGATGCTCCCCGAAAAACACTATCCCGTCCTGCCATCGCTGGATGACGTGCCGAACTGGGTTTGGAATGATCAGGACCTGCTGGTCGAAAAATTTCTGCCCGAATATTCCGAAGACGGCCTCTATTGCGTGCGCGGATGGATATTCTTCGGCAACCAGGGCTATGCCTATCGCAGCCTGTCCACCGACCCGATGGTCAAGGCCGCCTCGGTGGTCCGCAGCGAATTCCTCGATGATGTGCCGGCTGAACTGATCGCGCTGCGCAAGCAGATGAAGTTCGACTTCGGCAAGTTCGACTATGTCGTGCACGATGGCCTGCCGATCCTGCTCGATGCCAACAAGACCCCGACCTATCCCACATCAGATGGTACCCCGACGCCAAGGACACGGCTGTTGGCCAAAGGCATCGAGGCCTTCCTATGACCCAGCTCGCCACCCGCACCAAATCCCTCGTCCCGCTGATGCCGCTGTTCGAGCCGGGCGTCGCCTTTGCCGCCCGCACGGACCTGCGCCAGACGCGCATGATCGGGTTCACCCCCTTCGCCCTCGACAGTGTGACCAATGTCCTCCTCGGCCTGCTCAATGGCCTGCCGACCGTCCGCCACATATGCGGCGTCACGGATGAAGGCCTCGCCGTGCTCGAACGCGCCGGCCTTCATGTCGACGAAGACATGCGCACCTTCGAGACCGCCGCCCAGGCCAAGCGCCGCGCGAAGGAATTGATCGAGGAGGGCTACAAGCTCGCCTCGCCCTATCCGCTCCCCGTCGCGACCTATCCCAGGAAAGCCCAGCTCGTCTCGCGCGACCTGTGGCGCCAGCTCAATAACAAGAAAAACCTCGCCGACATCGTTCCGGTAAAACACCTGCCGGAACGCCGCATCGTTCCGCTCGATGATCCTGCTGCGTACACCTTCGATGGTCCGGTCTTCCTCAAATCGGGCACCTCCGAGGCCACCGGCATCGGCTACGCCGTCCGCCACTGCACGACCGAGGCGGAATTCCGCGCAGCCTTTGACAGCCTCAAGGCGCTCGGAGACGCCAGCGACGTGATCGTCGAAGATGACATGGACGTCATCACCTGCTGGTGCGTGTCGCTTGTCCTGACGGACACGGGCGTGCGCTATGCCGGCGCGGCGGAACAGCTGTTCAGCCAGCCGGGCCAGCAATCCGGCAGCATCATCAATCCGGCCAACCCGTTTCCGAAAGCCGCCATTGCCCTCGCGCTGGACGTCGGCGAAGCCGCGCGCGCCAAGGGATATCGCGGTGTCGCCGGGCTCGATATCGGCCTCACGACCACCGGCCGCCTGATCGTTTTCGATCCGAATTTCAGGATCCAGGGATCGACCGCCCAGGTCATTCTGCACGGCCCGGCCACCAAGCGGTCCGGCCTGCCGGTGTCGCAAGCTGCCAGCTTCAACAGTTCACTGAATATAAGGCAATTGGCCCGCGCCATCGGCGGCCCCGTCGACGATGGCTGGTATGTGCCCGTTCGCCTGATCGATGGCGCCCGCCATCCCGAACCGCCATCCAATACCACCCTGACCGGCTTCGTCCTCGGCAAGACCCCGGCAGACGCCGCCCGCCGCCGCACCCAACTGGGCAAACTGCTAGGGGTATCCTGAGCGTAGGCGGACTTTACGAGACGAAATTGCCCCCCGTCTCGCGCTACGCTCCCCATTTGGCTTGCTCAGCCCCTTGCTGCAGCCAGTCTGTGCTAGAATTCCGGATACCCAGCAGCGCCATAGGGATGTTGGCTGTTGGAGCGCGCTGATGGAGGTAAGCATAGAGCAGTGTATTGATGGGTGATCGGGAGGTGATGCTCAAGGCAGTGTTTTATGACGTCTCGATCAAGCGACCCGTGCCAGAAGATCAAATCTCGACGAATTCTAAGTTGCAACCTTGCATGAGTATTGCGTATCATGAAAACTATTTCGCGTTATTCGCTAGGTTTTTGATGCGGTCCACAAATTGTGACCTCGCAGTGCCGATTAAGATTCCAAACCCAATCGCTATTCGCCAGTCTTGGTCGATCATCTTGGTTGAGAGGCCTTGATCCGCCGCCGATGCCGAGCCGCTCAACGTCGTCGGAGCATTGCTGAGAACAGCGTTTGCTGACGGTCCTTCTGCGAACGAGATTACAATGAATCCCGCTGAGAATAAAATGTAGGCCGCAAATGCGATGACTAGATCCAAGCTCGCACTAGAAACAGGCGAGGACACATCCTTTTTGACTTGATCGAAATGCGCGAAACCTGTGACGCGTTCCCCACTGAACATGGCTGTGGATATAAATCGACCGACCGTGACTCCGACGGCTAAAAACGAAAATGTGCCGATTGCGGCGGCCTTGGGATAGAATAAAATTGTACTCGCCAATGCGATCGATACAGCTGCAAACCCTGCTAGAACAAGAAGTGACTTCGCGATTTTCGATTTGATCTGATTGGCTAAGTGCTCTTGTGCAAAGCGCTGCTCAATTTGAGTGATTGCGCTTTTGACCAATTCGGGGTTGTCAGATGATACTGAGCCCGCTGAGAAAGCGCCAAGAATTTCTGAAATGTAGTTGGCTCGACGTTCTTTTGGTTCCAAGAAGTCCTTTATGCGGCTTATAAGCTCGATCACAAGAAACAATACTTCAGACTGCCCTGGTGAAGGCGCTCGGTCGGGCTTTATGAAGAAGGTTGAATCCTCGTCGTCAACACCTTCTTCTTTATGAATGCCAAACGGTCCATCCACTACGCTAGATTCCTTCCCATTCTGGCCGCCCCTTTCTGTGCCAGCGTGCTAGAGCTTTTTGCCACAAGATCCGCACGTATCAGGAGGGTGCCCAATCTTGACCCAATTAGCTACCTCCCCAGGGACCAACTCCGTATTGAGGACATTCGCATCAAGGTCTACTCGTTGCTCCACAAATTTCTCCACAGCAACAAGCTCTTGAATCAACTTCCATAAGCTTTCGTCTCTAGCCTCTTGGCTCCGATGGAACGATAAGCGAAAAATCTTGGATAACTCCGGGAAGAGAGTTTCAAACTTTGACCGTTCCGCGTCGTGATCTTTCTCTGATATCACACCCATGCCTATTTCCTTCGTTTCGAGAAGGTGCAGAATTTACTTAGGAAAATGGATTATACGTCTTCCTTAAATTCCTCCGTGATCCGACGATACGATCGTTGGCCAAAAAGCCATTTTTTTCTATTTTCAGTTAGATGAAAAAGGGTTGACCAATCGTGCTGCGTCGTTGAAGCTGAACGATATTGATGCTTTTGCAACTGTCTCATCTTCAGTCATGAGATCATTATCTAAACGCGAAACGGATAGATTTATCCATTGGTCGCCGAATACGCGAGCCTCGAATCCAATACCGTATTCGTGAACATCAAATTTCTGACCTTCTACGTCCACGTTCTCTTGCCGGTAGAAAGCATACCCTACCGATTTCGAAGACCCTGCGACAAGCTTTGCTCCCCATCCAAGAGACTCTCCAGATTTTTCGCCTATATCAGGAATCTCGTACACACCATCAGACTGGTACTTTAGTTGAAATACCACCTGAGCATTGCAACTAAGCCTAAATCCCCGCCCACAATTAGAGTAAAGTTCTGGAGTCGCACCACCTGATTGTTTTCCAAAAACGAATTCGTCTGACTTATCGAGCCAATCGAAGCCATATGTTGCGGTCAAATATGCAATTGTGTTGGATTGGGATATATCGTCAATTTCGTTTCCATCCGCTCTGGCAACAGCTACTATACCTACTCCGAGAGATGCGTCGTTCCACGTGGAAGCTCTGATCTCGCGAATGCAGTTTTCGTAAAAGGGAGCAAGGTCACTTTCAGATTCTCTTTCAGATGTTCCATCAACGGGAGGAGGAGCAGCGTCCCCAAGGCCTGCGTTTTCGACCATTGCCGCATTGATGCTGTTTCTCGCGCAAGCTTGAATGGCTGTTTCGGCCGCACCTACGTTAGCCACGTATTCGGCTGCTTCCAGTTCGAAGGATCGTAAATAAGTATCCCCTCTATTGAAAAGCAGTGTCTGAAGACCGAACGCGATGCTTCCTTCGCTGTCTTCAGTCTCTCCTTCGTTAAAGGCAAACGAGAATCTTGAGTTGGCAATTAGTCTGGAAGTGTAGCTTTGACGATACTTGCCCCCATCAATAGATGCACCCAAAGCGTATGGCGATACCTCTAGCCCGCCGGTCCATTTAAACTGTCCACTGGCGTCAATCCCGCTTCCAAGAGTGGTGATTAGTGCATCAGCTGAGGTAATTTTGGTTATTGAATCTGAGCCCACACTGAGTGCGGAAGCGGCAAGGTTTGTTGGTGGTGTCAGACTGCTCAAACCATACGTTTGATCAAAGACATCTGTTTGGTCGTTCTGAGCTTCAGCAAGCTGTTGGCAACTAATTGAGCCAACCAAAACAAAGGTTGCTATAGCTTGCGCGACTTTGATGGCCTTGGTCATGGCTTCCCTCTTATTCCGACTTAATCTCGATCCATGCGTCTTTCCGACGTTGAGATATAATGTCTTTGTGGTTTTGCATCTTTGCAGGCTGCAAGCTAAATTCTTTAGCCTGTCCGTCTTGCTTCAGTACCACATCTATTTTTAGTTCTTGGTCTACGAGATCCAGTTTTCCAAAACAGTCGAATCGACAGCTCAAAACACCATCAACTGCCGTTTGTGCACTGATTAAATAATCCGGTTGGCCAAATGGATTTGATAAATCACTCGACTGGCTATCGACTGCTTTTTGACCTTTGAATACAGCAAATGCCCGGAACACATCGACGGGCAGGTTTACTTTAAAATCAACCTCTAGATTACCGCCCGACGGGATTATACGAAAAACTCGAAAAGTCATTTCCCTCACCAAATTGATCAACAACCTGCCGGAAAATGGGATCTCGATTTTTTTGATCATTGTCCCCCGACGTGTTAACAATAGCTGCATTCTCTAAAATTGCAATATCTTCCACTTAGGATTTCGGACTGATTAGGGTTGAGGTAGGCGTTGCGACCTTATGTTCAGAGTCTCCTTCCGGTATCAACCAGTCAGCCTACGCCCTAAATCACGCCCGCTTCGCGCCAGGCCTCTTTCGGCCAGCGGCGGTGTTGCCAGAACCATTGGCCGGGCTGGGCGCGCACGCAAGTCTCGAGGAAGGTGTTGATCCGTTCCACGGACCTCAGGATATCGACCTCCGTGTCGCCGGTATCTTCGGGAAGGAAGGGTTCGTGGATTTCCACCCGGAACCGGGCCGGGCCGGTGCGCACGGTCGACACCGGCACGATCGGCACGCCGTATTTCAGCGCCAGTCGCGTCGGCCCCTGCGCCGTCATTGCCTCATGGCCGAAGAAGGGCGCGGCAACGCCTTCGCGGAATTTCTGGTCGTTCATCAGGGCAATCGGCGCGCCGCGCGCCAGCGCCCGCATCAGCTCGCGCGTACCAATGCCCTTCGGCGCAGCGGTGCCGGTGCCATAATCATGGCGCAGCGTGTTGATGCGCCGGTCGATATGCGGATTGTTCAGGGCCCGGTAGGTCATCACCGCATGCGGGATGCGTTTGCAGATCGCCGCCGGCATGATTTCCCAATTGGCGAAATGGCCGGAAATGAACACCGCGCCCTTGCCGCTGGCATTGATCGCGTCGAGCCGTTCGACGCCGACCACGTCGACCCGCCCGCTCGTATAGGGGTCGATGGCCGGCAGGTGGGGCAGCTCGCCCGCCGTGCGCCCGGCGCTCTCCCATGCGGCCAGCGCGGTGCGGGTGATCTCGGCTTCGCTCCAGTCGGGGAAGGCGAGCTTCAGGTTGCGCACCGTGGTCTTGTGCTGTGACAGGCGCGGGCCGATCTTGGTCATCAGCCAGCCGCCAAAGTCAGACGCCCTGTCCGGCCCCAGCAGCTTCATCGGCCACCAATAGACAACGTCCCAGGCAATCGTCTCCAGCCGCCAGAGGATCCGCTGCCCCAGCGAGGCGCGGTTATCGATGTCCTTCGGGCGGACATAGGCGGGGGGCGTGTCGGTCATGTGTTCGCGGAAGTGAGGATCGGGGCCAGCAGCGCGTCAAGCGCGCTCGCCTCTTCAAAGCGGGCCGCGACCGGAAAGGCAAGCACGCGCTGCTGTTCGGCCTGCGGCAGGCGCACATGGTCCTTCGTCGTCGTGATCAGGCGCGCGCCATGGTTGTCGGCCAGCCGGTGCAGGAATTTCAACTCGCCCGCTGAATAGACATGATGGTCGCCATAGCCGACCGCTTCGCGCAGGTCGGCGCCTGCCGCCGTCAGCGCATCAAAGAACTTGATCGGCCGCCCGATGCCCGCAAAGGCCACCAGCGGCCCCTCCGGCACGGCGCCGGTCGGTTCCACCGCCGCGCGCAGCACCAGCACGCCGGCCTGCTGCACAGCGCCCGGCACATCGCCCGCGCCCATCAGCACCACGCCGCCCGCGCGCGCGAGGCCGTCGCTGACAGGTTCGCGTAAGGGTCCCTTGGGCAGAAGGTGGCCATTGCCGAATGGCGCGGCGGCATCGATCACGACGAGCGAGAGGTCCTTGTAGAGCGACGGGTTCTGGTGGCCGTCATCCATCACGATCACCTGCACGCCATCGGCCTGCATCTCGCGCGCGGCGGCCACCCGGTCGCGCCCGATCCAGCTCTCGCCGCTCGCGGCCAGCATCAATGGTTCGTCGCCGACATCGGCGGCCGTATGTGTGCCCGGCTGCACCCTTACCACCCCCTTGGCACCCCCGCCGTACCCCCGCGACAGG
>TARA_R110000764_G_scaffold230270_2_pt1 | contig 13609 bp, 8 predicted proteins | sample TARA_R110000764 | Tara Oceans TARA_R110000764 (sample SAMEA4398111) | marine metagenome | biome: Polar Biome; feature: [SRF] surface water layer (ENVO:00010504); material: water (ENVO:00002006), including particulate matter (ENVO:01000060) such as... | depth 5 m | reverse complement strand
TATTGTTGAGGTTCGGGTTGGGCCACCGACAAGTCTCCAACGGGCGCAGAAGCATGGGTAATCGGGCGGACTGCTAGCCAGTCGAGCTCCTGATAGAATTGCGGCATGGGCTGCAAACTGAAGGAGAAGATTATGAGTATTTGTGTCGGATTAGATGTATCTTTGCGCTCTGTCGCGATGTGCGTTCTCGATGCTAAAGGCGCGATCATCGAGGAGGTCAGCCTGCCTTGTGAGGTGGAGGCGATCACAGATCACATTCGAGAAGCAGGTTACGTCGTTGAACGGATCGGCTTTGAAGCCGGGACGATGAGCCAGATGTTGTTCCATGGCCTGACAGCGGAAGGCTTCGAGGTCGTGTGCATGGAATCCCGTCAGGTTGCAGCCGCGCTGTCAGCCATGCGCAACAAGACAGACAAGGCCGACGCACGCGGCATTGCTCAAGTCCTGCGAGCAGGTTGGTACACACCGGTGCACATGAAAACGCGTGAGAGCCATGATATCCGCGCCCTCTTGTCGGCGCGCAAGGCACTGCTTAGCAAGTGCATCGATCTGGAGAACGAGATCAGAGGTCTCTTCAAGGCGTTTGGCATCAGACTGCCATCACATCTTAGTCGACTGCGGTTCGATGAGAAGGTGCGTCCGATCATCGTTGCGGATGAGGCGCTCGCGTTTGCGATGTTGCCGATGCTGGAAGCACGTGGCGTGCTGTACGATGCCTTCAGAGCGATGGAGAAACGCGTTTATGCGGTCTCGCACAAGGATCCGGTCTGTGCGCTGCTTATGACAGCGCCAGGAGTCGGGCCAGTTACTGCGCTTGCCTTCAAAGCAGCCATCGATGACCCGGCGCGATTTACATCGTCGCGGCTTGTCGGCTCCCACTTCGGGCTCACGCCAAGGCGGTTCCAATCCGGCGAGATGGATAATCCGGGGCGCATATCGCGAGCGGGTGATCGAGGCGTGAGAGTCACGCTCTACACCGCAGCAAACTCGCTGTTGCTCAGATCAACGCGGCCGTCAGCGTTGAAGACATGGGGCTTGCGCCTTGCCCGCACCAAAGGTCGTCGCCGTGCGCTTGTAGCTGTCGCCCGCAAGCTTGCTGTCATCCTGCACCGGATGTGGGTCACGAACACACCGTTCCTGTCGGAGGGCGCAGCATGAGCTAGAAAACACAAGAACACCCGGTTCGTCCCAGTCTGGACGAGGTACGTGGATGAGGCCGTTTATGTCTTCTGTGCTCCGACGAAGCACGCGCAAAAGCGAGGCCCACCACGATACGGATCACACCCCAGGCATCTAAACGATGCGTATAAGGACGAAACATCAAGTCCGAAATGGCAATGATTCCAGAGGACAAGAGCCTCTGATTTGCCGGTCGAGCGCATATCGCGCTTTCGGGTCTTTCGACCCTTAGGAGACTCTATTTCGGGATGGTCGTCAGATCAAGTCAATGGTTCCAAGTCACACGCATCGTATATTGGTGACCTGCTACAGAGTAGCCGAGCCAGTTCGGAGGGCGGGTTTCGGCGTGGGTCTCGGAACCAAATGATGCCACCGTCATCGTACTTCCAGATTCCAGACGTTCGCAGCTCGTCAAGGCGCCGGCAGGAACTCGCCAGGATAGCTCCAATCCTCACCGTCGGCGACCGGCACCGGGACACCAATTGCGTCATCGAGACGTCTCCCGCTTCGCCTGATCTCGTCGATGCCCAACTCACTACAATCAGATGCTTCAACCGAAGACAGTATTGACGCTTTGCACAATGTGCGAGCCTGCCTAATATGCGCGCCATGCGAAGCGACCTTGATCATCTCCCCCACGGCAAACAGCGCGAACTCCAGCGCGTGACGGAAATTCTTTTTGAAGAATTCACCGACGCGATGAAGAGTGCCTCTTCTCCGAAGAAGAAAGCTGGCCGGATCCTCAAGATCGTCCTCTTCGGGTCCTATGCGCGCGGCACCTGGGTGGACGAACCACATACTGCCAAAGGATACCTCAGCGACTATGACCTGCTGATCGTGGTGAACCAGCAAAGCGTCGTCGACTTTGCCACCTACTGGTACCGGGCCGAAGACAGGCTGATGCGTGACGCGGGCATCAAAACCCCGGTCAATTTCATTGTCCACACGATGGATGAGGTGAACAACGCGCTGGGAGAGGGTCAGTACTTCTTTTCCGACATTATCAAGGAAGGCATTGCGCTCTACGATCTTAAGGGCAGCACAACCTTCATCACGCCTCAACCGCAGACGCCCGACGAGGCTCTGGCGACCGCCGTAAAGCATTTTGAGCAGCGTATGGAGGGTGCAAGAAGTGCTCTTGAAGTTTTTTCATTTTGCCTGAATGGCGCACTCTACAATGATGCATCCTTCATGCTCCATCAGGCTGTTGAACGCCTGTATGCCTGCCTCCTCCTTGTAGAGACGAACTACTCGCCCTCGACCCACAGCATAAAATTCCTGCGGTCTCTGGCCGAGCAGATTGACCCGGAGCTGATCGCTGTCTGGCCACGCGAGACAAAGCATGACCGGCGCCTGTTCGAATTGCTGAAACGCGCCTACGTGGATGCACGCTATTCAGAGCATTATGCCATTACCGCCGAAGAACTCATCTGGCTGGGCGAGCGGGCGGAGATCCTGCGAACTCTTGTTGAAACCCGGGCGCGCGACAAGATCGAACAGCTGCGAGCTGGCGCGCCAACCGGGATATAACATCTCCAATGCTGAGCTCGGTTTCATTTCGTGTAGCGGCTGCATATTCATACAACGGCAGGTACCGGAGCGTGTGTCTAACGACTGGCCCGATTGGGCCAATCACGACCGCTCCATCTCAAGACTCATAGTTGGGATTTTGGCTCGAATGAGAATTGTCAGTCGGTGCGGGCGAACGTCGGGAAACCGGAAGCCTGTGCCATTCGAAGAGCCCAAGGCTATGACGGCACTTGGCTCTTTCGAGCCTGTCGCTTGTGCATGCCAGGAGCCCTACTCCCGACGCGCTCGCCAGACCTCAATCCTTAAACTAGAAAGGCTCAGACTCTCGAATTGAATGAGGGACTCGAGTGGCTCAGATCAGCAGTCGAATGACGGGGCTGAGATGCCCTTGCCGTCCGGCTACAATTGCGATCAGCGCCGACATGGCTCTAAACATCCGGTCAGGACCATCCGGCAGAAGCCCGGATCAATGACTTTTCAGCGGTAAGGAAGCACAAATGCCCGATTTCAACCTGAACTTTCCCGCCGTAAACACCGAGGGGCCGGCACCGCTGCAGCAGACCCTTGCGCTGAAGCCTGGTGAGTTTCTGTTCGTGTTGGGGCCGAACGGGACGGGCAAGTCGGGGCTGATGCACCACTTTCACAACCAAAACCGCGACCGTTCTCAACGAGTCACGGCTCACCGCCAAACACACTTTCAGGGAGACAGCGTTGGATTGTCTTCAGTAGAGCGCGCGAACATCGCAACAAACACGCGCAATTCCGACGCTCAGATTCACGCCCGGTACAGGGATGACTACGGGGTTCAAAAAGCTTCAGCGGCGGTGTTTGATCTCTATACACAAGACGGAGTCTATAAGAAGGCAATTGCGGATGAAGTCATTGCAGGAAACTTGACCGCGGCTCAGCGGCTAGCTTTGGCGAAAGGGCCGCTGACCCAGCTCAACGAGATTTTCCGGCTATCGAACTTGCCGGTCTGGTTTGATGCGGACGGGGACCAGCTAATGGCAAGTCGCAACGGCGGTGCTCGATACGCCGTTCCGAAACTATCAGATGGCGAACGCGGTGCCCTTGTGCTAGCGGCGACCGTGCTCACCGCACCACAAGAATCCCTGCTGCTCATAGATGAGCCCGAGCGGCACCTGCACCGATCAATCGTGACGCCACTTCTACGACAATTGTTTGAGAGGCGAGCTGATTGCGGAGTCGTCGTCTCCACACATGAGTTGGAACTTCCCGCTGACTTTCCTGACGCACGCGCAGTCCTAGTGCGGGGTTGCACCTATGCGGGAGATTCGCCCGAAGCGTGGTCGGCGGATATTTTGGCGGCGAACACACCCTTAGAAGAAGGTTTGAAGAAGGACGTTCTCGGAGCGCGTCGAAACTTGCTCTTTGTGGAAGGAACGAAAACGAGTCTCGACACGCCGATGTACTCGATACTTTTTCCGGGGGTATCTCTTTCACCGAAGGACAGCTGCAACGATGTTGAAAAGGCGGTTGCCGGTATCGCGGGTGCCCAGGGCATAACGTGGGTCACCGCGTATGGCATCGTGGATGGTGATTCCAGGACGGCGGCAAACATCGCTGCGCTGAAACAGCGGAAGGTTTACGCGGTTGACGCTTATTCGGTGGAGTCGATTTATTACCATCCCGCCATGCAGGAGCGTGTTGCACTCCGAAAGTGCGATGCCAATTCGATCGACCCAACAAAGCAAGCGGCAGCTCCCGCAAAGGCCAAGTTGCTGACTGATGCCGCGGCAGTCGCGACAATTGCCAAGGTGCAACAACACATTGACGCACTCGCACTGAACCTTGTGACGAAAGATGTGCGCGTAAGCATCCAAAAACAGCTGCCCACGGTCCCGTCGTTGACTGCGAATCCGCTCGTGAATATTGTCGAAGACGCAACGCAGCGCATAGCAGACGAGAAAGCGCGGATTACCGCAGCTTGCGCCAACAACGATGTCAAAACCCTTATCACTCGTTATAAGATTCGAAGCACCGGTGCCTTGAACGATATCGCAACCAAGCTCGGGTTCAAAAACACGGACGAATACGAAGAAGACGTTCTCGACTTACTTCAAAAGGACAGCGATGCGCTGAGTTTCGCGCGCGGCTTCCTCGGCACATTGTACACCGATATCGCGGTGTAAGTCGGCAGGCGACTTAGGTCGCTCGTCGCGATCGTCCCCTGTCCCCAATGGTTCTCTTGGCCTGCTTCAGCATCTTCGGTCCAAAGATCACTGGATACTGAATTTGTAGCGCGACCTTCGCCTTGGAGAGAATGACCGGTTTCGGCGAAAAATTGCCGGAGACCACGTCAGCGCCGAGCGGCAGGAGTGGGCGCAGGAACGGACATTAGGAGATTGCGCTTCCTAGCCACCTGTACAAGTCAAACCGAACAATCTGTTTTCTGTTGGCCGACGATAAGATGCCTCAGTGACATCGCTTTGTATGATAGGAGCGGAAATTTCAGGAAACGTCTCACTAATGTACTGTTGAAGCTCATAAACGTCCTGCGGCGTGCCCCGTCGGATGGTAGCCGGGAACAGATGATCGACATAATAAGCGTAAGAGAACTGATCGAGGGATTCGTCACCTTTCGAGCGAGCAATTTCCGCAGCTTGCGCTCGATGAATCGTTGAGTTGTGGAACCCTAAAAAATTAATTGTACCAGGTTTGATAGTGACAGATACGGTTTGCTCGTAGGGGCACAGATTCCAGTTCGTATCGACTACAATGCTTGACAGCAGATACTCGCCAGGTTCGGCGTTTGCGAACAAATATCCAGAGTTTCCCTGTAGGAAATTAAATGAGAATTGCTGTGAACCAAACGCTTCTTTCTCCGCGTTGTAGCTATCGAATGAGAGGGTATAAAACTCGCGTCGGCTCGCCTCACTTGCAATAACAACTATAGCGTTTTTGTTGGACGCATTGAACGAGCTGGAGCGAAGGCCGTGTGTACTCGCTGAGGTACACGAAACAGGCAGCAGGCATGCAATCACGATTGCAGAAAGCGGGGCTCTAACCAAAATGACTCTCCAAAGCAGCGTAAAATGACAAAGCGAATATAATCATACGATGGAGCAACACTCAAAGTCGCAGTTAGCCTATTTTCGATATCGCCTATTCTGCTTTGACGCCGGGAGCAGCCCAAGTTTTCAAGCTTGGCACCACCTTGGCAAATCGATTGCAGCGCTCTTTCCCTAGCTTGAAGGGAGAAGATCAATGCCATTCGATAAGACGTCAGAACAGTGGATTCCTTGGAACAAAGGTAAACTGGTGGGACAGAAATCACCGCTGAAGCCTCAACAGGTCTGGGCAATCCGGGTGCGGCTACAGCTGGCGGGCAAGAAGCGAGACCTCGCGCTGTTCAACCTTGCAATCGATAGCAAACTACGCGGTTGCGACTTGCTCAGCTTGCGCGTCTCCGATCTTCGAATGGGCGCCGAGATCCGCAGCCGCGCAAAAATAATCCAAAGTAAAACAGGAAATGCCGTTCAGTTTGAAGTGACCAAGCAGACCCGAGACGCGATCGTAGACTGGTGCGCAGCGAAGTCTCTGAGCAATCATGACTGGTTGTTCCCAAGCCGGAAGGACCGAACTCGGCATCTTTCCACGCGGCAATATGGACGCGTGGTCGAAAGCTGGATCCGGTCGATTGGGCTGCCGCGATCGTCCTACGCCACCCACTCAATGCGCCGGACAAAAGCGACGTTGATCTATCGGAAGACTGGCAATCTGAGAGCCGTGCAATTGCTGCTCGGTCATACCAAGATTGATAGCACGGTCCGATATCTGGGCGTCGAAGTTGAGGATGCGTTAGCTCTTGCTGAGAGCATCGAGCTATAGTCAGCAGCGGGCGCAAGAGCAGTCATGGTACTTTTGCCAGTTGATGATCTGGCAGCTTCTCCGCTGTCCAAGCGCTAAGGACTTGCCGTTCAGTTTTCGAGGAATTTCTCGAATTAAACCCGCGACAGGTGGTGCTTAGCTTCGCTACCCAGATCGGTTGTTACTTATGCGAGCCGGATTTTCCTTGCGACTGACCGCATCTGCGCCCTAATTCTCCCACGGAGACTTCGCTCTCCTTTGCACAGTTTCCCCAAAACGACCTTCAAGTCCCTTCGGAAACTCCGACCACTTGATGGAGATGCTATCAGCCCGACCAATCTTGCTCGGATTGGATGCTCCCCAAAGCCTGCGTCTGAAACGGCGTTCTTCAATGCCCAAGACTTGCTGCTCTCAATACATTTCAATTCTAGAGACAATTCAAATATGGCCGGAACGTATCAGCACTACTTGCAGCAAATGCTCCAAAAGGGGTTCACGCGCCCCGACGGAGGAAAGAACCATCCTAGCATTTGGGTCTATTCGAAAGGACAAGCTCCGTTCGTGAAGAGAATTGCGAAATTCGGCGGGGACAACGAATTCTATTCTCTTACATCTGATGGGACTGCGAATACGCTCGATGACAAAATCACATCATGGGAAGCGAAAGTACAATCCGATCTTCGAAAATGGCGAACATTGCCCCATGGCAGCGAGATTGAAGCAGAACGAGCGGCAAACCTTGTTGGCCTAACTGGAATCCGAACCAAGGCCAGCCGACACGTTCTAAAGTCATTGTTTGAAGACGCTCTTCCCAAATTCGGCGCGGTGTTTTCTGACCCAGACGTTTTGATGCAGCAAATCGAAAGCCACCCAGAATTAGATCAGGTCTTGACCTCCCAGCTTCTGATGTTTGCGGCGCAAGATTCTCAAGCGAACGTAGCTGATATTGAAAATAGCCAGGAATTCAGAGCTGTTAGACGAATGCTCATGTACTCCGTTGCGGAGGTTTTTGGGCACGCACTTTCGAAATCCCTACGAGATGTCGAGCGTTACATGCAGGAGGCGGTAGAAAGTGGAGAATTGGACCATGAGGCAATGCACAAGAAAGCCCTTCATCGCTATCTCGATGAAAAGGTCATTCGAGACGATCTCTGCGGGCTAAACTGGTTTGTGTGCGACAACGCAGGTGCAAATGATTGGGTTTTGCCTGATTGTGCAATTCTTCAGCTATCTGAAGACGGGGATTACGGGCCCTTTCTGTTTGCAGATAAAGAGAGTCGCCATGCAATCATGTTGCCTATCACACCCAGAAAGGCACTCATTGGGACAAGTGGACACCTTGAAGAGCTAGATTTGTCCGCTGCTACTGACGGCGCTATCGCGTGCTCGGTTGAATTTTTCCTGAGTAGCCAAGAAAGCACGGAACTCAAATCCAAGTCGGAGCACATTGGAACGATTGCTCTGGGAACCATGGGACAGCACTTACAATCTGCAATCGATGAGTTCAGCGGTTTCCGAGCTCAAAGAGAGGAGCGCTCGTTGCCGCAGCTCGCGGACATGCAGTTTCAATTTCGCAATGTTGAAATCGAAGAGAATGAGGCCAAGGGGATGGCTGAAAAGCTCTTTTCATATTTGCGCTATGGCGGGGAACATTTTGACATTTCACGCATCAAAAAGGTTGTCGTTTCCCCGGATATTCCGGGTGCCTATAGTGACTTAGAAGAAGCGGATGTACCTGATTTTTCTGAAGAAGACCTAAGGCGTCATGTTTGGTGGACATCGTCTACTGACGATCCACCAATTTACACGCTTTACCTGAGTTATGGCGCTGCTTTGGCGTTATCGGATCCGGATTCTGAGCCGTTCGATTTTGCGATAAATTTGCTTCTCCAGAATCTGAGCCACGTCAATACTCGAACACTTCTTTTTTCAGACAGTCTTAGCGTACAAGAACACTTAGCCGAATATCTCAACCCAGATATCGGTGAACGTATGCGAGACATATCGCTTAGAATTGCAACGTCATTCCTGGATACATTCTTTGGCTGTCAAATTTCTGGAAATGGAGAAATTGAGTTAAGTGAATATCGGTCTAGCCTAATTTCTGCACTCCAGCTTTTCTACGACCTCCCGCTGCCGAATACGGACAATTCTGACACTAACAATGAGCGAAGTGGTGCGATATCGAGCGCTCTCGAAGAGCTCGCGCGCTGCACAGCCAGGTACATCGCAATCTGTCATTCCAAACGAATAGAAGCGGTTCCAGAAGGTGATGCTGAATTAACAACGCTGATGGCTCAGGGGCATCTAATCGAATGGATGCACCGCTTGGATTTCGACCTCCAGCGTCTACGCGTCAACTTTCACCATCCAATCAGCTATGATGACGTAAAGCGTCTTCAGGGGCACGTAGAACGGCTTCTGTGGGGGAGAGGTATGATTTTAATTGCGCACGAGCACGGTGGGTGGATTTTGCCTTTTGCTGACCCGAATGTCAGCTTTGCGAACATTCGGTCAGAAATGGAGAAATTGGTTTCTGAATTCATTCCTGAGAATATTGCCAAAGATATTCGAGACTCAATGAAGCTGCGTTGAACAAAGATCTGGCTTGCTTTGAATATCGGGAGTGAAAGTGGGAACGCGTGTTTCAGGCTCACAACCAAACAGCAAGATTTGGGGCTTACGCCGACCGGTGGTCATTGCACGGATATTGTTTTGCTCTCATATAATGTAGGATGTCGAAGACGAGAAACAATCACTACGTTCCGGAATGGTATCAGAAGGGGTTTTGGCAGCCTGGCAAGGCCACGCTCGCCTATCTGAATCTCAAGCCAGACACATTTATCTGGTCCGATGGATCGGTCGGGCGGAAGCACGCTCTTCACCTAGCGCCGCCAGCGCGGGCCTTCGTTCAAAGAGATTTGTATTCGACATTTTTCGGCACAGCCGTCGTCGATGAGATCGAGCGTAAATTGTTCGGCGACATCGACACGAGGGGCGCAAACGCAGTACGGGCGTTTGCCGGCGTCGACCCTGTCGAGTGCCACCAAAACTTTGAGACCCTCTTCGAATACATCGACATCCAGAAGTTGCGGACTCCAAAAGGGCTGGCATGGCTTAACGCTCAGTATCCATCCCTGACGCAGAACGAGCTGATGATGGAGATGCAGGCCATTCGCATGATGCATTGTACGATCTGGACAGAAGGCGTGCGCGAGATCGTTTCAGCCGCTGAGTCAGCTGTCAAATTCATAGTCTCGGATCACCCGGTTACGGTGTTTAATCCTAGCGCACCGCCAGACTCTAAGACCTGCGCTTATCCCCACGAACCCGGCATCGAATTGAAGGGCACCCAAACACTTTTCCCGTTCGATCGCGATCACTGCCTGATCCTGACCAATCTCGAATTTGCAGAGGATCCGACAACTGACCCTTTGGCCAAGCGGACCTTTCCCCGCCGCTTCAGAACTTCAATGGTGCGTACCGACGCCTTCATCCGGAGTCGGAAACTGACGACCGAGGAGGTCGAGGCAGTCAATCGGGTCATTCGCACCCGGGCCTATAAATTCGTCGCCGCCGGAGAAGAGGCGTGGCTGCCTGAACCAGTCACGAATGCAAAGAATTGGAGAGCGCTTGGCGAGGTCTTGCTACCTCCTTCCGATCAGCTGTTCGGTTTCGGCGGTGAAATGTATGTCCGCTATGAAAGTGGCGATGTGCACTACCAAGACGCCTTCGGGCGCACCGAGAAGGAGCGCGAATTTCTCAAAAAGCCGCCGATCGAAAAAGAGCTGAAACCGCGTGATCTCTGCGGATGCGGGTCTGACAAAGACTATGCCGATTGTTGCAAGCGGAAACCCGTACACTTACGGCCCGCCTGGGGTGAGCTCAGCATCCGGGAACGAAACCTGGCGCTGTTTCGCGGCATCGAGAACATCCTGAGTTTTCGGCCGGACCAGGATTGGACCGAGGTCCGTAAATCGATCACGGATGAAAAGATCAGCAAGATCTATTCGGTGTACGAGGCTCTATGGCCGCTGGAAACCGATTTGCTGGCTCTGCTACCAAAACCAGACGGCACAGCGCGAGCGGTCTACACCGGCATGCTTGACGCAACCAAAATCACCGAAACCGGCTTGGGAGCATCGCTTCTCTTTGGAGAGCTGTTAATCCAGCATCCCTTCGTCAATCCACGGGTGATGAAGGGCGAGTACAACCCGGTCAAAAACCCCAAAGCCTACCGCCAGGAAGTCTTGAAGAGCGTTTTGTTCTTCATGCAAGTCATGCCTCTGGTCGAAGCCGGGATAGTCAACCTTTTCCCGGACCCGTGGGATTTCGACTACCATCTGCGGCAGCGGACCCTGCTCCTCGCCGAAGAACGCTGGAGGGTTCTCAAGCCGCTTATTTCCAAAGAGGATAGCGGATTTGAAGAATTGGCGTCGGCGGAGTTTCGCAGAACGCTGTACCAGCTCTCCGAAAAGGGACAGCGCGCCATGTTCAAGAGGCGCGCACCGCAGATGGGGCCGGAAGAGATCGAAAAGATGTTGGACGGGATGAGGGCGCTCAAAGAGGAAGACCCTTTCGCTGTTTTACAGGAGGGCGCCTGTCTCGACAGCGGCGAGGAAGGCGCTCAGCTTGCAGCATTCAAGCTGGCGCCGAATTTCGAGATGGCGATGTACGTGGCCCAAGCGAAGGGCGCGGCGATCATCACCGACCATCCTCTGCGCTGGAAGGAGATCCTATTTGCGATCCTGATGCGGAACGGAGACCTGGTCCACAATCTTCGCGGTCTGGATCAGGCAATCAGATCTGCAAGCTTTTCGATGGCGCAACATTGTGGTGAGATATTCGAGTGGTGGCTTGAAAAGCAGCCGAGACCTCATGTACCCGTTCTACGAGATGCCTACAGATACCTTTCTCGAGTGGATGCGAGGGGCGTGAAGCCAAACTTTGAGCAAAGATTGGCGATACAATTCACGCGGGCGCACAAGGAATATGAGACTGCAATTGCAAAAGCCGGCCTCATGCGTCAAGAGGCGCGGATCCAATGCGCGTTCCCGAATGGCGGGATCTATGACAGCACGATCACGCGACTATTGTTGATGTCGAGTTCAGAGCACCACGTTCAAAATGTACCAATGGCGCTTTACTTCGACGCAAAGCACCAAAATCACCAAACCCGGTGATTAGCTGAAGAGGCTGAAAGCGTGGTCTGATATGACAGATATGCACGTGGACAAAAGCGAACATAACCTTTGAGGATCCGGCCCGCTAAGGTCTCCTTTCGGGATGATTCGGGCTTCAGCTTTGGGCGCAGGAGCTGCCGCAAGAAACAGCTACTTTCGCTTCGCCTGGTCACGTTGGTACAGTTGCTGCGTTGATGGAATTCCAAGCGCTTGCATCCGCACCGACAATGAAGCCGGTTGCAGTATCCGACTCACTTCGTGCTCAAAATTCTCCACGTATCCGGCAACCTTAGCATCGACATGGCTGAATGCTTGAGCATCAGTTGCGAAGGAGAATGACTTCTCCCAGCCAAACAGCTTACGCCCTATTCGGTCGAGGGTCGCAGACCGTGACAGTTGCGGATCGAAGGCATCCGCTCCGGAAACGAGTTCGCGGATCGCTCCTTTAGATCTCGAAAAGCTATCTCGAACGTCGCTCAACATCTTCGTAATAGAGGCCGAACTTGGAACGCAGCGCCTTGGCTGGATTGTGCATCCTAGAAAGTTGAACGCGTCGCGACATAGACCTGAAGCTGCTTTATCGGAACTGGGCACTGGGGGGTAAAGTGACATGCTAAGCCGTTTGAAAAAATCGCTCGCAAACTCGACAGCTACTGCCAATTTTGTGGGATCGTCACCCAGTATAAATATGTCGTCGATGTAGCGAACGGCTGCTACACCCATGCCGTTCAGCTCATGATCGAAGTCGTACAGCAAGACGTTCCCAGCAAACGCGGACAATGATGATCCTTGAGCTACGCCCTTTCCGTCCTTCGGGAAAAGACGCGCATAGGTTTGAAGTTCTTGCTCATTCGCCAGATTGACCTCAAGAGCAGCAGCGAACAAATCCGTTAGCTGATTATCCTGGGTCTCGGTCCGTATCACTTCGATGACGTCTTTTGTCGGAATCTTTGTGAAGAACGCTTTGATATCCGACTGAAAGTAGTGCGTCGCCCCAGCCTCCATTGCTGACATAACATGACGGATTGCTGGTTCGACGCCGCCATATGGCGCAAGGAGCCCGCCAACTCCGAATGGAGAGCGGTTGACTGCATTAAGCTTCCCAATCCGCCTGTCCTGCCGAACTTCGTAGCGCGAGTTGGGAGACTTTGGATCTAGGCTTTTACGAGGCTGCAGAACCTGCAGAACAGCTCGCTGAACGACACGGTTACGCATCGTCCCAATAGCGATTGGTCTAGGATCTTTTCCCTTCGCCAGTCGCTCCTTTTTGTCCTTCAGTACGCCTTCGACATCGTCGAATCTGAATCGACCAGTCCGAAGTTGATCCTGGATCGTCCGGAGATGACGCTGGTGCTGGTGTTCGAATTCTGAGGCAGAACCTCTGATGGTGCCATTGGAGGAAGTCAACGCGCTTTTCTTCACGTGGCGCCACGCCTCATGCAGATTATTCGATGAACGAACGTCTTCGTAAAGCGTACCCATTTCTCCGCTCGAGGCCCCTCGTTAGCACAAACCCCGACCGTTGACGGGTGACCATCCACTGCGCACGACAATGTCGTGACACCAGGCACCTCGGTCGCTAATGCAACTTCGGTGTTACCTCCCCGGCATTCACGGCGCGTCGATTGCTCAAACGTTCCGATCGTCGCCAAGGCGATAATGGATGCCGCGGCAATGACGACCTGCGCCAAGCCGGAAATCCAACCCTCGCGGGCTAGTTTTTCTGGGCAGCTTCACACACTTCTTCAGCCTCCATCCTAACAGGTTTTTGGCAACGTCAAGCGCATTTCCGCCCGGCCCGGCCCGCCGCGTGAAATGCCTGTCAGCTGCCGAAGGGCCACGCTTGGGTGGTGTACTCACAGCCGAACAAACAACGGTCAGGTTCA
>TARA_R110000764_G_scaffold68011_4_pt1 | contig 13611 bp, 16 predicted proteins | sample TARA_R110000764 | Tara Oceans TARA_R110000764 (sample SAMEA4398111) | marine metagenome | biome: Polar Biome; feature: [SRF] surface water layer (ENVO:00010504); material: water (ENVO:00002006), including particulate matter (ENVO:01000060) such as... | depth 5 m | reverse complement strand
TTTGCCTTAATAAGCGTTATTGCCTATACATATAGTATAGCACCTAAGTGCTACACTGTCAACCTCTTTATGCCGCAAGTGCAAAGTTAAGTTCACTAGCAATTCGTAGAGTAAGTTCATCGTCTACACCCCAAGCATCAACATATTCTTTGTGCAAGTCTTGCAAGTATGCAATTTGCTCTTGTGCCCAACGAGCAACGTCTACACCGTTCTTGATACTCAAACGGTTCAAATATTGGTCTCTAATGTCAAGGTAGTCAAGCATAAACTCAAATACTTGTTGTGCTTCTTGTGTTGCGTCTTGGATGTTGTCATATTCTACTAGACTGTAGTCAATGTCAAACTTAGTGTAGGATTGTGTTTCAAAGTCTACTTCTGCTAGAACATACGCACCTAAGTTACGGTTAAGACGTTCTAGTGTAGGATAGTCAATGTCAGTAATAGGAAGGATGATAGTTGCTGTATCAGTTGTAATGTTAGTAATCATTGTATGTGCCTCTGTGTTTGCCTTATGTAAGCATTATTGCTTAACATACTACTATTATAGCACCTAAATGCTACACTGTCAACCTATTTTGGTTAAGCTGCCTCAAGTGTGTATTCAGTTTGCTCAAAGCCTAGGAGTTCAAAACTCTCACCTTCAATGTATGCATCACTGTTTACAAGGGCGTTTATTTCTTCTGAACGTGGACCTAGTATGCTAAGAACATCATCTCCACCGTCGGCATTGTCAACTTCAATTTCACCATCAACAACTGAATATTCAGCATTCATAGTGCGTTTAAGGATAATTTGGTTAGTGTCTAAAGTCCAACCAATCTGTTCAACTAATTTACCGTATGCCATTTTGTGTGCCTTTTGTTGCCTAAGCATTATTGCCTATGTATTAAGTATAGCATCATTACACAGTTTGTCAACCTTTTAGATTAAGTTCGTATCTAATCTTAGTGTATCCATAGTCTCTATTACGACCAAAAGGCATTGTGCGCCATCCAGCATTGTCTGGTGTCCAACCTTTAGTCCAATCGTCTCTACAGAATTGATCAGTGCTGTTTGGTCTTGGACCTAGTTCACTAAGCCAGGACTTAAAGTCTAACCAGTCTGGATGTACAAACGTTTCTTCTTTACTAGCTTTGTTAAATGCGTTGTACCATATGCGCCATTCGTTAATATATTCTTTTCTAAGTGTCATTTGCGTTTCTCTATTGTATTCATTACTTCTCTAACAACCATTAAGCATCTCCAAGCAATTCCTCTATGCTTCATAGTGGGCTTGTTGATGTGCAACACATTGTCGTAATAGTCGTAATACTTGTTGAGTGTTTCTAATCCTTGAGTTACTGCACCTATTTGATGTAGGTCAAAGTAGTCAGGCTCTTGTTGGTGTAGATCCAGTAGTGTTTCTAATACACCACGCCATATCACATTGTCCATTTGGTGTAGGTATTTGTTCCAAATAAGTTTGTTGTTAATACTAATTGAGCCTTGCTCAGCAACTATTTCATTAAGTGTCTTTTGCATATGACACATAATAGTTACGCTAAGTTCGGCTGTATTACTCATTTCTGCTTAGGGGGCTTTACTACTACTGTGCCGCTGTCTACAATCTTAGGCTTCTTTGGCATCGTCAACAGTTTCCTCTTGTTGTACTTCATTCCAAGGCAAAGCTTCATCACTGTTAGTAATGCCAGTGTCGCTCATCTGAAGTAGGTTCTTAGCGAGGAATATTTGTACTGCCGCACTCATATTCACACAAGCGTTTTTGAACATTGCACGTCTAAGAGTTATCTTCATCTGCTCTCTACCTTTTACAAGATTGTCCGCAAAGTTATAACGTAGAGTGTCTTCTTTTACACCATAGAAGTTTGCAATATCTCTATCTGAACATCCAAGTTCTGCAAGGGCTTCTACTTGATCAGGAGGGACTACTGTTTTATTCCTACCAACAGTAAGTCCAGTAATGCTTCCTTCCACCAGTGTCTTTGGCTTTGGGCCAGTTTTGCTATTGTCTATTTCCATAAAAGTATTTATCAAAAAAGACAATAAAGTGGTAATTTATGACTTCTTTGCTTGCTTACGCTTCTCTGCCCAAGTCAAGGGTCTTTTGCGTTGGTCAAACTTAGGATTAATCCACAAGTATTGTCCACGTACTCCGCTTGCTTTTTGTTTGTCTGAGATGTAACCGTCGTCTAGTGCAAAAGCCCTAAGGTACAATCCATACAGTACAATCCAACCGATGTATGTTTTATCTTCACCATTCCATCCTATTGCTCCATAACAGCCTGGCTCTACTTGTATTGGTTTCATTGTAGTAGCACGAGCACCTGTGTTTTCGTGGAACTTGCCTTGTTGTGGAGTTACTCCTAGTAGATCCTTAACGTGCTTACGCATACCGGTAAACACTTCTCTTGCCACTTCTTTGCTGTCTGCTGTGTAACGTAGAAAGTTGGTTAAATTGCTCTTAGGTTGCATAGGGGCAATAAACTCTGCATTAGTACCGTCATCTAAGTTAAGTCTAATTTTTAGCTTGCGTTGTCCACCTTCATTGTTAAACATTTGCACAATTGCTCGCTTGACATTGTGTGGTCCAAGGGGTGGTTCCTCCTCAGAAATTTCGTCTTCCATAACCACCTTTCTTTCTCTTGAGTCAAGAAACTCTTGAGCAAGTACAATATCTATTGAGTTAGGCGAAGCCTTGTCAAGAGAGATCAGAGACGGAGTCGTTGCAATATGTTCTTCTTTGTTATTCTTTTGTTCTTCTATGTTATAATACTCTACGCCATTTTGTCGTATCGCTGTATCTTTTGCAATTAGTTCCATTATTGCTGTACTCATAATAATTTCCCCGTGATTGCAATTACATCATTCTTGCTTAACATTTGTATTTCTACATTGTGTTTATCACAGACCAATCGTGCATAGCCGTCTTCTTTGTCTTTGCATTTGTTAACGCTTACTGGACATTTGTCGTGGTGTTTTAGTTTTGTAATAGCCATTTTGTTTTCTCCTAGTTGTTCTGACAATAGTATTTATGCAATACTACAATTTTAGCATGGTTTGTGGTTTGTGTCAAGTATAAGTTATGGCTCTTAATTACACTGTTGTAGAGTATACGCTATAACGGCACACAACGACACATAAACTATATAAATTAACACAATCGCTTGTTAAGGCACATTGCAACGGATTGCTTTCATAGTTAACGCTTGAATTGAAGTTTAAGCCAAAAAAAAGTCTGCCCTCAACACGCTTTTAAGTGTTTTAGCAGACTATAAAACGACTGGCGTTTTTATCCCTCTATTCGTCAGAACTAAAAGGTGTAGCAGAAGTTTTTCCAACGGAGTTGCCCAATGGCATTAGGACATAATTAGGAGTATAGTGACAGCCATACACTTCTGCTACAGTATTATTTATCATATACGTTACATTTTGGCTTGTTCTTGGCCCCTGGTGGTCTACCAATTTTTTTCATAAATTGTTGTTCTGAATTTAGGACTGTTTCTTTTCGTGGTCTACCAAGTGTTTTACCAGTGCTAGATTGGCGCTGTGTTTTAGGCTTTTTGCCAGCAATAATGTTGTGTTGGTTTCTTAATTCAACATTGTTTAAATTATACTCATTAGTGATTGGACATTTGTAGTTCTTACATACCAAACATTGACTAGTCCAATACTTGTAAGGTACTCTCAACCTTTTGTACTGTACAACTCTACTTTCATTTAGATGCATATTGCAATCTTCGCAAGATATGTCGTATACTATTTCTTTAAGTTCTAAAGGCAAAGTGTTATTAACAATAGGGTCTTTAGTGTCTGGACCGGCTCTTGGTGGTGTTTCAAATAATAGTCTGTCAGATAGATCTTTTGGTATGTTCTTCATACATCTATTTAAACAACCTTAAGATTGAACTTAGTTAAACTGGCATTGAACTTATAATTGTTGCAACAGCGCCTACTAGGGCAACAACAATAGTGCTTACTGCAACTATCATAGCTTTAACTAATCCTTTGTTGCCTTTGACAACACCTGTGTGTAAATCAACAACAGCGGCTTCAACTTTTTCTAAACGTTCGTTCAAATGTGCATACCTTATGGCGCACAAATCAACGTGTGCTTCTAGATGTTCGCGTTCGTATTCAGTAGTGCTAGGCATGTTTAGGCTGCCCTATCAACTACGTTTACACGGAAGTTTCTTCTATCTACTAAGCCGTCTGTTGTTGTAACTTTTGCTGTAACAATATAAACTTTACCAGTTGCACCGCCGCTAAGTTCAACAAATGTATTTTTGTTTGCGTTTGATTTACCCTGGCTTTGAATTACCATTGGTGTTGGGTCATTGCGTCTTGCGGCAACTGAATATAATACTGTGTTAACTGCATCACTGTTTGGAAGCCATTCGCTCCAATCAAATGTGTATGTTAATTGTGCTTCAACATCCTTATCAATTGTAAGCCCAACATTTGTTTGTTCAAATCCTGTTCTGTTAATCGCCATGTTATTCTCCTACCTTATATGATCTAATTTCGTTTGTAATTTTATGTGTTCTTCGTTCATTGTGTATTGTAAATATTCTATCTTCACGTGGAATAACATATACAATTTCAGTAACGTGTACTAACTGTCCAAGTGCTGTTATGCTTACGCTAGTACTTATCAAACTTTCAAAATTTACTAGTTTATCGCCGGTTGCAACCACTGTTACTTGTGCTGTTGGTGTACTACTTGCTGACAGAGTTGAGTTTGCTGTTGCACTAAGTTCTACAACATTGTTAAGCTCAATTTCGTTGTTGCGTGTTGCAACAATTATAGATGTAAATGCGTTTTCACTTGCAAGACTTGCTGTTGCGCCGACTATCTTAACCGGTGTTACGTCTAGGCTTGTGATAACTTCTTGATTAGATATTGCATCTAATCCACTAGTTATGACAGTTGTTAAACTACTAACTGCAAACATATTAGTGTCAACAGTTCTAATAATGTTGCTAGTATTAATTCCAAGTGCTGTTGTAGTGTCTAGTGATGCCGCATTTCCGCTTGTTACTTGTGCTGTTATTGCTAAGGTTGCAACTGTTTGTGTGTCAACTAAGAAGTCACCTACTTTAGCAACTGCAACTAACTGTGTAGCAATAGACTCAGTGCTTATGTCAAAGCCTCTTATTGGACTTATTGTACTAGAAAGTGCAACTGTGCTTGACATTTGTGCATCAGCACTTCTAATAACACTTGTATTTGCAATCATTGTTGCTGTTGCATTTATATTTGCATCAACGTTATTGAATACAGTTGACAATATGCCTAATGTACTTGTAACATCTAGTTGAGCACTGCCGCCAACAAAGCCGCCGCTTACGTCTGCACTAAGTGTTGTTGTAGCACTTGGTATTGCTTGTGTGTCAGTTTGCTTGTGTACATCAATAGACGCTGTGTATGACGATTGTATGCTTGCTGTGACGCCAGCAATCTTGCTTATGTCAAGTGCTAAACTTGCAACGACATCGGCGTTAACAAAGAAGTCACCTATTTTAGCAACAACACTTATTTGACTTGCAATACTGTCAGTGCTAATGTTTGCGTCTTTGACAAATCCAGGTATTATATTTAAAGTTGCTGTGCTTGTAATGTCTGCACTTGCGCCTTGAATTATGTTAGCATCAGCAGTTAGTGTACCACTTGACTGATGTATTGTAATACCGTCTAAGGTTGCGTTAGGAACAGCAACCATTGTTGATGTTGTTGGAAGTGTAGCAACACCTTCAAGCAATGCTTGGAATGTTTCATCGTAATCATTGTTAAACTGGTAATGCCAAACTACATTGTCTTGGTTATATGGTTGTGCAACATTAGTTGTTAATGCAGATTCACCGCGTCTAAAGATCCAGTTATCAAAAAGTATTCTACTAGTAAATTGTCCGTTGCTTAGGTTTGAATACAATCCACCACGGAGATCAAAAGTAGAAGAATCTATTTGTATTCTTCCATCATATGAAGCACTAGCAAGAACGGTAGTGTCTTTAATTAATTGTATAGTACCGCTACTATTTCTTCTTAATGCAAGGCGTTGCCAACCGCCAGTTGGTCCATTATTACTTGGACCATTTAATCGTATAGTGCGAGGTTGACTATTACTGCCATTATTATCAATTGCGTTAACAAATGCAACAAAGCCACTACCATAGGGGTTATAGTTAGTACCTATTGTCATACCTATCAGATGGTTATTTAACCAGGCAGCATTATAACCAAGACTTCCACTTATTGTGCCACTAAAGGTACTAAGGCCGTCAGCTAATGTTGAATTAGTTGGTCTCCTGGCACCAACAGTTGCAAGATAGTTGTCTCCCCACCAGTTATTAGTTGGCTGCATCCAAAACTCTAAAATAAATTCTTCATCTTCAGCAATGTATTTTACTGATGGAGAGCCGTCTCGTAAAACTAGTCCTTGGTTATGCGTTGATTGAGCTTTTAGAGAATGTGATCCTTCAGCGAATGTTGTACCTTCAAACGTTGTTTCAATATTTGTAGCAGATGGAGATGTAGTTCTTGCGTTTGTAAATGTATTTGCAGATGCAAAGAAATGCGGAACTGTAATACGATTTGGATATGTTTTACCAGTAAAGCTCATTGGAGCAACAGTTAGCGTTGATATTACATTTATTGCAACATCTGCGTTAACAGTCATTAATAATTCAAAGCCGCCTGTACTTGACAACAAAGCACCAAAGTCTTTGAAGACGGATGGTGCTGTTTGAATATCAATAGATACGGTTTGTGCAGAGTCTACATCACGAATTCTATCGCTTTGTAAACTTTGGTTAATAATACTGTCAAGTGTAATTGTATTACTTGCAATCTTACTAACAGTGGCTTGCATTGATATTACTGCGTCAAGTACGGCTGCGTGGTTCTTTAATGCATCTGCAACTAGTGTACTGCTGCCAAACGCTTCAAGGTCAACTTGTGCTTCAAATATAAGTCCGGCATCAGGAATGATAGTAACTTGTACTTCAAGTGCTACGTTAAACTCTTTAACTTGACCACCAACGATATAATCGTCATCAATGTAGCCTTCAATGTAATAACCAGTGGTGCTAATTACTTCATCAAAGTAATCGTCATCAATGTAACCTGGTTCGTAATATCTAATATCAGCCATTGGTTATTCCTTAAATTTCCAATCGTACAAGTTGTCTACATTGGCATCAAGCCAGTCATTAATGCCTTGTATATTGTCTGCACTAACTGGAACTTCTACTTCGCCACTAAGAATTTGATTGTCAAAGTCTTCTAATGTGTTTGCGTATTCAATAATCATTGTTGATCCTTAACTGTCTGTGTCAGTATCTGTTATAGTGCCGCCAGCGGCTGTAAATGTGTATGTAATGTTATTGCCAGTGGTTCTACCATTGTTATTATAGAATGTGTTGGTATTACCATAATGGTAAGCCATTGGAGCCGATAATCCACTCATTGTTCCATCCGTGCCCATATCAACTGGCCTAGTGTTGCCAACATCTATAAAGGATCCAATGTTTGTTGACAAATCTACAAATGTATCATCCATCCAAACTTGTGCATAACTCATAGCACCAGTTGAATATACACTTGGAAGTCTTCTACCATGTAAATTCATGTCTGTTGCTAGATCAAAACCTAGATTAGCATTTGTGTTGAATCTGGTGTTTGATAAAGTTTGACTTGTTCCGTTAACATAAATTTGTGCATTGACCCCATTGTTAAATGATGAAGTATTATCAAATGCGACAGCAATGTGTGTCCAAGTATTTGCTGCCACCACATAATCTGCTGTATTAAATTGCGAAATCCAACCGTTGTTAGCACCGTTGTAACCATAATATTGAACAAATCCAGTTGCTCCAATTGCAACTCTGCCACCTGCAAACCCTGCATTGCTATCAGTGTTTGATCCACACCATACATATGTAAAGTTTGTTCCGTCGTGCTTAACCCAAGCACTAAAAGTAAACTGGTATTGAGCACTACTTGCATTGTTAGTGCCAATAGTTCCGTATAGTCTAGCATTTGATGGTATTATTATTCCGTCTGCTGTGTAAGGTGTTGCGGCTGCGGCTGCGGTGTCATCTGTAAATGTAGTGTCGCCATCAGCGCCATCCATGTGTAACAACAATTTAGTATCAGTGTCGTTTGCAAACGCTGTTGATTCTGGTGTAAAGTTAGTGTTATATCTTGCTGTGTTACTTACACGCACTTCGTCAATCCAACCGTTAAAGGGATTACTACCACCAGTATCTGCACCTATTGTAAATGCGTTAGCGGCATCTTGTGAATAATACCGCTGACTTGTTTCATCAACCTTTATGCCATCAATATAGAATCTCTGATTAGTAGAATCACCTACCCAGGCAATGTGGTACCAATTACCAGTTGTAAGCGAACTTGAGCCGGTAATATCAGTTTGAATAGAGCCACCGTTCATGTAATATACAACTGGTTTGTTGCCACTATCCAGACCAATAAAGTTCTGTCTAAGACTATTTGTGTTGCTCCAAGTACCTAAGATGTGATCAAAGTCTGGATTTGTTCCGTCTAGTCTTACCCACGCTTCAATAGTAAAGTCACCACTAAAGTTAAAGTCTGCGTCATCAGCAACACTTAGATAATCGCCACTTCCGTCAACATAAAGACTTGCTCCACCAAACTTACTTTGTGCTGTGTCTATTTGTGAATTGCCAAACACTGTTACAGTTTTAGCTGTTCTACCAGTGGCTCCGCCACCTGCACCACCTGTGCCTGTTGATGCGGCACTATCGTCATCTGTAAATGTAGTGTCGCCATCAGCGCCATCCATGTGTAACAACAATTTAGTATCAGTGTCATCTGTAAATGCTGTTGACGGAACTGTTATTGATGTTTGTGTTGGATCGTATCTATTTGTAGAAGATACTCTAACTTCGTCAATCCAACATTGCGTCCCTGCGTTTGCTGGAATGGCGCCATCTGTGTGAGCACCAATGGCAAATGATCCACTGCTTAAAGTACCGTCCCAAGTGCTATTAGCAACTCTTGTTCCGTTAACAAATACTCCAATATTATTTGAACTATCTCTCACAAATGCATAGTGATGCCATGTATCAACTGCTAACGCACTTCCTACACCGTTGGCATTAAAAGCTGAAGTTCCGCCGCCGGCATTAACTTGAATTTTCATATCGTAGTTTCTAAACAACATCATAATGTCGCCATTGCCAAAACTACCATGTCTGTTTGACAATATAGAAACTGTGCCACCGCCTGCGTCTATATCAACATTAAACCAACATTCCCAAGTAAATTCCCCAGTAATCGTTGAAGTGTCTAAATCAACGTTAAGATAATCGCCTGTTCCGTCTAGTAGAAGACTTCCGCCGCCAAATTGTTGTCGTCCTGTATCAACTTGGGCATCGCCGTTTGTTGTTATTGTTCTTCCTCGGCCACCAGTGCCACCAGTGCCACCAGTACCGGCAGCATCTGTAAACGTGTATGATAGTCCTGCTAATCTAAATGCTCCAATTGGCATGTGTCACTCCTTAGGCTGTATAGTTTGTCGCAACTGAAGTCCAATAAGTTGTGCCATCATAAAAGATGCTTATTACACTGTCACTTGTTAGTGTTTTAGTACCATTTGCAAACTTGTAAGCTCCTGTGCCAGTTACATTGCCACCACCACTAACAATTAATGTTACGCTTTGACCAGTTGCCGCATCACTAAATGCGCCTAGGGTAAGTCCATTTGTTATAGTAACTGTTTTTACATTGCCACTAGATACAGTTAATGTTGGTGCATCATTAGATCCTAAGGCTTCAATTGTTTCTGCATAATCCTTAAACACTGGATTAGATATAATCTCGCCCTGAGCGTCTAGTGCACCACCAAGTTGTGGACTTGCGTCATCAACGACATTTCCAATACCTGAACTTGGAATAATTGGTGGAGTATATGTAAATGAACCTGTGGCGTTATTGTACGAAATGCCGCCAGTACCACTTGCTGAAGCGTCTGCTCCAACACTTAAATTTGTTAATTCTAATTTGTCGTTATTTAGGTTAGTGAAGTTTGCATCACCTTCCGTAAAGGATAACGCTGATCCTTTTGTGTTTCTTAATACTATTGTACTCACGCCAATCTCCTATAAAGTTAAAGAGGATGCCTGCAGTTGTTGCAGACATCCCTGCTATTAATTAAGCTAGGCTGATTGTTAAGTTGCCTGAAGATACCTGGAAAGTATCGCCATTTTCAATAGTTTTGGAAGTTGTTACTGCTCCCCAAAACAACACGTTGCCTGTTGCTGATGCGTCCATTACTGCTACGTGAGTAATTGTACCCCAGTTGCCACTTGCCGCTGGAAATGTTACAGTAGCGTTAGTAGCCGCTGAACCGCCTGACGCCCCAGCAAAAGCTACTGTTTGACGTGTATAGCTATTGCCGGAAATTTCGTCTGACAATGTTCCAGCTTCTAAATTAGCTGCCGCGTTGGTTGATGCGTTTGTGAACAATCCAAGGTAAAGTGTTGTTGCTGGAGTGTAATTTGCTCCGCCTAGAACGTGGTCTAGTACTGCGTTTTCTGTGTAGTTTGATGCTGCCGACATGTTAATTCTCCTATGTTGTCTGCTTTTGATTATTACAGACAAAGCTGCCTGTTTATTCTTCTTGCAATGTATTTAGCCCCAATCGTCAAAAAACGTCTAAAAAAGGCTAAAAAAGATTAATATCCTCTAAGTGTAGATGTTGTGCCTGTAATGCGTGTGTCAGGATATTGTGAAGGAGTAGCAAACGATGTAATTATATTTACATCAATGCCACTTTGTCCACTAGTCGGGTCAACATTAACTGTTGAGTCAACTGTAATTGCCGCACTGCTTGTTCCTGGTGATGTTACACTTACTGCTGAAGGTACTGCTGTGCCACCTGCACTTGCTAATGCAAATGTCATTGTGCGTACTGAACTTAAACTTTTAAGATAGTTAGTGCTTGGGTCGTAACTTCCACACCAGGCAACTGGAACTGTTACTGTCTGGCAAGTGTTGTCAGGTGCTACATATGGTGGTGCAGTTTCGTCATCAGCAACACTAATATCAGCAGTAAGATCTGGTGGACTAATTGCACACGGATCTTGATAGCCAGGGTCAAGTGTAAATGTTAAACTTTGTCCGCCTGTGTATACACCGTCATTGTTTGTTGTAATATCTATTGTTGCGCCACCGCTAGTAATTGTTACTGTGCCTGACAGTGATGGACTTGTTACTTTGCTACTTGCACTTCCGCTAATTGTATACGGAACAGTTGTGCCATCAGCAATGCCGGTTGTTGCAATTGTAATTGTTGATGTGCCACCTTCTGTAGTTGCTGTTGGATTTGCTGTTACACTGTCATATGTAAATGCCTTAGGTGATTGGATAACAACGTTGCTAGAGTTTTCACCACAAGTAAATGTTAATGTTTCGTATGCTGTGTCACTATCTGCTGTAAGATCAAAAGCAATTGATCCTGTTTTACTTGTTATTTGCACTACCCCGGTTAACGGAATGCTAATGTCACTTGCGTCTATGCCTGTAATTGTATATGGATACTCGTAGTCTGGAACATCAAAGTAACAAGTTTCGCAATCATCTGTTAAGGTAATTGTTACAGTCCCGCCTTCGCATAATGCTGTTGTGCTTGCTGAGTGTGTTAATGGTGGTTTCTTTGCGCCACTTAAGAAATCTGCTAACTCTTCAGCTTCCTTAACTTCGTCTGCTGTTAGAGCACCTTCTGCTGTTGGATCACCAAACAAGCTGCCAAGCAAACTGTTAAACATTTTAGCGGCAGCATTTGCTAACAGTAAACGTCCAATACTTGCACCAGCGTCAATATCGTCGCTTGCTTGGATTTCTTGGTTCATTATTTTAGGAACAACACCATTACGCTTGGTTCTTAGATCTCTTGTTAGGTCTGCTACATATACATCTGCATCATATTCCAATGCTGTAATGTTGTAAACTATTGCACCATCATCATCGTCTTGTTCTTCAATTTGTATTACTCTAAACACTTTATTTGTGTAGTCATACATGCCGGCAGTAACATCAATTAAATCACCAGCTTTCAATCCGTTTGCTGTAAAGTCACTTGCAAACTGTATAATCTTATCAATACGATTTTGTTTAAGTTCCTGTGTTGCAATAATTTGTGCTTGCACTGGATCATTAATACAATCAAGTTTAATGTTTAATTGGTTATCAAGTTCTTCAGCAAATCTATCAGCAGTCGGTGTTGTTACAGTAAGATAGTCAGTTGCGTCTCTAAGATCTTTGTGTGGATATTCTATTAGAACACTGTTGTATAATTCATTAACTCCACTGCCGCCGACATTTATACTACCAAGTATATTTGAGTCAGTAAAACTTTTAACACTTGCACCAGGTTCATTTACAATAACAACCCATTTGCCTAGACTAGGGTTCCAAGTAACAAAACACCCAGAACTAGTTGCTAAGAGTTCAATGTTGTCTAATACATTATTACTTGTATCTATAACACCGTTAATTTCAAATTTATTTCTACTCGCCATCTTTTAATCCTTAAATTTGCTTAAACACAAGTTGCGTTTTAGATTCTGTATTTGCTTCTGGTGTAGTTACTTGGTAATTGAGTCTTACATTGTATAAACTATCACTAGGAGTTGTTATTGACATTGTTTCAATATCTTGATTAACTTGTGCCTTTGTGCCATTAATTGTTATCTCTCCAGTAACAGCATTAAACACACCTGGTTTTGGACCATACGAGTTTATCTTTAGGTCAGCGCCTAAGGCACCAAGTGCATATTTACTGCCGTCTGTGTTTATAACAAACATAATAGATTGTAGGACGCTCTGCGATGATGAAGGACCTTCAACAGCAAGACTTCTAACATAAGTTAGTGTATGAGTTGATTGGTTAAAGGAATGTTCTTCAACTATCTCATCTGCCTGCACCCGGATAAACACTTTTAATCCGTCATCACTTATTCGCATGTCTGCACCAAAGTAGTCATCGTTAGACGATATTTGTGCATTAATTGTAGATGGCGATGACCAACTAGATCCATTGTAATTGTATTGTAGTATTTTACCTGGAACCCCTGGACTTTGATTAGACCGAGATACCATTTGCCATAGCGTGTTACTATCAGGGCTTAGTAATACATAGCCTTGACCTGGAGTATCTGTTTGAACAGTATGTTCTATTGCCCAACTCGTTCCGTTGTGTTTGTAAATTTGAGTGTATCCATATTGTGCAATACCATTGTACCAAGATGTTAGTGCAAATCTATCTGCGTTTCCACTAACAGTTGCATCATGCCAGCTGTCAAAGAGTACACTAGTACCGTTAAATGTATTATCAACATTTATTACTTGTACGCGGCTATAACTGCCACTACCTGTTCTAGTCCAGACCTCAGCAGTCATTTCATATGATCTAGTCACGCCATCTGATCCGCTTCCGCTTCCAGACTGCTGCCAGTGATTTATAATTAATAGTAAGTCACCGTCTGCACTGCTGTCCATTTTGAAGCCAAAGTACCCGGTATATTGACCATTACTTTGTTGCCAACTAGATTCACCAACTAATGTTT